>Ga0134121_10005657_pt1 | contig 10143 bp, 9 predicted proteins | sample KB301_FD_96463 | JGI IMG/M metagenome (GOLD analysis project Ga0134121, IMG submission 96463) | Terrestrial soil microbial communities without Nitrogen fertilizer from Kellogg Biological Station, Michigan, USA - KB3-0-1 | ecosystem: Environmental > Terrestrial > Soil > Unclassified ... | reverse complement strand
GTTGCCGTGCATCTAACCAATCAGCTAAAGAACTGGTTCCTCTGCGGTGGGCCGCTGTACCCGATTTACTATAAAAGCCATAATTATAGCGATGTATGGTACCACCAGGTACCATCTCAACTGTGTGTGAGGGGTGGGTCCAGCATTCTATATCAAGTACAATGGAGTTCAAGCCATAATTGGCCGAACACATCGCCTGTGCAATATTTGCTCGAATACGATCGTTCCAATCTACCGTAACTGTACTCGCCCTCTGCTCAGCAGCACTCCTCTCTTTCTCACCTAAAGAATCAGCGTATTTTTGCGCAATAAATACACTGTTGTTACTAGTACTTTGTGAAACGACATTACTGTACAGACTACTTGCAGATACAGTAGTTATTGAAAAAGGTGGGGTAACTGATGCTGGACTAGTATTATATTCAGGAATAGCTTTTGTATGCCCTGATGATATTCGAGCAGGCCGCTCGTTTATATCAGAACTTGGTACCGCCCTACTACTTTGCACTCTGTGCATAACTGGGCGATCGGGCATAGGAGCATCAGAGTTTTTGAGTGCACGAGTCAGCGCAACACTAGCCACTGCTACTGCTCGCATTATACCCGCTGTCGCCAACCCTGCTGCTACAACTTCCTCAGCAATAAATGCCCGCGTCTTTTCTACCCAAGGCTAATCGATAACACTGAAAATAAATATAAAAAATAGAACTCGTGATAGACCTAATCGCTTCTTGATTTGCATTACTACTCTTATTCACTCAGGCATACAGACGCTTGTATACTCTTTAAAAAACTTAGGGAATTCTATTACAGAACTCCCTAAAAATCAAATCAAAAATATCTGAAATAAAATTAGAATACTAAATGCGCCACTAAGTAAGATATCCCGGATACAATAAGAGGTACCAATTCTTTAGGAAAAGCTGTATGTATCCAAGGTGAACAGATAAAAGAAATCACCCCGCCGATTACTCCCGCGTAGGCTGCTCCCCGCTTAACATTGCTATAGTAGTAAGAAACAAAGAGAGGAACAAAAAGACAGCCAACAGAGACTGCGTAGCTTGCTATTAAAATATCTATAATATTTTTAGGTACTACATAAGAAGCCAAAAGAGCTACTATACCAACTATACCCGTAACGATTTTTGATTCTTTCAATTGCTCACTTGCTCCTACCTCGCCTGTGCCAAAATCTTGTACCAAATTAGAACTAATTGCACATAATAGAGCATCTGCCGTAGAACAAATAGCCGCTATCACTGCGCACGTTGCCAATATCAATACAAAATCATTCGTCAGAACACCGATAGCAGGCATGAGCGAACTGCTTCCCTGCGCAATTGATAGCCCCAACAAACGTGCTTTCACCCCAAAATAAACAGGAACCAATGAAAACAGAATCAAAAAAATACCTGCACAGAGTGCTGATATACTTGCAACTGCACGTGTACGCGACGCAAAAAAACGCTGTGCTAAATCTTGCTCTATAAGCGAAAAGAGAGCCGGCATGATAAACGTTGGAATAACCTGGGCACGGGAAAAAGAATTGTGCGCAAATACGGTATTCTGTGCAGTTACGAGCATTTCTATTAATGGGATGGCTTCAGCCTGTACACAATAAAAAAGAATACTCACGAAAATAATAAGAATAAAAACAACCTGATAGATATCTGTGGTAATAATCGACTGCAATCCACCATGCATGGTATGCAGTATGACAAAAAACCAAAACAATAAAAAAATTAGTTCATGATGTACACCTAGCCCAATTAGCAACGCGCGAAACCCCACAATTTGACTTACGAGAATGCCACACAGTGTTATCACAGAAAGTAACGAAGCACACTTTTTTAATAGGGGTGAATTATAGCGCGTTTCAAATAACTCCGCTGTTGTTGCAACGTTCAAAGCCCTCAATCGACCGGCAACACCTAGACCAAGCAACAAAAATCCACATACCATACCACAATTGTACATCAGACCAAAAAGACCGGTAGCATATGCTTCTTGAGCCGTACCCAACAGCATACCCCCTCCTATTTGAGTCGCTAATAAGGCGAGCGTAACCGATGGGATTCCTAATTTTCTGCCCGCTAAAAAATAATCTTGTACCGTATGTACATGTCGCGCAGCATATATACCAAGCATAAGATATAACGCCATAAAGCCAATTAAAACTAACGAAAACAAATATATATCCATAGTACTCTATCCATTAACGAGCCTGTTTCTTTCTATTCTTATTTGATATTTATACTGTGCACGAAAATATTCGCTAGACCAATAACCCATTCAGATCTATATCGCCAAATCGATCGACTATTAAATGAGATTTATGTACCTGATCCGGCCGTCCCGCTCCATTAAAACCTATGCAAAACATCCCTGCTGCCCGAGCAGCGGTAATACCATGAGCAGAATCTTCTATGGCTATACACTGCTCTGGATTCACATCAAGCCGATGAGCGGCATAGCGATAAATCAGTGGGCTCGGCTTACCAATATTGTCCACGTCTGAAATCGAATACAGGTGTTCACCAAAAAATTGCTTTAAATTCAACTTTTTGTCTGTAATATGTACTGTTTCATACACCGCATTGGTAGCTACCGCCGTTTTCATATTTAAGGCTCGTGCTTTGTTGTGAAATTCGGTAAATCCATCCATAAAACGTACATGCTTTTCATACAAATCGTGCGCTATCAAAGATTTTTCTTTCATCAGATGTTCAAGAGGGACGGTTAACTTAAATAGATCAATAATGAGTTGACATACTTTCGCATTATTGAGACCAGTTATCTTAAATCGAAGCTCCCGCTCTTCTTCCTCAGATAGTACGATGGCGCTGTGTCGTTTAATAACTATGCGTGTTGCATGCTCCCAAATATGCTCCGTATCAATAATGGTGCCGTCCATATCAAAGATAATAGCTTTATATTTCATAATTTTTCCTCTCTGATACACTAAATCAGGTAGCCTTACAAAATAGTGTAATATAAATACATAATTAAGGATATAGAACACATGATACGTATCCATAACAAACCGCACAGGTTTTGCCTCCTCTCTTTCATTGGAACCATCGGCCTTACTCTTATTGCATCGTCTATAAAAATAAGTTTTATTGTCGGTTCTTTCTATAGCTTTTTCTCTATTAATAATAGCGTAGCCCCATTAGCTGGAGCATTTGGAGGAGTAGCCGGTAGCTTTTTACTCTCATTTATTCGTCTTATTACCAAGTTTTACACGACAGGTAGCTTAATTCCCCTGATTCTAATATTACAGCTACCCACGTTAGGTGCGTGTCTCTACTGGGCATCATCGTCGCCTCTCGTACGAGTCTTAGTTCCTGCGGCCTGTATGATTCTTTTTGGCGTACATCCCGTTGGCAGTCTAGCCTGGACATACTCATTGCTCTGGCTTATTCCCATCGCACTGCATTTAGTTCCTAAGAAAGGTATATTTTTAGATTCTCTTGGAAGCACCTATATCGCTCATGCAATCGGCTCCGTTATATGGCTATATTCAAAAAGCATGCCCCCTGCTGTCTGGATTGCACTTATCCCTGTTGCATTGACCGAACGTACTTTATTTGCAATGGGTATGACGGCAACGTATTATGCCATGGTTACTATTGAACAAAGATATGCGCCTAAAATTATGCGTCTTTTCACACGTACTACACAACCCCTATCTTCATAAAAGCGGGCAGGGATAAAGGCATTCATGATTAAGCATCTCGCATGTATTATGGACGGCAACCGTCGATGGGCTAAAGCGCGCTTTTTACCGCCATCGCTCGGTCATAAAGAAGGAATTAATGCAGTCGAACGTACCGTTGATTTTTGTTTAAAAAACGGTATACCACATCTTTCATTATACGCTTTTTCTATAGAAAATCTTAATAAACGGTCACTTGAAGAACGAGAGTACGTGTTCGGGCTCTTTATTTCATACTTCAAGCGTCGTAACATTGAAACTCTTAACAAAAAAAATGTACGAGTTAAATTTATTGGCGATCGACCTTTATTTCCAGCTTCTATAAAAAATATGTGCACAGAAGTTGAAGAAAAAACGATGCATGGAACTGCCCTAACCATACACTTTTTATTTTGCTATGGCGGGCAACAAGAAATAGTGGCTATGGTAAAACAAATTGCATACAAAGTAAAAGAGGGATCTATCGATCCTTCTGCGATTACCCCTGAAACTATCAGGCAATTCTTATGGTTATCTGATACACCAGACCCAGAACTTATCATACGCACTGGAAAAGCTCAACGATTAAGTAGTTTTTTGCCATACCAGGCAGCATACAGCGAACTTTTTTTTACCGATACTCTATGGCCTGATATCACCGAAACTCACCTTACGGAGGCTCTTCATTACTTTAGCACATGTCGGCGAAATTTTGGTTCTTAGTCTTTTTAAACTATCTTTATTCTTTAGTGTTATTTTTTGAATTAGGCTCATGAACCACCGCAGTACTGTCGCTCATAAGAGGTCCCTTTATCAACAATGTCATCATAGTTTGTATACTTATCTTACCATTTACAACATCGTATATACTTTGACACAATGGAAGCTCAACCGCATACATTTTTATTATATGCGGTACCGATTTTACCGTATTAATGCCTTCTGGAATATAGCCGGTATCACGCAATATACAATCAAGTTTTTCTCCTTTGCCAAGCCGTCTGCCCACGACCATGTTTTTACTTAATGAGCTCATACAGGTAAGTACCAAATCTCCCACGCCTGATAGCCCATAAAGCGTTTCTGGATGACCCCCCATGGCAATAGCTATCGCCATTATTTCCTGCAAACCATATGTTAGCATAAACGCCTTGGTATTATCCGTATAGTCGGCACCATCTAACATCCCAATACCCAATGCAATGACATTTTTGAAGGCAGCTCCTACTTGAACACCTATTACATCAGTTGTACGGTAAGGACGAAAATAAGTATTGACAAGCATTGCTGATAATGCATCAGTAATCTCCAAATCTATACCACCACAATCAATCGCAGTAATATGCTTTTGTGCAAGCTGCTTGGCAAAACTTGGTCCCATGCATACTGCTACTTTAGTATCGCTACCTAGTACATCTTTAATTATTTGAGTAGGCAATAAAAATGTCTGTTCTTCAATCCCCTTTGATAAGGCAACCCATGTCTGACGAGTAGTGGCGAATGGTTTTGCCTTTACCAGTACACTACGTAAAAACTGAACTGGCGTTGTCTCAAAAACCCACTCAGAATCCCAGAGCGCATCAGATAACTCGGTAGTTATCCCGATAGCAGTATTAAAGCTAACGCCCGGTAGATAACGTTCGTTATAACAGGTATTTTTAATATGACCGGCAATCACAGAATCATAACACCACAGCGTGACATTACAACCATTATCGGCCAATAAAAGAGCAATTGCGGTACCCCATGCTCCCTCTCCTAGTACAGCAACTTTAGGTGACCGATTAGTATTCATTGTTATATATTTATTTTATCTTTATCTTGAAATAAGAAAAAAAGGGCGATACAAGATCGCCCTTCTGGTAATTACTAAGAAAACATTCAATTATCTTTATGGACGCGGTTGGTATGATGGATATACGGGCTGAGTCGGTTGCACTGGTCTTGGATAATAAGTTTGAGTTTGATTTTGATTTGGTCGGCCATAAATCGATTGTTGATTGCTTGGTCGCATAGGCTGAGTTTGTTGTTGAGGTCGGCTACAAGGACAACGTTCGGCATCGTCCGATATTCTATCATCCTCTTCATCAAGTATTAACTCATCTTGACTTGAAACAATTCTAGAATTGTTTTCATCAGTAACACTACTGCTATCAACATCTTCTTCATCTGCCGTATCAAGTACAACCTCATGTGCTGTTTCTTCTTGAATAGAATTTTGTCTATAATTCATGTCCGCATCCGCCTGAACATACATAGCGAATCCCATAACAGCCACAAACGCAAACAAACTTGCATATTTCATATCGTACTCCTCTTCTTTATGATAATAATATATTCACACACACCCTACGTAAGTCTCGTATGAGACTTATTAACGTGGAGCATAGTTTTTTTTATCTGTATTGTCTATAAAAAGTGATATTAGCGTTATATCACCATAATTAACCTGATAGTTAGCCTTACATATGTTCTTTGTATATTAATTTACTTCAGATTGCTATTGCAAAAATCGAAATTTTTATTTTATATAAAGATACGCATAGATATTTTTTATCATAAATGTAACACGAGGAGTTAGGCAGAAGGATGATACCATGAAATATATTAAGCTGGTCGTTGCCGTATGTTTGAGTATTATTTTACACACAACCTATCCTCATTTTGTCACATATGAACTTAATCCTGGTCGTTTGGGTGATCATTTACTTACTTATAGCAAAGCGTTACTTGTTCAATATCTTGCTGAAAAAGAAGGTAGAAATATACCGCTCTACCATCGACCATTTAAGTGGTCAGATCAACTGACATTGAGCACAGTAGAACAATATATCCCTCCCAAGAGATATGAGACTGTTCCCGTGATATATTATGACAAAAATACGATAGCTTTTACTTCTTCCTCACCTAAAACAAAACAAAAGCCAACCGGTTACGTATGTTCACTAAAAACGATAATATATGATATACGAGGATTTACCGATCTCTATAGATATACACAAAAAACACCTGAGTTTAAAAAACGTCTCCTAGAAATGATTTCTCCGGTTAACCCCATTGAATCGATAGATTTGCCGGACAATATGCCAACTGTAGCTATTCACGTACGTACAGGTGGTGGATTTGATAAGCCTCTTTTTATGCAAAGCAACTTACCCTCAAAACCATCTGGCAATCATAGCTTCGCAGATCTAATTTATCCATTACGCTTTCCCCCAGAAATATTCTATATCGAACAACTTAGTGAAATTTCACGTTTATATGAATTTAAACCACTTTTCATACATATCTTCACTGATGATCCCGATCCAGCAGCAATAGTAGATCGGTTTAAGGAAAAATTGAAGGATTTCAAGCTCACATTCTCATATAGAACGGCCGCTAATTCTCATAATACCAACGTACTTGAAGACTTGTTCAATATGACCCGATTCGATTGTTTAATCAGACCTGCATCCAGTTACTCTAAAATAGCACAGTTACTTGGAAATCATACAATAATCATGTATCCCAATAGATCTCGATGGATCGATAATAAGCTTATTATCGAAAAAGTGAGCACAATCAATAATAGACAACAAAAAAATAAACGTCACAGAAAATAATAAATAATAAGTACAAAATTATAACCCACCGATATACCGGTTGGTTTTTAGATAGTTACATATAGCTGATCAAAAAAGCTTCATTCGATTATAGTAGACTAACAAATCTTACTTCTTATCTTTACCACTACTCAGCCCCTTTTTCGTCTGAACTTTTTTACGTACGTATTCAAGTTGCGCTATCTTTTTTTCATTTCCAGAACACCAGTTGGCATGGTGCAATACTATGCTTGATGGAATAAATAACTGTTTACCTGAAGACCATCCTGTCCCCGTAAATGTACCGCCCCCAAAAAAGTCTGATGATAAATAATCCCATATCACATTATACGGATTTCTATCCTTATCCTCTCCCTTACGAAGCAATCTATTAACTGTCTTTTGATCCGAGCATTCTTTTTGAGAGATCATATAGTCACGAACGCCACGCCACAATGCAAATGTTCTTTCATTTGCTTTACACACAAAAAAACCAGCACAAACCGTCCCCGATGGGGTATCTCGCTGAAATACGATATCTTTATCTCCTATTGCTTTCAGAGCTATTTTGCTAAATGGCCGGATAAACTGGACGTCGATATCAGAATAAATAAATACGTCACCCCAATTGTCCTGTATAGCTTTACAAATAATATCTACTTTGCGCAACATAGTATCCTGCCAGCCACTCGAAAAGACTTTTCCCGATGCGCATTCTTGTGGGTATTCTTTGATTACCAACGTAATACCCTCATCGTTTATTTCTTTCAATGTCGGCATAAACCATTCTTCCACAAAAACTTTATGCGAGGGTGTATAAAAGGTATACATAGGTATTGGTTTTGCAGCGCATGCCATTATAATCATCGTCTGTGCTAACGCAGTACACACATATTTTATTCTATACTTGGCTAACAGCATTTTCTCGCTCCTTTTTTTGCGCAATTATTTTTACTAATTCTTACTGCTCATTACCGAACAGTATTCATTTGTATACCATTTGTACATTTTACGCAAACCTTCGGCAACCGAAGTTCGAGGAATATAACCCAATAAAGCGCGAGCTTTATCAATACGCGCATGTGTTATAAATACATCGGTCAATAGCTCGGGCTCATAACGCACCCGCGCCTTTTTGCTGGTTACATCTTCCATTATCCCAATAAAATCTCGTAGAATAACGGACTCTCCACGTCCTAGATTCAACACTTGAAACCCTAATGGAGTATTAAGGGCTCTAATAATACCATTTACGATGTCATCGATATACGTAAAATCTCGCTGAGCGCTACCGTCGCCGAAAACACGAATCTCTTTATTATTATGTAATGCATCCATAAAAATAAAAGGTGCCATATCCATGCGCCCTCGCGGTCCATAGACGGTAAAGAAACGTAATCCTGTTGAACCAATACCATAGAGATGATAATAAGTGTACGCAAGAAGCTCGTTTGCACATTTAGTCATCGCATAAGGACTAATAGGTCGATTGATATCAAGATCTTCGCTGAACGGCCCCTCGCCGCAATTCCCATAAACGCTGCTACTGGAAGCATATACTACGTGTTTTACTCCATATTTGCGTGCGATATCAAATATGTTTAATGTACCAACAATATTAGTTGTTATATACTCTTCGGGAATTTCAAGGCTTGTCCGAACTCCCGCACGGGCTGCGAGATGACAAACCTTATCGGGACGATACTGTTCAAAGATAGCACTTACAGTATTGAAGTCTCGTATATCTACCTTATGAAAATAAAGTTCACCTTGAATATTATGCTTTTTAATATAATCAAGATTATAATATTTTAAACGTGAATCATACCCATCGTTTATATTATCTATCATAATAACCGTTGATCCCTGACGTAGCAGCTCCTCGGCTACGTGACTTCCTATAAATCCAGCGCCACCGGTAAGCAAAATTTTTTCCGCTACACACACTTGTGTACCAAATACGCACAAAAATAAATATATTAGATTAAGTATATAATAGATTTTATTGTTTCTTTCTTGCATTACTCTTCCCGCTTTTTTGCTCAATATACGTTATACTACCGATACTTTGGTAGTTAAACACTACGATGAAAGAAATCCAAAAGTCAACAACAAAAACTACAATAAAAAACAAAAAGACCTCACAAAACTGTGAGGTCTTTCAATTAAATCTGGCACTACCTACTTTCCCAGGCCGTAACCAGCCAAGTATAATCGGCGCTATGGACTTTACTACCGTATTCGGGATGGGAACGGGTGTTTCCCCATAGCTATACGCACCAGAAATCTATCAATCCCAAGACGGGATAAACTTCTAAATTTCTTAAACTATTTCAACATAGTTTTTTCAATATTTTAACTGTGGAGAAATATTTATAAGCTAAATACCGTATTTAATACTGCAATTAAAACATTCGGCTTATTAGTACTGGTCAGCTGAACACATTACTATGCTTACACTTCCAGCCTATCAACCTTGTAGTCTTCAAGGAGCCTTATTTAATATGCCTAACAATGGCCAAATACACCTAAGCGTACTCAGCATCATTAAACACGGGGTATCTAATCTCGAAGCAAGCTTCCCGCTTAGATGCTTTCAGCGGTTATCTCTAATAAGCTTAGCTACCCAGCGTTGCTCTTGGAGAACAACTGGAACACCAGAGGCTTACTCATCCCGGTCCTCTCGTACTAGGGACAACCCTTCTCAAATACCCTACGCCCACGACGGATAAGGACCGAACTGTCTTACGACGTTCTGAACCCAGCTCGCGTACCGCTTTAATTGGCGAACAGCCAAACCCTTGGGACCTTCTTCAGCCCCAGGATGCGATGAGCCGACATCGAGGTGCCAAACCTCCTCGT
>Ga0134121_10005656_pt1 | contig 10143 bp, 11 predicted proteins | sample KB301_FD_96463 | JGI IMG/M metagenome (GOLD analysis project Ga0134121, IMG submission 96463) | Terrestrial soil microbial communities without Nitrogen fertilizer from Kellogg Biological Station, Michigan, USA - KB3-0-1 | ecosystem: Environmental > Terrestrial > Soil > Unclassified ... | reverse complement strand
AGCTCCTGCTGCACCGACGCCGTGTACTGATAAACCTTTTCGGGAATCCGGTAGTCAGGCGCGTAAGCGCGCGGCTGGTACGATCGATTGTTTGGATTGTTGACAAAGTTCGCGACGATCGCGTTCGTGTCCTGCGGGAAACTGCCGCCGCTGATTGTCGAGCTGATACGGTTCGATTCAATCGGCTGAATCTGATCTTCCGTCTGGCCGGGTCCGTAGTAGATGCCAAAGCCGCCGCGCAGAACTGTCTTGCCTCCGCCGAACCATCCGTTGCCGTTCGGATTCGGCGACCAGGTCAGTGCGACGCGCGGGCCAAAGTTAGTCTTCGAAGACGTGAGCGGATCACCTGAAGGATCGCGGAGCACGCCCGTGACGATGTCGAACAGAATCTGGCGATTGTCCTTCTCACGGAGCGGCGTGTAGTACTCGTAACGCAGGCCATAATTAAACGTCAGGTTCGGCTTAATCTTCCATTCATCCTGCGCGTAACCGATGTAATAGGTCTGGTGCGCTTGCGCTTGTCCGGTTGAGTTGTTGAAGAATGGTGAAGGCGCGGAAACGTCGCCCAGAAACTGCGTAGACTGAAGCGAGTTGGTTAAGAAGTTGTTGATGCTCGCCCAGGTGTAAGTCGTGCCGCCGATGCGATCGGTCCACATGCGAATCTGACGTACCTCGCCGCCGAATTTGAATGAATGATTGCCACGCGTCCACGACAAGTTGTCGATGAACGAGAGCGTGTAAGGCGTGTAGGGCTGACCACTTCCATTGGTAGCACTGTTCGCGCGCACCAGACCGCCGGGCGTCGCCACGCCGGCGTTGGCGCCCTGTCCCGGCAACGCAAACCCAGCTACGCTGCCCGCGATGTTCAGCGAGAGCTTCGAGAAATCGATTCCGTTGAAAGTCGGCGCGACGCCGTTGATGCGCGACAATGCGCTGTTGTAACCAAGCTTGAATTCGTTCAGCAGCGTCGGCGTCAACACTGATTGAAACGCGAGCACGCCGTTCTGCGGCACGCTGCGGATTAAGACTGTGCGACCGGTAACGCCTTCAGGTTGACTGTTGTTGCCTTGATCGCGGAAGAAGCGAAAGTAAGCTGAATGCCTGGTGTTGAAACGATAATCAAAACGAAACGCCAAAGCGCTTTCGTTGACGATGTTCGTCGCTTGACGCTGCACCGTATCGAAAAGATCAGGCCCGACGCGCAACGATACGGCATCAGGCGCGCGGAACGCCGGAATCAACGCCGCGGTAGTCGCGTTGCACGCGATCGTGCCGGTTCCCAGCGGAGCGGCGCAGATGCGCGATGCCAATCCGGGAACTGCTTCGACCGAATTGATACCGCCGCGCAAGCGATAACCTTCGTATGAAAAGAAGAAGAACGCTTTGTTCTGTTTGAGGGGACCGCCTACCGAGCCGCCGAATTGGTTCAATCTCAGCTTGCTCTTCTGGCCGATGATGTTGTCAAAGAAGTTTGCCGCATCCAGCGCATCGTTGCGGATGTACTCGAATACCGAACCATGAAACTTGTTGCCGCCTGATTTCGTGACGACGCTGATTTGTCCGCCGGTGCCCGTTCCGAATTCCGCGGGATAGTTGTTCGAATCGACGCGAAATTCCTGCACGTTCTCGAGCGATGACTGCAGACGAAACGGCGTCGGGACTTCGCCGTTCAAGTTGCCCGGACTGGTATCGATAATCGCGGTGCCTTCAATGCCGTCATAACGAATTTCATTCTGTTCCACCGCGCGGCCTGAGAAGCGTATGTCGCCGTATGTGCCTGAACCGCTGTTGACCGATCCCGGCGCTTGCAGATAAAGCTGCGAAAGCTGACGGCCATTCAAAGGCAGGCCCTGCACCTCGCGCGGATTCACGTTCGCGCCCATCGCGGCTGAGTCAGTTGTCAGTGCCGCTTCAGTTCCAGCGACCACATCAACTTTCACCTCGACGCCGGTTGCTTGCAGCGTCAGGTTCAGCTTCTGTTCCTGACCGACCAGGACCTGAACATTCGTCGCCTTCGCCGAAAGACCCTGCGTCGTCGCGGTGACGGTATAAGTCGACGGTCGCAGTGAAGTAATGATATACGCTCCTTCGGTTGAGCTGATCGCGGTTCTTTCTTCGCCGGTCTTATCGCTTCTGATCACGACCGTAGCGCCGGCGATGACCGCGCCGTTCTGATCCGTTAGCACACCGCCAACGCGACCCGTGTCCGACTGCGCCGGCATCGCAGCCGGCGCTATCAACATCGTCGCGATTAATAACACGGCAAAGCCGATCACACGTTTCAATCCACTTAGGTGGTGCATTTGAGTCTCCTTAATTGCTGAGGGTTGTTGGTGTTGTGCGCGCCCCAGGGTTCTGAGAAATGAACTGCCGCATAGTTCGGAGCGAATCAGTCTGTGGAACTTCGCGACGCACACAAGCAACCTGAAAATTCAGAAGAGCGGTGTAAGGCCCGAGACTACAGTGGCGTGGTTACACTCGAGTGAACGTTGAGTTAAATCAAAATTAATTCTGTGAAAGGGCGAGATGATGACGCGGTGAAGTTTCTCGACGCGATCCGCGGTGATTTAACACCGCGTTAACATGAACGTAACGTGGCGTAGATAGGATGGCGGGGCTTTTCAATCGAACAAAAGTAGCTATGCCTTTTCATAATGAACTCAGTAATGAGATCGCGATCGCCTTGATGACCAAGGGTGATCAGAGTACGGCAGATTTGAAGAAACTGAAGGACGTCGTGCTTACCGTGCACGAAACGCTGCGTAAGTTAGAAGATGAGTCAGCGAATCGTCCACATAGCTATCAGAAGAGCGCCGCAACCGCGAGCGATCAGCGTAACAACAGATGATCTATCAGCGACTAACGGCGGGCGGACAACTGTTCAGCGTTAATCCCGCCGACCAAAGTCGCGTCCCACATGACCCAATATCGGCGCGGTTTCATTTGGGCGGGGCCGGTTTGATCGAAGGCTAGTCGCACGTATCTCGGTTTGAATTCGCTATCCTGCGCGTGTGGAAAATAAGTGAAGAAATACTCGGTGCGCAGCGGAAGGTTACATTCGCGTCGCATAAGATTGAGGTGAGCTTCGCATTCGCCTGCGTCGTTGGTGCTTTCGGGATCCGCGAGGTCGTTAACCACATGATCGAGTTCGTGTAGGAACGCCCAACCAACATTGAATGAATCGAGAGCGGCCCGGTCACCCATCAGGCGATCAAAGTCTGCAAAGTCGATGAGCACCATGTACGTCGGCGGCATATTTGAGACGTGGTTTTTCCAACGCGCAGGAATGACGCGAGCGAACACGACGTCCGGTCGATTGCTGGCATCTTCGATCACGACTATGTTTCGCGAGCTTTCAGCCTTCAGCAGAAGCTCGCGCGCAGTCGCCGAGCCACCGCGCACCATTGCCGTCTCAAATCTCAAGGCGCCATTCGCGTCGAACTTCAATTCTGTCCAGCCGGTAATCGAGCGCAAACGCGCCCCTAACTCTTCGCGTTTATTCGCCGAAAGTTCTTCACGACAAACGATGCGGTTGGCAATTTTCTCCGAGCTTTTTGCAGGAATCGGGCAAACTACGAGCATCAGGCAAAGACAAGAAATCTTGCCCAGCGCAGAGACGAATCTCTCCTGCGTGACGGATTGCACGTGCGACTCCTTCAATGTTGGACCGGCGGAAGCTGGGGCTGGCGTCGGTTCGGTTACCGTCCGCTGGGAGGGGCACTGCGGATGAGCCGATGTTAACAAAATGTTAACTGGAGGTACATGAATTTTTTCTAAGTCGCGCGAGCTGAACGGCATCTGAACGCGGTCTGAATTTGAATCGAGCCCCGACTTTGATTTTCGCTTTATGCATGACGCCGAAACCAAAAAGCTTCTCTTCGTCTGCATTGAGAATTCTAATCGGAGCCAGATGGCCGAAGCGTTCGCGCGCATCCATGGCGGTGATTCGGTCGTGGCTTTCAGTGCCGGTTCGAATCCTTCCGGGATAATTAATCCCAAAGCGATCGAAGCCATGCGCGCCGTCGGCTACGATCTCTCAAGCCACACATCAAAATCTCTCGCCGACTTACCTAAAGTTGAATTCGATTTCGTTGCGACCATGGGATGCGGCGATGAGTGTCCCCTGGTCCGAGCCAGGCGTCGACAGGATTGGAAGATCCCCGATCCCAGGAACATGAGCGATCATGATTTTCGCGCCGTGCGCGACCTGATCGAAGCGAATGTGATTGCCGTGTTGCGAGACCTACAGGTCACCGGCCACCTGAGATCAGTCTAAGCGGCCAAAGTCAGTACCACCTGCGTCAGCGGGTGGGATCAAATGTCACCTCAGGCTAAATCTTGGGCCCATCCGCTTACGCCGGATGGTACTGACAAATCTGCGTAATCTGCGTAATCTGCAGATGATTTCTTATGACCAATCATGAAACGGTGCTTGCCTTTATCAGTTTGATCAATGCGCGCGACGCTAGTGGCCTCGGCGAATTGATGAGCGCCGATCATCGCTTTATCGACGCCCTCGGAAACGAGGTTCAGGGCAAAGAGAAGATGATCGCCGGCTGGCGCGGCTACTTCGAATGGTTTCCCGACTACCTGATCGAAGTTAACGAAGTGTTTCCCGGCGAAGCTTCTGCAGGTGAACAGACTTTCGCGATGTTCGGATTCGCCGGCGGCTCGCTCAAAGGAAATTCAGACGCGAGCTGGCGCATTCCCGCGGCCTGGAAAGTGATTGTCAGAGATGGCCGCGTCGCCGTGTGGCAAGTATTTGCGGATACGAAAATCCAGTTTGATATTATTGAGCGAGGAAGTCGGTAGTTCCTTCATCCCGCATCTTCCGCCTTGCTTTTCATGAGCTCATAAATCTTCCTCGTCGTATTGAGGTTCCGCGCCGTCATATCCTGAAATATCTTCTTGCTCGGCAGTTTGATCCAGGCACTTTGTTTTGCGTCGCTGGCCTTAGTCGCCCATAACACGGTGCCGCGACGATAGATCACTTCTTCGATCTCGGTCTTTGGATTCAGATTATCTAAAACACTCTTCGAATCGATTGAATGCCTGAGGAAGATGACGTTGTACTTCCAGCGCTCCTCGCCACTCCAGGTTTTCGGCAAGCTCTTAATGAGCGCAGCTATTTCAGAAAAGCTGCGCACCACCACCTTGCAGCCGAGTTTGTACTCTCGCTCCAGCATGCGCTCGATCTTTGCTTCCAACTTCCGCGCATCGCTGGCCTCGGCTCTGAAGATGATGTTGCCGCTGTTGATGTAGGTAGTGACCTCGGTGAAACCCATTCGCGCAAAACTGGTCTTCAGGGAACTCATGCGAATCATGTTGTTCCCGCCCACGTTGATCCCGCGCAGGAGACAAACAAACAAAGGAGTGGGTTTTGACGGCTTTGGCATAGTCAGATGGACTAAATGTTCAACTCAACAAGTAAACCACCTGCGTCTCGAGCTTCGCTTCGTCGTCGGTCCAATCGCCATAGATTTCCCATGAGTACCTGCCGAATACGCGGCCGCTTGCCGCGCGCCACGCATTGATCGCTTCATGTGCGGCTGTTAGTTTGCCATAGCTACCGATATGCGTGGTCATGGCGACCTCGCCTGCAGGCGTCTCAGTGCTGACAACTTCGCCGGCGTCCGGAAAGGGACGAATTACCTGCACGCCGAAGTAAGCGACCATCTCTGCGTCGCCTCGCGCCGGATGTTGGTAAAGGAAGCAATTGTGGCCGTCCGTCCGCAGGCCTTCATTCTGGCGGAGAAATTCCCAGACGAGATCAAGCGCCGGCCCCCATGCTTTACCAACTTCCCCAATGCGCACGCGGCGCCGCACTGCGGCGAGCGTCTGCGCGCTGAGAGTCTTGGTGACAACCTGATAACTCATTTTCTAATCCGCAACCTCGACTTTGATAATGTCTCCATCCTGCAAATGATCTTGCTCCCGCAACTTCACTTCGCAAGCGACTTCGATAAACTTTCTCGCCTTCGTGGATGGGTAAATCGAACTACACCCTACCGCCTTAAGAAGCGAATGTTCCTGGCCCCCCCGTTCTGAGGCACAAATCCGGAGACCTGGTTCCGATCGTCGCGAATGAATTGGACTCCCACGACGCCGTAAAGCTTGAACACGTCCTGAGCCATCGGTACCAACTCACCGTTGACGACTTGCCGGTATTTCATCGAGAGCTTGCCATTCTCAAGCACCACCCGATAGGTGACTTGCAACTCATCGCTGTAGTAATCGCCGACATATCCGGCTAACTGAGTTGCATTTAAGGAGATTGGGGTGGGGACGTTCGTGGGCTGACGGGTCGAGGGCGTGGCCCTGGCCTTTGGCGTCTGCGGCTTCAACTCACTGGCTAAGTAGATGTCGGCTACCTGATAGGCAAGGGCTGTCGAGTCAATCGTGCCCCGCACATTCGCCAGGCAAATAACTGTGAATCTCTGGTCGGGGAAGCGCAGCATTTCCGTGACGAAGCCTGCGAAACCGCCGTCATGTTTGACGGTGCGCAAGCCTTTGTAATCGCCGAGCTGCAAACCGTAAGCGTAATTCAATCTCTCACCATTATTCAGCGTTCCCGGCGTGAGCAGTCGCGAGATAAAATCAATCCCGCCCCCGAGCTTGTTCTCGTAGAAGTTCTGATCCCAGAGAGACAAGTCCTGGACGGTTGTCATCACTCCCGCATTTCCAACGACATCATAGTTGGTTGTGTGGATGCCATAGCCGCCACCCCTGAGCGGGACGTAGCCAGTCGCCCGATTTTTGACGATCATCGTGCGATCATCATGGAAGTGTGTGTTAGACATTCTCAGCGGCTTGAAAATGTTCTCCGCGGCAAACTCCCGCAGGGATTTCCCGCTCGCCCGTTTGACGATGACCGCTAAAAGGAAATAACCGGAGTTGCTATATTCAAAGTGCTCGCCTGGCTTGAAGTTTAGCGCCTTCTGCCGTGCCAAAAGCTCAATGATGTCTTGCTCGGTATTCACGTCATCGGTTCGGCCCTGAACATCCAGCAACGTCTGAAAATCGCGGATGCCGCTCGTGTGATAGATCAAGTGCCCTATGCTGATGCCGTCGTAAACGGGAGGTAACTCGGGCAAATACTTTCGTATCGAGTCATCGAGCGACAGCTTCTCCTTTTGCGCTAAGAGGGCGATGCTCGCTGCGGTGAACTGTTTCGAGGTTGACGCGATATAGAAGACAGTGTCCGGAGTAATCGGGATGTTGTATTCGAGATTGGCCAGGCCATAGCCATGCTCGTAAATAATCTTACCGTCTTTAATGACTGCCACCGCACAACCGGGCGAGTCAGGTTTGTTACACGTCGCGAATACACTATCGACTCTTTGGGTTAAGTCGTCGTTGGCCGCATGGTTGGAGGGAAAGTCCGCAAGTAATAAAGAGCAGGCGAGGACCAAGACGACCGAAGATAGAAATCTAATGACAGCTACCGGTCGCCTCATCGTTTCTCCCCTCTTTAATAACCTCCGCCGAACCGGCATTTCCCACCAGGCGCGGGATGCTAGCGCTTACCCACGGCGAGCCAGAGTGTGAAACGATAGGAATCCGCCACCACCAGGCGGCGGTAGTCAACGCGCAGGTTACGACGAACTCGCCCCATTGAAAGTCGTTGATGCCTCCCGCGGCCACGATCGGAACCCACACCACCAGCGTGAACAGGCCCATTTGCAAAGTCGAAAGCGTCGCAGCCAGCCGCGCATACACACCGATGATGATGGCCACGCCCGCCGCGATGAAGGTGCCGCCGGTGAAGTATGCCCAGAACACATGCCATGGCAGCCAGCGCGGTATCAACGGGACGGTGTTGTTGAGATAGGCGAAGTGGGCCAAGCCAAAGGGGATCAAGGCCAGGCCGTAAAGCGCCCGCGCGACGCGCAGACCTTTGTCGCCGGTGGCGAACCCGAGGCGTCGTCTGTCCCAGTCACCGGCGAACCAGACATACAGAACCCAGGCGGCCGCCAACATCACCGCAGTCTCAGCGCAGCTCCAGGCCACCAACAAAAGGGGATGCTGGATGAAGAGGTAGGGCACTCTAAGCAACAGCAGCCAGAGCAGGAGATAGATAAACAAGACGCGAGAAGCAACGGCGGCCGCGCGCCGCCAGAGAAGGCCCACGCCACATGACAGAGAGATGAAGGCGCAGAGATAGGCCAGGATCTTGTGCGCGGGTAAGCCCTTGGGCACCGGCGCCCACACGGGCGTGAAATCGCCCTTGATCAGGCCCATGATTCCCAGCGTGATCATGGTCGCAGCAAAGAGCGCGTGGCCCACGCTCGCGATGCGTATCGCCCTTCCGGTGCTGTTCCCATTCATCGATCCGTGTGCCGGCATATTCAACTGCGGAGGATCAACGCTTCAGTTAAACGCGGTGCCGCTACTTTTTTTCGCTTTGCACTGCCCTTTTTACTTTGCCCGGCTCGGTCGGGACTCGCGTCCGACGATTTACTATTCACCCCGATGCACGAAACGAATGCTGTTGCCGTCTGGATCACGGATGTACATTTCGCGATTGCCCCAGCTTTGATCTGTCGGCTCGAGATCGATGACGACACCGGTGGCCTTCAGTTCTTTGTAGAGCGCATCCACATCTTCAACGCCGAGAAAGACTACCCCGCCCGCCACTCCATCCCCGGAAAAAGAGGAGACATGCACCTCCACATCGTCACGCGTCAGGCCCATGTAGCAGGGATCGGTGCCACCAAACGGTCGATACGCAAAAGTTTGCTTAAAAGCGAGACGGTCACAGTAAAATTCTTCTGCCGCGGCTGAACTGGTCGCATGCAGAACGGGAATTGCAAATTTGAACATTACAGAACCCCAGGAAGTTGGGTAAGACGCTTCAGGAGATTTTGGTTACATTCTTTGCCTGTGGGCCCTTTGGGCCTTCGACTACGTCGAACGAGACGCGGTCTCCTTCAGCTAGAGATTTAAAACCCTCTGCGTTGATTGAGGCGTGGTGAACGAAAACGTCCGTGCCTTTCTCGCGCACAATAAAGCCGTAGCCCTTCTCGTCGTTGTACCATTTCACTGTTCCCTCTTCCGGCATAGTCAAACACTCCTTATGTTTTTACGAAATCAACTCGCTACCTTCTGCTTTTTGGACCGCAATCATTATTTCACACTAATCGTTATCGTGTACGGGATCCTATCGGGAATCGCTTCAAAACAAATCTCAAACCACCTCGTATTCACTCTGGACAAGGCCGCTGGCGTACTGCCGGGTACTGATATGACTGAGCATGATGTCGTGCGGTATGACCCCGAAGAGGGGAATTCCAGCACCGATGAGTACGGGCACACGGGTAATTATGAGCCGCTGAATGAGCCCGGCCACGAGAAAGCTCTGCACGGTGATTCCGCCATCAACGTAGACATGCCCGATGCCCCGCGCGCCAAGTTGCGACAGGATTTCGGCGGGAGTTCCCGCCATACGCTCCACCACAGCTCCGGCGGGGAATGGAGCGAGCGGATGAGTGCTGAGCACGAAGACGGGCTTTTCACCATAGGGCCACTCGCTGAACGTTAATACTTTCTCGTAGGTATTGCGACCCATTACCAGGGCATCAACCGTGGCCATGAACTCATCGTAGCCATGAGGCTCGTTGCCGCTGGGAAAAAGGAAGTCGAAGTCGCCGTTGGCTCGAGCGATGAAGCCATCCAGGCTAGTACCAACAAAGACCGATGCTCTCACGGCAAGTCCCCCTTTTTCCGCATGACGTCAGCATCGATTGGGCAGCGCGAATTTAATTCAATCTTCATGCTTCATCCTTACAGTTTATTGCTTCCGCCGCTTCGACCAGCAGTTACCAGACTTGATTCATCTATGCTTGGTTACCAATTAGGAACCTCTTTGCAAAACGGGATCAGTCGTTCATCGAGCAGTTCTATGTCGCTATACCTGCGGCTGACCGTAATCTTGCTGCCATACGTACCATATATCTCGTAGATGCCTCTCTCTTTCGTATCTTCTTCCAGATTTCCATACTCGCTGGGCGGCGTGTTACGGCTTGCCTTGTCATAAACCAGTAACTTCGGATTGACTGTCTTAATCTCGCTCCACAAACAAGTTCGCGTTTTGAATAAATCTTTTTTGATGAAGCCGTGTTCATAAATCTCCAACTTGTATTT
>Ga0134121_10005653_pt1 | contig 10145 bp, 9 predicted proteins | sample KB301_FD_96463 | JGI IMG/M metagenome (GOLD analysis project Ga0134121, IMG submission 96463) | Terrestrial soil microbial communities without Nitrogen fertilizer from Kellogg Biological Station, Michigan, USA - KB3-0-1 | ecosystem: Environmental > Terrestrial > Soil > Unclassified ... | reverse complement strand
GGATTCCGCATTATTGTTCCAGCCTCAGCGGAAGATACGAGGTTGAGATCGTCCGGGTTCGAGGTTTTTGCGGCTTTGCCGCCTGATGTGCGGAAGCGCTCCGCGCTTCCGTCTCGATTTCGAATGGATTCGGGGCTCCGCCCCAAAATGGGCATAGCCCAAATAAGGAGAACAGCCTTGCCGGAAGGCCAGAGGCCTTCCGCACATCAACCGCCAGAGCCGGAGACTTTTTGGGAAAAGCTGACGCGCCGCGCTTCGTAAGCTTCGATGTCGGCGGTGTGTTGCAGAGTGAGACCGATATCGTCCAGTCCCTCGAGCAGGCAATAGCGCTCAAAGTCCGCGATCTGAAAACGAGCGAGGAACCCGCCGGCATCAGTGACGGTCTTGTCTTCAAGATTAATGGTTAATTGGTATCTCTCGATCTCATTAGATTTCTTCATCAAGTACGCAACTTCGTCGTCGCTCAGCGTCACCGGCAATAGGCCATTCTTCCGAGAGTTGTTGGCGAAGATGTCGGCAAACGAAGGTGCGATGATCGCGCGAAAGCCGTAATCGGCCAGCGCCCACGGCGCGTGTTCGCGCGAAGAGCCACAGCCGAAATTCTTTCCAGCCATCAGAATTGACGCTCCATCGAAACGGGGATCGTTGAGCGAAAACGAAGCATCAGGCGAGCCATCCGCCCCAAATCGCCAATCGTAAAAAAGAAACTGGCCGAAGCCGGTGCGCTCGACTCGCTTCAGGAACTGCTTCGGAATAATTTGATCGGTATCGACGTTTGGTCGATCGAGCGGAACGGCGAAACCGCTGTGAATTCTAAAGGGCGTCATCTGTATTCCCACTCCCTCACATCAACGAAGTGGCCGGCAATCGCTGCCGCTGCGGCCATTGCGGGACTGACGAGGTGCGTGCGGCCACCTCGACCCTGCCGTCCCTCGAAGTTGCGATTGCTGGTTGAGGCGCAGCGCTCGCCCGGCTGCAAAATATCAGGATTCATCCCGAGACACATCGAGCATCCCGATTCGCGCCATTCAAATCCTGCTTCACGAAAGACTTGATCCAGACCTTCACTCTCGGCGGTCAGCTTCACCATTTGCGATCCGGGCACCACCATCGCCTGCACCGACTGGCTGATGCGATGCCCTTTCACCACCCGAGCCGCGGCGCGCAAATCTTCGATGCGCGAGTTCGTGCACGAACCGATGAAGACTCGGTCGATGGGGATTTCGGAAATCTTCGTTTGCGCCTTCAGCGCCATGTATTCGAGCGCGCGCTCGATGGCCGCGCGTTCACTCTCATTCTCAGATGCGGTCGGATCGGGCACTGCGCCGTCGATCGAAGTGACCATGCCCGGATTTGTACCCCAGGTAACGCAGGGCGCGATCGATGAAGCGTCGATCTGCATCGTGCGATCGAACTGCGCATCGCGATCCGAGGGCAGGCTTCGCCAATCCGAGACGGCTTGCTCCCATTTCTCACCTTGCGGAGCGAATCGTTTGTTTTTCAAATATGCGAATGTAGTTTCGTCCGGCGCAATCATTCCCGCCCGCGCGCCGGCTTCGATGCTCATGTTGCAGAGCGTCATCCGGCCTTCCATCGAAAGGGCTCTCACCGCCTCGCCCGCGTATTCGATCACATAACCAGTCGCGCCGTCGGTGCCAATCTGGCCGATGATTCCCAACGCGAGATCCTTTGCCGTGACACCTTCAGCCAGCCGGCCGCGCACGTCGATCAGCATCGTGCGCGCTTGGTTCTGTGGCAGGCACTGAGTTGCGAGCACGTGCTCGACTTCGCTCGTGCCAATGCCGAATGCCAATGCGCCGAACGCACCGTGCGTGCTGGTGTGACTGTCGCCACAGACGATGGTCATGCCGGGCTGAGTGAGGCCAAGCTCCGGTCCGATCACATGCACGATCCCCTGCTCGCGCGAGTTGATGTCAAAGAGTTCGACGCCGAATTCTTCGCAGTTTCGGCGCAGCGTCTCGATCTGTTTCGCGGCGATCGGATCTTGTATTGGCAGACTTCGATCGGTCGTCGGCACATTGTGATCGATCGTGGCAATCGTAAGATCGCGCCGGCGCATGCGGCGATTCGCAGCGCGCAGTCCATCAAACGCCTGGGGTGAAGTGACTTCGTGAACGAGATGCAGATCGATGTAGAGCAGCGCCGGCTGGTTCTCAGCGGCGCGCACTACATGCGCATCCCAGATTTTTTCGAAGAGTGTGCGGGACATTGGAAATCAGGGGCTAGGGTTTAGGTTGTAGGGGGTAGTAGCTGCGCCTTTTAAAGTCTATTGATGAGGCAAGCGGATTCGACCATTTTCCTCTAAACCCTACACCCAAACACCCATACCCTTCCTAAACAGCATGATACGCGTACCGGATGTCCGCCGCTTGCGCGACCGCGCCGCAAACAAGTTCTCCCATCTCAGAAGTTGAGATCGTGCGTGACGAAGCATCACGGGCAATGTCGCGCGTGCGGTATCCGGCCTCGAGCACGCTGTCGATCGCGGCTTCAATATCCGCAGCCTCAGCTTCAAGTCGCGCGGTGTGGCGCAACATCATCGCTGCGGAAGCAATCGCACCTAATGGATTGGCGATGCCGCGGCCGGCAATGTCCGGCGCCGATCCATGCACCGGCTCATACAAATCGATCGCGCCGCCGACAGTTGCCGACGCCAGCATTCCCAACGATCCGGAAATCACCGCAGCTTCATCGGACAAGATATCGCCGAAGAGATTCTCCGTCAGGATCACGTCAAACCGTCGCGGGTTCGTGATGATGTGCATTGCTGCCGCGTCAACATAGAGATGATCGAGTTCAATCTGCGGGTAATCCGCGCCAATCCGCGTCACCGTCTGCCGCCAAAGTTGCGAAGTCTCCAGCACGTTCGCCTTATCAACGGACGTCACTTTGCCGCGCCGCTTGCCTGCTGCTTCGAAGGCAACGCGGGCCACGCGTTCGATCTCGCTCGCGGAATAACGCATCGTGTTGAAGGCAGCTGAATTCCCATTAGCGTTGGTGATCCCCCGCGGCTCTCCGAAATACAAACCGCCGAGCAGTTCGCGCACAAACAAAATGTCCGCGCCGTCGACGATCTCATCTCGTAACGGCGAAGAATGCTTCAACGCTGAGTACGATTTCACCGGACGCAGATTCGCGAAACCGCCCAGCGCATTGCGCAGCTTCAACAATCCAGCTTCAGGTTTTTCCTTTGACGGAAGGTGATCGAATTCCGGCGAGCCGATCGCTCCGAGTAGCACCGCGTCAGCTTTCAAACACGCATCAAGTGTCGAAGCAGGCAAAGGTGAACCGCCGGCCCGAATCGCTTCGCCGCCCACCTGATACTCCGAGAAATGAAAACTGTGGCCGTGAATGCCTGCGACTTCACGCAAAACGCTCACGGCCTGTTCAGTTACTTCCGGTCCCACGCCATCACCGGGAAGGACCACAATGTTCAATCGCATACTTCCTTGTTTCCTGATTCAGATGAGGGAGCGAAGCTTAGCGCGCCCTAAACCCCTCACCCTTTATCCCTCTCCCAAGGGGAGAGGGCACTTCTAAGCAACAGCTGCTTGTACATATTGATCAGAATTGGAAATCGCCGCCGGCACATTACCACTCTCAGCGCCGATCAATGAGATCAGATCCTGATCGTAGATTCGCTTCTTCCGATCAGCCAAATTCGTAAAGCGATGATAGGCAGTATCCAGTTCTTCGCGCGTCAGAGTGTAACCCAGCTCGGCAAAGCGCAGGGCCAGCGCGTGCCGGCCGGAATGCTTACCCAGCACCAGTTCGTTTGCCGGCACGCCCACCGATTCCGGTGTCATGATTTCATAACACAGCGGATTACTAATCACGCCGTGCTGATGAATGCCCGCTTCGTGCGCGAAGGCATTGCGCCCAACGATCGCCTTGTTCGGCTGTACCCCAAAACCGATGGTGCGCGACAGCAACTGACTGGTCGAGTAAATCTCGCGCGTGTCGATGCCAGTGGCGAATGGCAAGCGATCAGCGCGGACATTCAACGCCATCACTACTTCTTCCAATGAAGCATTGCCGGCGCGCTCGCCGATCCCGTTAATGGTGCACTCAATCTGGCGCGCACCCGCCGCCACCGCGGCAAGACTGTTCGCTACCGCTAAGCCAAGATCGTTGTGACAGTGAACGCTGATCGTGATGTCAGTTCGATCGCCGACAACTCGGTCGCGTACGACGCGAACCAATTCCGCAAATTCGGTGGGGAGAGTATAGCCAACCGTGTCAGGCACATTCAGGATCGTTGCGCCTTCATCAACCGCCGCCGCGAACACATCGCAAAGGTAGTTAACATCGCTGCGCGTAGCGTCTTCGGCTGAGAACTCTACTTCTTCAGCAAAGCTACGCGCGAGGCGCACGGTGTTGCGGGTCATTTCGATGACTTCACTTCGAGTCTTCTTCAATTTGTATTCGAGGTGAATGTCTGAAGTCGCCACGAATGTATGGATGCGCGGATGCGCCGCTTGCTTTAGGGCCTCGGCGGCGGCGCGCACATCCTGTTCAGAAGTGCGGCAAAGGGCGGCAAGGGTTACGTCACGGCATTCGCGAGCCACAGCTTCAACCGCGGCAAAGTCGCCGTCCGAGGCGATCGGGAATCCCGCTTCGATAATGTCGACGCCGAGCGACTCGAGCTTCTGCGCCAGGCGCACCTTTTCGGCCAGATTCATTGAACAACCGGGTGATTGCTCGCCGTCACGCAACGTCGTGTCGAAGATTCTTACGCGATCTGATCCCATGAACACCCTCCACTCAACCGTCAAAGACCAGGAAGCTTAAGGGGTGTGGGCAGGCAAAGTCAAAGTTATAATCTCTATGACAATATAATACTTCGTGATACCATAACCTGGCACGAAGGACGACATAACTTCACGTACAGGAGCTCGGGAGTGGACATAAATCATTTGGAAGTCTTCCTGGCGGTCGCGCATGAGAAGAGTTTCTCGCGCGCGGCGGAAACCTTGCACCGTACTCAGCCCGCCGTAAGCCAGGCGGTTCGCCGCCTTGAGGCTGAACTTGGCGAACCTCTGTTCGATCGTTCATCAAAGGACGGCACTCTGACGGCGGCGGGACGCGTGCTTTATGATTTCGCGCAGCAGATGATGAATCTGCGGCATCACGCACACTCGGCGATCAAGGAGCTGCGCGATCTTCATCGCGGCAAGCTCTCAGTCGGCGCGAATGAATACACGGTGATGTCGCTCTTGCCGTTGATTCCCCTGTTTCGCGCGCGCCACCCGCACATCCGGATCGAGATCAAGCGCAGCCTTGCCAGTCGCATCACCAGCGAGATCATCGGACGCGATGTTGAGATCGGCGTCATCACTTTTAAGCCGAGCGACCCAGCGATCAGATCTCTGCCCCTGGCGTCCGACGACATCGCCTTGATCGCGGCGCCGAACCATCCGCTCGCGACCAAACACGTTGTCTCGGTGCGCGAACTTGGGGCTGAGGCCTTTATCGCGCACAACGTTCGATCACCTTATCGCGACAAAGTAATCAAGACATTTCAGAAGCACCGCACGCCGCTGAACATTTCGATGGAGATGCCGACGCTGGAAGCAATCAAACGGTTAGTTGAACAAGGAATGGGCGTTGCTTTGATGCCGCGGCTCGCGGCCCAAACAGAAATCGCGCGCCAGCAATTAGTCGGATTACAGGTGCGCGAAATGAAGCTCGAGCGGCGACTACACTTGATCTATCGCAAGAACGCGACGATGTCTCATGCGGCTAAAGCTTTTTTGAGAGTGGCACGTGGAGCCGAGAAGAACGGAAAGGCGAGTTAAGGCATCTTCACGTCGACGATTTCACCACCGAACGTGCGGAGGACTTGTTGCACCGTAGGATTTTGAGCAGCGGCTTGGCGCGCGCGTTGTTTCGAGCGGCGATCGTCTTCTTCCTGGGAAACCGGCGCGTCATCACTCTCGTCGTTGCGGATCGAAAAACGAATGCCGATATCGCGCCCGCACACATCCGCGCAGGCCTCGCGCAGGATTTTCGCGTTATCGGATTTGGCCAGAGTGTCGCGTGAATGTTTGGTTGCCGGAGAGAATTCGATCGACAATTCGTCGCCTGCAAGTTCAATGCGCGCCGCTGCATCCAGCGACACGACCAACAACTTCTTCTTCCGCGTCTCGAGCGCTGATTTGATTTGATCGATCAGAGAGCCTGGCGTCGCGACGATGCTTGTTGATGAAATGTCGGGTGACACTGATTCATTATCGGGCGGTTGGGTAAATGTCTCTTCTGCTGCCGCGAATTCGCTCGCGCTGGCGCCGCGACTGGAACTTGATGTCGAACTGGCGCGACCTCTCGTTTCTGACGAACCGCTGGGCGCGCTCTGCGGAGACTTGCGTTCGAGGGGCGGGCACCCGGTGCGCAAGGCGCTCTCTAATTCGGCGATGCGACCGACGAGGTCACTCAACGATGCCAGCCGCCGCATCTCCATTAACTTCACCAAACCAACCTCAACCTGATAGCGAGGGTTCGCCGCGTCTTTCAAACTAGCTTCCGTTTCGGCCAGCGAATGAAAGAAGCGCACGAGATCGGATGCTGAGAACAGTGCGGCTTGCTGCTGCAACGCTCCGGTTTGCGCCGACGAAGACTCGAGGAGCTTTGCGTCACCGGAAACTTTCACGATCAGCAAATCGCGCAAGTGCCCGAGCACGTCACGACAGAAGTTGCGCAGGTTGTGCCCGCGCATGACGAGATCATCGACGATCGCCAAGGCTTCCGCCGGTTTGTTTTCCGCAATGCCGCCCGTGATGCGCGCCAGCACGTCAGCCCCGGCAATGCCGAGCGCTTTCTCAACATCTTCAGTTTTGATCTTGTCACCGGCAAAGCTGATGACCTGATCGAGAGCAGATTGCGCATCGCGCATAGAGCCGTCGCCCGCTCGCGCGATCTCGCGAATTGCGTCGTCCGAAATCGAAATCTTTTCCGCTTTGGCAACTAACTTCAGCCGCTCGGCAATTTTCGCAGTGGCGATGGTGCGGAACTCAAAGAGCTGACACCGAGATGTAATCGTTTCCGGAACCTTGTGCTCGTCCGTGGTTGCCATGATGAAAACAACGCCCGGCGGAGGCTCTTCAATCGTTTTCAGCAACGCATTGAACGCGGCGCCTGAGAGCATGTGAACTTCGTCGATGATGAAAACTTTGTAGCGATCGCGCGCGGGCCTGACCCCGATGTTGTTGATGATCACGTCGCGCACGTTGTCTATGCCGGTGTTCGATGCCGCATCGATTTCCAGCACGTCCATCGAGCGGCCTTCCGCGATTTCGCGACATGATGCACAGGCTTGGTCATCGATGGGCGCGCAAGGCGTCGCAGTTGGCTTGTCTGACTTGTGACAGTTAAGTGCGCGAGCCACGAGGCGCGCGGTCGTCGTCTTGCCGACTCCGCGGGCGCCGGAAAACAAATATGCGTGATGAAGCCGATCGTGAGTGATCGAGTTCTGCAGCGTCTGGGTCAGGATTTCCTGACCCGTGACGTCTTCGAATTTTTGTGGGCGCCACTTGCGGGCGATGACTTGATAGGACATTGAAGTGAATAGTGAATCGTAAATCGTAAATAGAGCGCCGGGATGGAACGCCTATTTACGATTCACCATTTACGATTTACCAGGAAGTCAGACTCCGGACTTACCCGCAACACACGCGGCTCTGGCTGCCGTTGCTCCGTTCCCGGCCTGGCGGGGTTCACCGAACCTACGTTGTGCGGAGCCCGAAGTCTGATGAGTCATTGTAGATTTCCGATTGCCGAATGTCGATTGAGGTCAGTACCGGGAGCGGACCGGGGTCCCCGCGCGGGCAGCCCGCGTGGGGTGGTGGATGCGACCAGGTTGAAATTCATTCCTGGCGTTGATTCCTAGAGTGAAACTCGGTCGCTACCGCTCCCGGTACTGACTCCAAGTCTAGACTGACGTCTTGCGATGCGCGAAGAGGCGCAACAAACCATTAATGCCGAGGTGAAGTAAGACATAGACAATGATGGCGATCACCAGCGGCAATAACAATGTGTGTCCGCCATCGGTTGTGGGACTGGCCACAATGCCGCGGAAAGGACGATAGAACGGATCAGTCACCGCCACGATGAAGCGCACGAATCCAGCGCCACTGCGCGCCGCGAGCAGCGCCAAAATAAAACGCAATCCCAGCAGCGCGTAAAGGATAAAGAAAAGATAATCGACGACCTGCGAGATGCGCGCGACGGTGCGAGCCCGGCCCACTTCGCGCTCGGTCTCAACAACTTCATCGACGGCGCGGGAACGAAAATCTCCCGCGGGCTGTTTGACTCTCTCGTCTTCGCGCACCGGGACCTCGGCCGCGTGTTCGGCAATCTCAGCCTGAACCTCTCCCTCGACCTGTGTCTTAACCGAGCCGTGTTGCTGGGCGCGCCGCGCCTCTTCCATTGCCAACTTGTCGTCTTCCATTGTTTCTCCCCTCGCGAAAGTCTAGGTGCCGTTAATTACTGCGCGCATGCGACGAATATTCGCGCCCGAGAATTTCCTGGTGGCTTGAACTGTCGCCAGCATCCGATTCGCGTCAGCCAAAGTTGGCCCGGCGTAAACGGCCATGAAGTTCGCGTGCGTGCTGGTGTTGGTGTACGAAACCTCACCAGGCTCCGCACACCGCGACGCGAACACTTTGTTGTTGGGGAACAAGATCTGAGCCGCTAACCTCTCCGGCTCAGGAATGTAATTATCGCAGTTATTGTTTGCGGTCGATACGCTTTTCAAGACGACCGCGTAGAAGAACTCAGTGTCGTAAATCACTGAACTCTGCGGCATCCGAAAAGGCAAAGCGTAGGGTTCAAACGTGAGGGCCGACGGGCAAGAGATGTTTGGATTGCCGCACACACTCGGGTGCTTTACCGGTTTACGCCGTTGGGCGGGGGTATTCGTCGCCGGAAAGGAAATCACAATCGCGCAAATCGCTACGGCAAACACTTGATATGTCAGCTTTGACTTCATCTGCATCAGCTCACTTCAGGTCGAAAGTTTCATCAGACGATCGAGAGTAGCAGAAGCCTGACCGTCAGGGGAATAAAGGGGGTTACTTAGAAATGTCGTCTTGCAAAAGCTCTTCCAGAACTCGTTTTCAGATACGATTCAAATTTATTCGCTCTGGTATGATCTGAAAAGGCAACGTAGGTAATCAGTCTCCAGGGCTTGAATTTATTGGTATGGGTTGACTTTCCGAAATTGTGCTCCGCAAAGCGACGCTTCAGGTCTTCCGCCGAACCAACGTAATATCTGTCAGGGTCGCCCGCGCTTTGCAGCATGTAGACATACTTCATAAAGCCCGCCTTCACTTCGTTACGGCGTGGCATCCACCTCTTCGCTGCTCAACCGCGATTGGCAAAAGCCCAATCACGCCGAAGCGTAAGCGAAGGCGGATGGCGGAGAGGGTGGGATTCGAACCCACGGAACGGTTCCCCGTTCACAGCATTTCCAGTGCTGCCAATTCAACCACTCTTGCACCTCTCCGCGAAGCCCGAGGTTAGAAGCTAGAGGCTAGAGGCTAGAAAGAATTTACTAGCCTCTTACCTCTAGCCTCTAACCTCTGTTGTAATGGCGGAGAGGGTGGGATTCGAACCCACGGTGGCCGTAAAGCCACTCCGGTTTTCGAGACCGGTGCACTAATCCACTATGCGACCTCTCCGCGATAAGACAGATGTTAGAGGTTAGAGATCAGAGGTTAGAGTTTAGTAGGAACCGTGAACCCCTGCGTTTGAAAACTCCTCGCCTCCAGCGTCAAGCCGATGTTAGTGCGTCTACGGAAAGCGACTCAGATAAGTGCAAGAAAAAACGGCTCGTCTCACGACTAGCCTCTAACATCTAGCCTCTAACCTCTAGCCTCTGACCTCTTCTTTTCAAAGAACTCCTGCATCAAGGCGCGGCACTCAGCCTCGAGTACTCCCTTGATCACCCGCACGCGATGATTCAAAAATTCCGAACTGCAAATACCGAAATGCGATTCCACTGCGCCCGCCTTCTCATCAATCGCGCCGTAAACGAGCAAAGGCACGCGCGCTTGAATCAGTGCGCCCGCACACATCGCGCAAGGTTCGATCGTCGAATAAACCGTAGTGTTTGTCAGCCGGTAGTT
>Ga0134121_10005652_pt1 | contig 10145 bp, 9 predicted proteins | sample KB301_FD_96463 | JGI IMG/M metagenome (GOLD analysis project Ga0134121, IMG submission 96463) | Terrestrial soil microbial communities without Nitrogen fertilizer from Kellogg Biological Station, Michigan, USA - KB3-0-1 | ecosystem: Environmental > Terrestrial > Soil > Unclassified ... | reverse complement strand
CTTCTTCAAGGCGCCGGTCTTGCCACTCACCGGCCGGCCCTGATGAAACACGAGGAAGGTGGGCACAGACTGAATCCCGAGCTGCCGCGCCAGGAACGGCGACTGGTCGATGTCGACCGTCAGCACCTTGGCGCGACCGGCGTATTCCTGGGCGAGCGCCACGAGCTCGGGCTCGACGACCTTGCATGGGCCGCACCAGGTGGCCCCAAACTCCACGAGCACGGGTACGTCACTCACGAGGACTTCGGTCTCGAAGTCTTGTTCGGTTACCTGCTGAAGCTTCATGGTCCTCATTTAACTCCGGCGCGCTCGCCCGCCAAGGCTCGAGGCGTGCGGGACTGGACGCCGCGCGCGAGGCTCACGCCGAGCCCGTACAGCGCGGCACTCGTCAAACCGATGCTCGACGCGGTGAAGGCCCACGCGACGGCGCTGCCGCCGTGGGCCAGGGACGCGAGGCCTCCCCCCCAGGACGGGGTGGCCGCCGGCAGGCCCAGGCCCACGAAACTCAAAGCGGCTTCGAGGCCGACCACGGAGGCCGCGCCCACGAGCAAATTGACGACGAGGGGGCGGGCCACCCGGGGCAGGACGTGCACGCGCAGCTGCCAGCGACGAGACGCCCCCAGCGCTCGCGACGCCTCGACGAAGTCGTTTGGCAGAGTCGTCAGCACCTGAGCGCGAACCAGCTGCGCCACCTCCAGCGTCCTGAGCAGCGCGAGCGTGCCGAAGAGCGCCAGTGTCCCACCGCTCGGATCACCGAAACGCAATACCCCCACGAGCAGGAGACCCGGCACCGCGCCACTGAACTCGACCAGCCGCGACAACAGGCCGGCGGCGCCCGCACCGCCGTACACCGAGACCGCCCCGAAGGTGACGCCGAGCGCCGTGGCGACGAGCGTCGTGGCGCTGACCAACCCGACCACGTTGCGCGTCGCCACCATCCACCACACCGAGACGGCGCGGAGGCCAGAGCTCGGCAAACTCTCCTGCAGGATCGCCGCGCTCGCGCCGACGCCAAATAGCACTCCGCACACCGCGACCAAGAGCAGCCCCCCGAGACACGCGAAGCAGAGGCCGCGTCCAAGGCGCTGCGAAGTCATACGTCGCCACCGATCGCGCTCGCTGCGTCCTGCCAACGCGGATCGAGGACGCCGAGCAGGAGTTCACTCATGGCCTGAAGCAGCCCCACGAAGAGCGACGTGGAGATGGTGATGGCCATGAGCCAGTTTAGATCGGGCCGCCGCAACGCCTCGATGGTTATGGCACCGAGCCCGGGCAAGCCGAGCGCGTACTCCACGACGAAGGTCAGGGTCACGAGGCTGGACATGTGCGCGCCGAGCTGAGCCACAATCGACGCACTCGACAGGCGAGCCGTGCTGACGCCAGCGCGCCAGCGCGACACGCCGAGCGACTCGAGCGTGCGGATGAAGTCTCGGCTCGTCGCATCGGCAGTGGCGGCGCGATACAAGGACAGGAGCGGCGCTCCGCCGAGCACCATCAAGACACCGCCGACCCACACCCGATGCACGCCTGGCCCGCCCCAGACGGAAAGCATGACGGCCAGCAGCGCCACCGGCAGCGCGGCGCGCAAGAGGCCCATCGCACCGAACACGCGCGCCCAACGCCGAGCGGAAAGAGAAGCGGCCGCTCCACCTGCCACCGCCCCACCCCAGGCACCGACGACTCCAAAGAACAACAAGGGCAACGTGACGCGAGCGCCGTCGCGGAGGGCGGTCAGGGCGGGGCGTCCGCTCCTGAGCAAGCCCAGCTTCTGGCGCACCGCCTGCGCCACCCAACCTCCGTATCGAGTATCACGCAGCATGGCCGTGATGCGCTCCGTCCCCGTATACGTCTTGTAGCTGCCGCGCGCGCGAGCCCACCAATCGCCCCACCGCGAGGCGACGTGCTCGGCGTCCGCCGCGCTGGCCTCCGCCGCTAGCGTGAGTTCCGCCTGCCCCGTCACCTCGGCCGCCAACAATGCCAGACGCCGCACGCGCTCGATGTCCGTGTGCGCGTCGACCGCCGACATTTGCGCGATGATCTCGTCGAGCGCGTACGTGTCGAGCTGCCGCACCTCCGCGTCGCGCAGCCCCGTGCTGCGCTGGGCGAGCCGCAGCACGGCCCGGCGTGCGACGGTCGGGCGATAGTCGATCGAATGCTCGTCCCAGAAGCGCGTCCAGAACAAGACTTCGCGGCTCGGCTCCCAGTGTTCGTCGATTTCGAGACCCATCCGCGCGCCCACCGGGCGCAGCGCTCGGACGACGCGCCCACGCCCATCCGGGCTGAGCGAATCGAGCGCCGGCAGGACGAACGGCAGCGCGGCGCCCCCCAACCGACCCAGCGTTCGCGCCGCCTCTGCCTCGTCTTCGCCGGCCTCCGCGACGGCGCGTAGCGCATCGCGCGCCAGGCGCTCCGCCTTACCTGGATCGGGATTGAAGAACAGCGGCAGCTCCGCCGTCTCCGGATCGACCGGCAACGTCAGCGACAACACCCCGAAGGTGACCAGCGTGATCACCACCAGCGTCGGCCCAAGCCAGAGCAGGCGCCGCAATACGGAACGCATCGAACTCAGCTACTCGAAACTACGGTAACCCGAAGAGCCCGATGCGCCTGGGCGCGAGCTCAACGAAGCAGAAAGAAGCCCATCACGATGATCAACGTGACGCCGGCCATGATGATCGCCCCGACGGTCCGGGGAGGGAGCCCCTCGAGCGGGACCGCCGCCGATTCTCCGCGCGAGGAAGCGGGCGCGGCCTTGGCGAGAGGGCCTCGTCCCGACCCCCCGGTCTCCTCGTCCCCGTCCTCCTCCTCATCCTCGTCGTCGGAGTCGCCCTCGATCGCGTCGAGCTCCTGACGGGTCAGGGCCGGGAGCTTCGCCGTATCCCGAAATGCGACGTCGGTCGCTGCATCCTCTTCGCGCGGAGGGCCCTCCGTCGTGGAAAATGAATACTTCCGGTACGTCACCGCCTCGTCATCCGGACCGGCCGCGACCAGACCCGCGCCGCCAAACTTGACGACGACGACCGTGACATTGTCGTGCCCGCCGGCGTCGTTGGCCGAGGAGATCAGCTTGCCAGACGCCTCCACCGGGTCCTCGAGCTCGACCAGGACACCTCGGATGTCTTCGCTTCGCACCATGCCCGAGAGACCATCGGAGCAGATCAACAACGTGTCGTCAGCCCGCAGATCGACGTACGTGAGATCGACCTGCACGACTTCGGACGTGCCCAGCGCTTGCAGGATGATGTTGTTGTGCTCGAAGGTCTCTGCCTCTTCCTCCGTCAGCTGCCCCGCCTCGATCAGCTGATTGACGAGCGACTGATCGCGAGTGACCTGAGTCAGCTCCCCGTCGCGCAGGATGTACGCGCGACTGTCGCCCACCTGGGCGAGGAACAGACGCTCGTCCATCAAGGTGGCGATCGTGGAGGTCGTGCCCATGCCGCGCCGAGAACGATCGGCCCGGGCATCTCCGAAGATCCTGAGGCCCGCGTCCTGCACGGCTCGCACCAGACGGCGCGCCAGATCCTCACGATTGCGGGGGGCTTTGGCCTCCGACAGGCGATCGTAGATAATGTCCACGGCAAGCTGGCTCGCCACCTCACCAGCGGCTGCGCCACCCATGCCATCGCAGACGCCAAACACCGCGCCCGAGCGACCGAGCGAGTGGACTTCCGCGGGAGCAAAAGACCGAATCTTGCGCGTCAGATCGGCGACGAGAAAGTTATCCTCGTTGTGCTCACGCACCTGACCTGTGTCGGTCTGGCCAAAGACTCGCACCTCGATTGCGGTCGACTTCCTTTTTCCAGATGCGACGTCACCCATGGGTACTATCAAAGCTTAGGATCCAAAACCGAACCGGAACAGATGCTGACCCACCCGTAAGTGGTCCCCCTCGCGGAGTTCCACTTCTCCTCGAATAGCAAGATAGGTCCCATTAGAAGAACCCAAATCTCTCACCGCGAATGTTCCGGCCACCGGATCGCGTTGAATTGCGGCGTGCCGGCGGCTCATGAACGAGTCAGTCGTGAACACCAGATCCCCAAATTCCCGGCCAATGACGGTTTCATTTGCGCAGATGTAGTAGACGTTGCGATCGAGACCCTCCACGGTGCGCTCCGCGAGGCACGCGTAGCGAGCCCTGGCTGGCGAGCCGTAGATGTCTGTCCCTCGTTCATTGGCGGCACCGAGCCCCTGCTCGGCATGGGTTAGCACTTCGAACCTTAACACTTCCGACCCCAACAACAGCAAGTCCGCATCGTGCAGCGGCTCGGATTCGCGAACGCGCAAGTAGACGCCGTTCAAAGACTCGAGATCTCGCAGAAAAAACGCGCTGCCCCGCGCAAAGACGCGGGCGTGACGAGGTGAGACGAACCGGTCACCCAACAACCGGATCTCCCCCTCTTCCCTACCAATGTCGACACTGCCGCGTTCGATCCAGTGGGTTTGCCCGGTCGAACCATCCTGACTGATGACAGCCAGATGCGCCTGGCTACCGTCACTGACCGGCCGGCTTGCGCGACTCGTGAAAGTAACATCGGGAGCGCTCGGACGCATCGACTCCGGCCGTTGCACCAACTCGAACACCTCGGGCGGCGACGACGGGGCCATGAGCTCGGCTCGATCGCTGGAGGCCAGGGTACCGCCGGGACCCGGGGGACGTTCGGTGTAGAGCACGCTGGGAGGGCCCGTCAGGGCGTTGCCGCAACCAGGACAGAAGCGGGCCGCCTCGGCGTTCGTCAACCCGCACCGCTGGCACTCCATGTCACAAGAGGACCTGGCCGATCGCTGTTCGTCAAGGGCCGAGCACCCGAAAAGCCGCTGGAGTGGGCATCCTGCACCCTGCAACGATGTCAGACTCGACGCTACCAGCGCGGGAGCGGATCACGGATCTCGAATCCGAATTCGAACGCGATGACATGCGCCAGGCCAAATCCCAGCGGGCCCGCGGCTCGCTCTTGCCCACCGCTATCGGTCCAGCGCCGGAGGAAGATCTGCCGATAGTGGAGCGAAATGTCGATCAGGATGATGGGCGTCACCTGGATCTCGAGGCCGCCGCCGAGCGCCGATGCCCAACCCCACGTGTCCAGGCCCCACTCGTTGCCGTAGACGACGCCGCCGACCGAGGCTCCGAGGTACGGTGACAGCCGCATCGCGGGCACCAGATGGAAGCGGAGCTCCGCGCGCAGCTGCTGCAGGATGGCCAGGCGCAACAGGTTGGCCGAATCCTGCCGCGAGAACTCATACGCGCCGCCGATGTACCACGGTCCGCGCGTACGGTAGCCGACGCGCACGGCAAGGCCACCGCCACCGTTGAGGATGCAGGGCAGACTGCCGGGCTCATCCGGGCAGACTGCCCCCGGCGAGACGATGCCTTCGCCGGTCAGCGCCACACCGTACTGGAGGTAGTGGGAGCTGATCGGGGGTGGTGTCGGCGCAGGCAGCGTCGGATCAGGTAACTCGAGATCGGGCAGCTCCTGCGCCTTGCACGGTAAGGCCACGACTTGGCTCAAAACGAGCAGGCCGGCCGCCACAATCTCGGCAGATCGTAGCGTAACCCTCACGCCCCTTGACGCCTTGCTGGGCATTCGTCTAAAGGCCGGTCGAGCTTCATCGGAGCACACAGGAATATGGAAATCTACCTCGACAGGCGAGCGATCCGCCAGATTCGACTCGCGGCGCAGGAAACTATCGAGGAGGGGGACACCGAATCGCTTCGCGAAGAGGTGCTCGAAGCCTTCTCTGAAGAACAGGTCGAGGAAATTGAGCGTCGTTTGGATTCGGGGGATTTCTTCGAGTTTTTGACGGACGTGCTCGACGAATGGGGCGGCGATGATGCGGATGAGCTCCTCGAGCTCATAGAAACGCAGCTGGCAGAAGCCGGTATCGACGTCAAGACAGATGCTCGCAGTGATGGCGAGGAGGAAGAAGAAGAGGACGACGAAGAAGAGGATGGGGAAGTCGAAGTCGACGCCGAGGAGGAAGAGGAGGATGCTCCTACAGACCTCGACGAGGACATGGACGATGCGCTGCTCGACGACGAGTGAAGCGCGCTGATCTCTCGGGCAGAGTGTTTTCGGCCTGAGTAGTTTCGGCCTGAGTGTTTTCGCGCTGCCTTTGGCGCGCTGATCCTCGCGTCTGCCTCTGGCGCGCGGACTGCTCTTCGTCGTTCGCGCGGACGGAGAGCAGAGACGGTCGGTGAGCTGGGGGGGCAGCACGAACGAGGGGATGGGAGAGGGCGGCGTCACGTCGGTTGAACGGGCAGGCCGCAGCTGCGCATAGGGCCCAGGCTATTGGCGGGGGTTTTGCCCGGAGCTATTGCCCGGAGCCGACTGCGCGAGCTCCAGGCCGACGGTGAAGAGCTCGTAGGCGATGATTTGAGCGGCCTGTGCCAGGTTGAGCGATGGCTGATCCGCGGCGATGGGAATGCGCATGGCCTCGGCGCACTGAGCGTGGTCTTCGGCAGACAAGCCTGTTTTCTCGTTCCCGAATACGAACGCGACGCGCTGTCCTCGGGCGGCGGCGTGTGCGGCTCGCAAGGCCGCTTGACGCGGCCCGACCACACCCGAAAAACCGCGACGCGACGTCGTCGCCACAGCCCAGGCACAGCCTTCGAGCGCAAGGCTCAGCGTCTCCACACGCTCGGCGGCGAGCAGCACGTCCGTCGACTTGACCGCCATCTTGCGCGCCATGTCATGTTCAGGGACGGCGATCCGGCTCGGTTTGACCAGAATCAATCGTGTCAGACCCATCACCTTCATCGCCCGAGCCACCGCGCCGACGTTCTCCGGATAATGGGGCCGCACGAGGATGAACACGCTGGCACGCGTCACGGGCAGCTCGAGCACGCTGCCACTCTAGTCTCGAGCTCTGCGATTTTCGAGCTCAGGCTTCGGGGTCCCGCCGGTTCGACGCGGCCCCCCGCCCCGCCTCAACCGCCGGGTGCCGCGGGCGACGGGGCCGCGGGCGCTGGAGCGCCGTCGGCTTCGGCCGGCTTTGCGCCTCGTCCGCCACGGGCGCCGAGCGCCGAACGCGCACAACGGAAACCCAGGCTGGAACGACGTTCCGTCGGCTCGGCGAAGCCCCGCGCAGCTCCCCGGAGCCGAAACGCCGCGTGCATGTAGCTGCCGCCACGGACCACGCGCAAACTGGACGCTCCGACGCCGGGCCCTCGAGGATCTCGCGCCCCCGCCGCTTCATAGGTGGGTGCGTAGCGATCCAGGACCCACTCCGAGACATTCCCCGCCAGGTCGTAGACGCCCTCGGGGGTGACCCCGGAGGGGAAACTACCGACCGGCGCGAGTTCGGCGAAACCGTCGGAGTCGTCCGTGACGTCCCAGCCGAAGCGACCGTGGTTGGTGGCGTGTGAATTGAACAGGTCGCCCCACGGGTAACGCCTGCCGCGTACGCCCCGCGCTGCGCGCTCGAACTCTGCCTCGGTGGGCAACCGGGCACCGACGAAAGCACAGTACGTCTCGGCGTCATGCCAGTTCACCCGCGACACGGGAAAATCGGGGAGATCAAAGCGCCGCGTCGCCGCCGACGTCGGCCGGGGCTCACAACGCCCCACGGCAACGCAGCGTTCATAGTCGGCGACACGCACCTCGAAGCGGTCGATCCAGAAGCTCGACAGGTACACCACGTGACGCGGCATCTCGTTGCCGAACAGGGTGGGCGTGCAACGGTGTCCGTACGGCTCGCGGACACAATCCGCGAGGGCGTTGAGCACGTCGGGTTCCTCCGAGCCCATCGACATCGAGCTGGCCGGGATGCGCACCATGGCGGGCGACGGGCTGTCGAGCCGCAACACCGCGCCATCCACGAGCTCAGCTGGCCCCACCCCGCTCTCGGTTGCCAACGCCGCGAGTGCTCCCCGCCAGGCGACAGGCGCGCGCGCGACCGCCACGCCGGCCGCGCCAACGAGGACGGCGGCAAAGGCGAGGGCCGTCGGGATGGGGCCCATCATGGACCGGCACCCGCGTCGGCGCCCGCCAGGGCCAGGTTTCGGCGCGCTCCCTTCGAGTGCAACGGGTCGCCGTCAGCGCCGGGGAGGCCCTTGCCCATGGGACGCGGCTCGAGCCGCGCCACGGGGTGCAGATCCGAATCCACCTCGGCGGCGCTCGCGGCGTCGGTGTGTGATAGCCGCACGCGCACCCCGTAGCGACCCCCATACCACGCCAACAGCACGAACCCGGTCAGGGCCAGAGCGAAGGTGGGAGTGCGGAAACGAGCTGGCGAGCGCGCCGGGGCAGACAGTGCACGATGGTGTCCGTCAGGTTGGGTGATCATGGATGACCGAAAGTGGGTCTCCAGTGCATCGCCGAGCGCGTTGCCGAACTCCTCACAACTCGGGAAGCGCGACGCGGGGTGCTTGGCGAAGGCGCGCGCCAGGATCGTATCCACCCGCGCATCGAGGTGAAACAGCGGCGCCAGCGGCGGCGGCTCGAACGTCTGCACGAGGGCCGCCACGGCTACCGCTTCATCACCCGGAAAGGCGCGCCGACCGCTGATCGCCTCGAACAGGGTACTGGCGAGAGAGAATTGATCGCTTTGCGGCGAAAAACTGCCCTGCTCGATCGCCTCCGGCGCGCTGTAGGCGGGTGTACCGAGCAAGCCGCCGGGTATGGTGAGCGTCGAGTCGGGCAAGCGGGCGATACCGAAGTCGGCGACTTTGGCCCCCGTTCGGGACAGGATCACGTTCTCCGGCTTGATGTCTCGGTGCAACACCGAAGCGGCGTGCGCCAATCCGAGCGCTCCTCCGAGTTGCCGGCTCAACCGTGCAGCCTCGCCAGCGCTGAGCGGACCGTTGGCGAGCCGCTCCTTCAGGGTCGGACCTTCCACGTATTCGAAGACCAGAAACAGGCCGACGACGCCGTCCTCTCCCATGTCGTGCAGGGCCACGAGGTTGGGGTGACTGACGCGCGCCGAAGCCCTCGCTTCCTGCTCCATGCGGCGGGTCAGCGCCGTGTACTGCTCCGGGGTGAGTACCAGGTCGTGCCGAAGATGCTTGATGGCGACGGGTCGATCGAGCACGGGATCATGAGCCAGGAGGACCTGGCCCATCGCACCACGGCCAAGAAGTCGAACGATCTGGTACCGACCCACCTGGCTCGGGATGCCTGGAGTGCTTTTCTTCATGCGGCGCGCAGCACTCCTTTTATCGCCGCCAGGGCCCGCGTTGCCAGCCATCCGGAGCCGACTCAGTGGCCGGCAAACAAACCTCAGGGGGATGCGGGGGCTTCGCGGTCTCGCTTCTTTTGTTCGGGCGGCTCCTTCGGCTCCGCCGTGTCAGGGTCCCGCTTGTCGGCGTCCCGCTTCGGCACTGGTCGCGGCGCAGGCGGAGGCGGCTCGCCATATTCGTTCAGGAGCTTCTGCAACAGCCCGCGCTTGAGGACCTCCTCCTGGTAGCTCGGTAGCTGCGGCAAGGTCACGACGACGCGAACGCCCTGATCGCGCTGAACCACCTCGATCGAGCCACGTCCACTGCTCTTCTTGTCTCCCTCAGACGCGGCAAAGCTAAACAGGAGGTAGGCAGCGTCCGGATCCTTCTCGGTCACCTCGTAGGAAAGGTCGACCCGCAGGTAGCGGAGAGCTGCACTAAACGTCTGTTCGCGCGTGTACCCGACCTCGGCTTCGGTGCGTGCGCTGGCTCCGCGGCTAGCGCTGAGCAACACCAGGCCGAGAGCCGCGAGGCAGAATGACGACGGTCTGCACACGGCCAGAGCATACGGCGCACGTCCTCGCGGGGCCACCAAATCGACGTCGGACTCGGCCGAGCCCAGCCGCTCAGCTCGTGCCGCTCGCTCGTCGCCGCATGGACCGCCACACCGACGTCTGTCCCCCGGCAAAGGCAGCCCAGACCGCAAACCCGACCGTGATCGACGTCTGTGCCAGATACACGAGGAACACGAACGCCGCCCCCTCGGACAGGACGCGCTCGCGCGCGTAGAAGATGGCGAGGCCCGCATACAGGGCGAATTGAAAGGCACCGAAAAACCCCGGCGCATTCGGCATGAGCACCCCGAGCGCCAGCACGCCGGTCACGACACAGGCTTCGGCGTAGGTGAAGTCTTCGAAACTGACGCCCCAGGCGATCAACCAACTACACAGGCCGTTGACCAGCCAGTACAGCGCCGTCATCCCTACAAAGG
>Ga0134121_10005651_pt1 | contig 10146 bp, 7 predicted proteins | sample KB301_FD_96463 | JGI IMG/M metagenome (GOLD analysis project Ga0134121, IMG submission 96463) | Terrestrial soil microbial communities without Nitrogen fertilizer from Kellogg Biological Station, Michigan, USA - KB3-0-1 | ecosystem: Environmental > Terrestrial > Soil > Unclassified ... | reverse complement strand
TGTGCTGCACTCCACCAATAATTTTCCGGAGTTCACCGGCCGCATCTGCCCCGCCCCGTGCGAGGCCGCCTGCGTGCTCGGCATCAATGAGCCGCCCGTCACTATCAAGGTGATCGAGCGCACCATCATCGATCACGCCTTCGCGGAAGGCTGGATTGTGCCCGAGCCTCCGCCCGTTCGCACCGGCAAGCGCGTGGCGGTGGTCGGATCCGGTCCGGCGGGCTTGGCCGCCGCGCAACAACTTGCTCGCGCCGGTCACTGGGTCACCGTCTTCGAAAAAAGCGACCGCATCGGCGGCCTGCTGCGCTACGGCATCCCCAACTTCAAAATGGAGAAGCAGGGCATCGACCGGCGCATGGAGCAGATGGGAGCCGAGGGCGTCGAGTTCATTACCAATTCTCCTATCACCTCGCTCAACGACCTGCGGAAAGAGTATCAGGCCGTGGTCCTGGCCATGGGCGCCGAGCAACCGCGCGATCTCCCCGTCCCCGGCCGCGACCTCAAAGGCATTCACTTCGCGATGGATTTCCTGACGCAGCAAAACAAGCGCTTCTATGGCGATTCCGAAGACGCCTCGAAGGCCATTCTGGCGACCGGCAAGCCGGTGATCATCATCGGCGGCGGCGATACTGGTGCCGACTGCTTAGGTACCTCCCACCGCCAAAAAGCCGCGAGCGTTCACCAGTTCGAGATTCTTCCCAAGCCGCCGGACGATCGGGCTCCGTCGACTCCCTGGCCGCTGTGGCCGCTGCAATTGCGCATGGAAAGCTCGCACGAAGAAGGCGGCCTGCGCGAATGGGCCGTGGCGACCACGAAGTTCGAAGGCGACGCGCAGGGAAACGTGAAGAAGCTCCACGGTGTGCGCGTGGGCCCCGCTCCCAAGTTCGCGCCGATGAAGGGTACCGAGTTCACGCTGGAGGCCGAACTTGTTCTGCTCGCCATGGGTTTCACCGGCCCTGTGAAACCCGGGTTGATTGAAAAGGCCGGGATCAAATGCGACCAGCGCGGCAATATCGCGACGGAGAACTACCAGTCGTCGGTGCCCGGCGTGTTCGCAGCCGGTGATGCGCGCCGCGGGCAGTCGCTGGTGGTGTGGGCCATCGCCGAGGGACGCAAGGCAGCGGAGGCAGCCGACCAGTTTCTCCGCCAGTAAACCGCATGCGAAGCCTGATTTCATCCGGTTCGCCGCTGGAACGGGACATCGGTTATTCCCGTGCCGTTGTGGATGGCGAATGGGTCTTTGTCTCGGGCACCACCGGCTTCGACTACCAGACCATGACGATCTCGGCCGATGTTGTGGAGCAAGCCGAGCAATGCTTTCGCAATATCGAACGAGCTTTACAGGAAGCGGGCAGCAAGTGCGCCGAGGTCGTCCGCGTCCACTACATTCTTCCCCGTGTCGAGGATTTTCCGCCCTGCTGGCCGGTGTTGCGGAAGTACTTCGGCGAGGTGCGTCCGGCCGCGACCATGATCTCGGCGGGCCTGGCCGATCCTCGCATGAAGATCGAAATCGAGGTCACCGCGCGCAAGTGCCCCGCTACCTCCGGCTCATTCTCCTAACGCTGGGCGTACTCATCGCGTGTGCTCCGATCGCATTCATCGTGACGTTCTTGCTTTCGCCGCTGTGGTCCTGGATCGAAGTGACGTACGGGATTGAATCCATTGGACACTCCGGGCCTGCGGACTGGTGCTTCTATGTGGTTTACGGCTTGCTGAACGCTTTGGCATTCGGGTTCATTTGCGTTTATTTGCGGCTAGGAAGAGCGAAAGCCATATAAGCTCCCGGACCATTCCCGGCCGCCACACACAGCGCGACATATTCTCGCCCGCCGATCTCATACACTGCTGGCACACCTTCCGCCGACGCCGGAAGATCCGTCTCCCAGATCACTTTCCCGTTATCTGCATCGTAGACGCGCAGCTTCTTGTCGTTGGTCGCGGCGAAGATCAACCCACTAGCCGTTACCACCGGCCCCCCGCGCTGCTGCTGCACGGCGCCGGTATCCGCGTGGCCCTGGGCAGCGAGCGACGGAACCGTGCCATACGGGATCTGCCACTTGATGGTTCCCGCGTTCAGGTCGAATGCCGTGAGCTGGAACCAGGGCGGCGACAGCGACGGCAGCCGCGAGCTCTGCGACGTAAACTGCGTGTACGGCGCAGTGTAGTGCGTGAAGGCGCCGTCCACCGGAGTCACCGGCGGCGCATGCGGCACAGCCTTTCCCTTCTGGTCGGCAGCCGAGTTGCCCGGCGGCGTGATCGTCACAATAGTCGGTGCGTCTTTCGAAACGATGTATAGGTGACCCTTGGCGGGATCGACAGCCGCCGTTCCCCAGCTCGCCCCGCCGCCCACGCCTGGAATCGTCACCGTTCCCTTCATGCTGGGCGGGGTAAACAAACCTTCGTTGCGGGCGTTGCGGATTCTCTCGCGCCAGGTGGCTTGTTCCGCCTCGGGCATGAACGGGCTGACGTCTTGTTCAGTCAAAGCCTGCCGGGCATACGGCGGAGGCTTGGTCGGAAAGGGTTGCGTGGGCCAGGCCTGCTCACCCGGCACGTCCGATTTCGGCACAGGCCGCTCCTCGATCGGCCACAGCGGCTGCCCCGTCACGCGATCCAGCACGAACAGGAATCCGTGCTTGGTGGGCTGGATCACCACGTCGACGTTTTTGCCATCGTGCTTCACAGTGAGTAGCTTCGGTCCGGCCGGCAGATCGTAATCCCACAGATCGTGATGCACCGTCTGGAAATGCCACATCCGCTTTCCGGTGCGAGCATCCAGCGCGATGATCGAATTCGCGAACAGATTCTGTCCCACGCGATCCGCTCCGTAGTGATCCCATTTGCCGGTGCCGGTGGGGATATAGGCGATGCCGCGCTTCTCATCGATGGTCAGCTCATTCCAGTTGATGCCGCCGCCGGAGCGCGTCCAAAAATCCTTGGGCCACGTCTCGTATCCGAACTCGCCCGGACGCGGCACGGTGTGGAACTGCCACAGCAGCTTTCCGGTACGCGCGTTGTAGGCGTGGATATCGCCCGGAACATACGAATAATCCGCCCCCGAGCGCATCAGGGGCATGATGATGATGTCCTCGAAAATCCGGCCGGGGTTATTAGTCTGGATCGGCGGGACATTGGTCAGATCGCGGTCGAGCCCCGTCCTCAAATCAGTGCGGCCGTTATCGCCGAACGACATCACCGTCTGTCCGGTGCGGGCGTCGATCGCAGTCAGAAAACCGCCGTTGGTGGTAAAAATGCGCCGGTCCGAGCGGTCCTTGCTCTCCCAGTAATTCATCCCGCGGCTGGTCACCGGTCCCTGGAAGGGATGCACCCACAGTTCGCGGCCCGTGACCGCGTCCAGGGCGACCAGGGCGTTGTTCTTCGCCTCCACGAACATGACGCCGTCGACCACCAGCGGATTGAACAGGTATTGGACGTTATCACCGGTCGCGTACGACCACGCCACAGTGAGCTGCTTCACGTTGGACTTGTTGATCTGGCTGAGCGAGGAGTATTGCGACGAGTCCGCACCGCCCAGATACTGGTTCCAGGTGTTGAAGGGACGCAGATCGGCCGCGTAGCCGGCCGTCGCGAGCGCCGTCAGAACCGCGAGTGTGGTCTTCAAGCTAGCCATCTCCGGCAGTATACCTGAACCATTCATTTTCTGATTTGAGATAAACTTGGCCAGAACATGGCCAGCCAAGCTCCGAACCTTCTAAAACCGGGCGATACGCTGGGCCCTTATCGCATCGACGCCCTCATTGGAAAGGGCGGCATGGGCGAGGTGTACCGCGGAACCGACACGCGCCTCGGAAGGCCCGTCGCCATCAAAGTCTCCGCGCGCGAGTTCAGCGACCGGTTCGAACGCGAGGCGCAGGCCATCTCGTCTCTCAATCACCCCAATATCTGCACGCTCTATGACGTCGGCCCGAACTACCTGGTGATGGAGTTCGTCGAAGGCGATCCTCTGTCTCAGGTGGTCAAACAGGGGCCGATGCCGCTCGAAAAAGTACTGCAATACGCGGTGCAGATCGCAGACGCGCTTTCGGCCGCTCACTCGAAGGGCATCATCCACCGGGATTTGAAACCGGCCAACATCATCTTGACCAGGAGCGGTGTCAAAGTCCTGGATTTCGGTCTGGCCAAGCTAAGCGCTGTGGCGAAGTTCGGCGCTTCGGGTTCGAGCGAAATGGCCACTAGGACCGAACCGTTGACCGAGTCGGGTTCGATCGTCGGGACGCTGCAGTACATGTCGCCGGAGCAGGCGGAGGGCAAGGACACCGACGAACGTTCCGATATATTCTCGTTCGGCACCGTGCTGTACGAGATGATCACTGGCACGCGCGCCTTCGACGGCGAGACCAAGACCGCGATCCTGGCCGCGATTCTGAAGGATCAGCCGGCTCCCATCCAGCAATTCCAACCGGCGGCGCCCCGGTCGCTCGACCGCGTGGTGCGGAGGTGTCTGGAGAAGAAGCCGGCCGACCGCTGGCATTCGGCGCACGACCTCAAGCCGACGCTCGAGCTGATCGATCTTGCTGGACCCACCAGCGCATCGGCGAGCTCCACTAGCAGCGGCATCCAGCTGGTGACTCCGTCGCCCTCCCGCAAAACATGGCTGTTGCCCGCTGTTGCTGCTGTGGCGGTGATCGCCGCCGGAGCGGCGCTGGCCATTTGGGCTCCGTGGAAAAAATCACTCCCCACCCAAGCCGTGCGTTTCGAAGTCGGACCCGCCGAGAAAATGACGTTTATCTCGGGCGGCGCCATGGCGGTCTCTCCCGACGGGCGCTGGATGGTGTTTCCTGCCACCGGCGAAGATGGCCGGACGCGCTACTATATCCGCGCGCTCGATGGCGTCGAGGTCCGCGCCCTGCCCGGCACAGAAGGACCCGGTGTCCTTGCGCCCGCCTCCTGGTCCTTCGATAGCCGATGGGTGGTGTTCGCCTTGGGTCTGGGCGGAAAGTTACAAAAGGTGGATATCCAAGGCGGACCACCCCAGAACTTGGCGGATTGGACCGGGCAAATCAACGGTGCAGGATGGAATTCGGACGGCGTAATCATCGCTGGCTCATCTTTCCCTGGCAATCCCATTCGGCGAGTGCCGGCTTCCGGGGGACAAGCCACGGCCCTCACTGTTCTGGCCCCCGGGGAAAGCGCCCACGCCTGGCCGCAGTTTCTGCCAGACGGAAGGCATTTCTTGTACGAACGCGTTTCCTCCGACGCAGCCAAAGGGGGCGTCTACATTGGCTCCATTGATGCTCAGCCCAACCAGCAGAGCATGCAGCGTCTCTTGGCTACCGACCGCCAGGCGTACTATGCTCCTTCCCCCGGCGGTGGCACGGGTCACTTGATCTTCTTGCGCGCCGCCACCTTGATGGCGCAGCCTTTTGATCCCGATAAGATGACCCTGAGCGGCGAGCCCGCAGCCATCGCCGACGGAGTCGACTCATTTTCCCAACGAAATTACGGCCTCTTTTCCGTATCGAATACAGGCACCCTGGTCTACCGCGGGGGAACAGGATCGCAAACCATGCTCTCCTGGACTGACCAGCAAGGCAATCCCCTGGGCACGTTGGGCGACCCCGGCGACTACTCGGCTCCGGCCATTTCCCCGGACGGCAACCGCGTCGCTGTTGGAGTGGGACCGGCGGGGAGCCGGGACATCTGGATTCTGGATGCAGACCGCAGCACGCGCTTCACCTTCGATCCAGCCCGCGACGATAATCCCGCCTGGTCGCCCGAAGGCAAGAACATCGCGTTCAGCTCCGATCGGGGCGGGGGACGCGGGGATTTATATATCAAGCCTGCGGACGGTTCAGGCGAGGAAAAGCTGCTCTTGAAAACCGAGGAACCAAAAGCAGTTCAGCGATGGACCAAGGACGGACGCTTCCTGCTATTCGACAGCACGGGAACCAAGACACTGGGCGACATATGGGCCTTGCCGTTTCCAGGGGAGCCCAAACCTGTTGTCCTTTTGCAAACGCAGTTTCAAGAACTCTTTGAGAGGGTATCGCCAGACGGGCGGTGGTTCGCCTACACCTCCCTTGAATCGGGTGCTCCCGAAGTCTATGTCCGGCCATTCACGCCCGAAGCGCCTGCGGGCACGGGAGCCAAGTGGCTGGTGTCGAAGGGCACCGGAGTCCGTCCCATTTGGCGGCCGGACGGCAAGGAGTTGTTCTACGTCACTCTGAACTCCCAGGTCATGGCCGTGGATATCGATGCCAGCAAGGGGTTCCAGGCCGGGACGCCACGACGCATGTTCACCGCTCCGGGGACGACGTTAACCTCGGGCTGGGACCTGTCGCCCGACGGCAAGCGCTTCCTGTTCGCCGCCCCGCCCGGCAGCGGCCGCACCATCCCGTTTACCGTGGTCCTCAACTGGGCGGCTGGTTTGAAGAAGTAGCGCTGAAGTAGTAACCGCTTGATCACTCTCCGAGCTTGGCGTAGTAAACGAATCGGTCACGGTCAGCTCCTTCACCCGCAAGCGCGCGATCGTAAGATCCTCGATCGCGACCGACTTCAAATTCGCTTTACCGACTGCGAGCCGGCCAATCGCCAGGCGTCCAATCGCCAGCGCGCCAATCGCCAAGGCACCCACCGCGAGGGCGCCTAGCGCATTCGCACCCACGGCGGCCCGGCCAATCGTAATCGTCCGAAGATTTTTAGTATCCGTCATAAAAGAAAGTTCCTGTCCGAATTATCCTTGATTCCCTCTGATGTTACAGTTCCTATATGGCTGGGCATACAGGTGACCAGGGCGAGGTCACACGCTTGTTGGGCGAGTTGGGACGCGGTGACAAGGACGCCGTCAACCAGCTCTTGCCTCTGGTTTATGATGAGCTGCATAAGCTCGCCCGGTCCTACTTCCGCCGCGAGCGCGGCGAGCACACCCTGCAGCCTACGGCCCTGGTTCACGAGGCCTACCTGAAGCTGGTGGACCAGCGCGCGCCGCTCGAAAGCCGGGGACATTTCCTGGCGGTGGCAGCCACCCAGATGCGCCGCATTCTGCTCGATTACGCCCGCAAGCATCACGCCGCACGGCGCGGCGGCGCGGGACAAAAGGTCTTGCTCGAAGACACCATGGCGATCTCCCACCAGAAGCCGGTGGACATCATCGCGCTGGATGCCGCTCTGCATAAGCTCACCGGGCTGGACGCCGGCCAGTCCCAGGTCGTCGAGCTGCGGTTCTTTGGCGGATTGTCGGTGGAGGAAACCGCGGAAGTGATGGGCGTCTCGCCCGCCACCGTCAAGCGCGGCTGGAGCTCGGCGCGCGCTTTCCTGCATCGCGAAATCACGGGAGGTTCTCTTGACGCCCGAGCGCTGGGCGCAGATTCGTCAGATCTTTGACGGCGCCCTGGAACGGCCGGAGGTGGACCGGGCGGCGTACCTGCGCGTCGTCTGCGCGCGCGATGAAGAACTGCGCCGCGAAGTGGAAAGCCTGCTCTCGAGCCACGATTCGGCCGGCGACTTCCTCGACAAGCCCGCGGCTAATATTTCCGGCGTTACACGTACCCTGGTCAGTTCCAGCGTGGAACTTCCCGAGTATCCTGCCGGCTATCGCGTCGGACCGTACGAATTGCAGAAATGCATCGGGCGTGGAGGCATGGGATCGGTGTGGCTGGCGGCCCGCTTCGATAACGAATTTAAGAAAAAGGTCGCCATCAAGCTGGTCAAGCGCGGCATGGATACGCAGGAAATTCTGCGCCGTTTCCGGCTGGAGCGCCAGGTGCTCGCCGGCCTGACGCATCCCAACATCGCGGCGCTGATCGACGCCGGATCCACTCCCGACGGCCTTCCCTACCTGGTGATGGAGTACGTCGAAGGGATTCGTATCGATCGTTATTGTGAAAAACACAAGAGCACCATCACCGAGCGCCTGAAATTATTTCGCGACGTCTGCTCCGCCGTTCAGTACGCCCACGGGAACCTGGTGGTCCATCGCGATCTCAAAGCCGGGAACATCCTGGTTACGGGGGACGGCGTCCCCAAGCTCCTGGATTTCGGGATCGCCAAGCTCATCCGTACGGAATTCTCCACGCTCGCCGCGGCCGAGACGCGTCCGGAATTGCGGCCCATGACGCTCGATTACGCCAGTCCCGAGCAGGTGCGCGGCGAACCCATCACCACCGCCACCGACGTCTACTCGCTGGGCGTGATGCTGTACAAGCTGCTGACCGGAAAATCGCCGTATGGGCTGGATGCGCGGTCGGACACCGCTCTGCGCAAAGCGATCTGTGAAAAGGAGCCGCCCAAGCCTAGCTCCGTGGTCCTCAGCGACGAAAAGGCGGTGATCCCCCAGGCGACGCAGAAAATCGACCTCTCCGAGGAGGAAACGCGCGAAAAGGCCCGCCGCCGTCTGAAGAAGAAACTGGCCGGCGATCTGGACATGATCGTCTTAATGGCGTTGCGCAAGGAACCCTTGCGCCGCTACGCCTCGGTCGAGCAGTTCTCCGAGGATATCCGCCGATATCAGGAAGGCCGCCCGGTTATCGCCCGCAGCGATACATTCGGGTACCGGTCCGCGAAATTCGTCCGCCGCAACGTGGTGGCAATCGCTGCGGCCGCGATCGTTGCCTTGACGCTGTTCGGCGCGAGTGTTTTCGAGGAGCAGTCGGCTGTGCGCGCCGCGCGGGAAAAGTCCGCCGTGGAAGAGCGCCTTAAGGTGATCGAAGCCGACTCTCTCCGCCAGCAGATCGAGCTGTCGAATTCGTATTATCGTCTGGCCGAATCGCAAAATCCGCCAGCCGCGCTCGAAACTTATCGATCCGCGCTCGCGTCGTTCCGGGCGTTTGAGAAAATTCATCCCGGCAACCAGTTGGTGTCGGCATTCATCGCACACACCGCCATGAAAATCGGCGACCTTGCTCCAAACGAAGCGCTGGAACTCTTCACGGAAGCGCGTTCCCGGACCGAGCCCCTGGCGAAAACCAACCCGGACGACTACTTTGCCGCGTTGGTCGGACTAGGCCGGGCCCAGCTCGCGCGCCGCGACCTGCTTGGGTCTCTCGCCAGCTTCAGCCTGGCACTGCAGGTCGCCGAAGCCCAGTACACCCAAACGCCCTCCCCGGTAATGCGGCGTGATCTGGCGGCTTCGAACTTCTGGGTAGGAGCCGTGCTCGCGCAGAACGGCGAAAATGAAGCCGCGGCCGCGAAGCTGCGAAAAGCCTTCGAGCTGTATCGCGACCTGGCGGGCGGCAAGGTGAATGCCGTGGCGGATTCTCCGGCGGGTTACCGCAAGGCACTGGCGGATTTGGCCGCTCAGGCCCCTTCAGACATCCGTCAGGCGATTGAAGCGCAATTGCGCGAGTCCGCAACCGGTTGAGCCAGACACTCCCAAACGATTTTTGAATATAGCCTTAAACCAAACAGCCCATGCTAAGTATTGCTACCAGATGACTCACCTCTGGGCCGACATCAAGTATTCCTGCCGCTCACTTCGGAAAGCTCCTCTGTTCACCACCGTGGCCGTGCTCTCTTTGGCCTTCGGTATCGGCGCGAATACCGCGATTTTCAGCCTGCTGGACCAGGTTCTCCTGCGTCTGCTGCCGGTGAAGGCCCCCCAGGAGCTGGTCCTGTTCATCATGCGCGGTCAGCACTACGGAGGCAACTGGGGACCCAACGCCGTGTCCTATCCGATGTACAGGGATTTCCAGGACCACAACGAGGTGTTCTCGGAGATGTTCGGACGATTTTCCTTTACGCCGAGCTTTACCGCCGACGGCGCTACCGACCAGGTGCAAGCCGAGTTGGTCTCGGGCACTTATTTCCCGACCTTGGGTGTGGGAGCGGCCCTCGGGCGAACCTTTACGCCGGATGACGACCGGACGCCCAGCGGCCATCCCTGGGTCGTTCTGAGCTACAGCTTTTGGGAAACGCATTTCGCCAAGGATCCGAGTGTCCTCGGGAAGAAGATTCTGGTGAACAACGTTCCGATGACCATCCTGGGCGTCGCCCAGGCGGAATTCTACGGCATCGATCTGGGCAATGCAGCGCAGATCTTCGTACCTCTGATGATGCAGCCCGACGTGCTGCCGGCCAATAAAACCTTCCTCACGGACCGGCGGACCCGCTGGGTGAACGCATTTGGGAGGCTCAAACCGGGCGTCACTCAACTGCAGGCCCAGGCTTCACTTCAACCCTTCATGCATTCGA
>Ga0134121_10005648_pt1 | contig 10148 bp, 10 predicted proteins | sample KB301_FD_96463 | JGI IMG/M metagenome (GOLD analysis project Ga0134121, IMG submission 96463) | Terrestrial soil microbial communities without Nitrogen fertilizer from Kellogg Biological Station, Michigan, USA - KB3-0-1 | ecosystem: Environmental > Terrestrial > Soil > Unclassified ... | reverse complement strand
GCCGACGCGCGCGTGGTGCTGGTGGGCGAGCAGCCGGGCGACCAGGAGGATCTCAAGGGCGCGCCGTTCGTGGGACCGGCCGGCGAGGTGCTGGATCGCGCGCTGGCGGAGGCCGGCCTCGACCGCGCGCAGGTCTACGTCACCAACGCGGTGAAGCACTTCTCGTTCGTCGAGCGGGGCCGGCGGCGGATCCACCAGACGCCGCGGCTGCCGGAGATCGCCGCGTGCCGGCCGTGGCTGGAGGCGGAGCTGGAGGTCATCAAGCCGCGGATCCTCGGCTGTCTCGGCGCCACGGCGGCGCGGGCCATCCTCGGGCCGGACTTTCGCCTCATGCGCCAGCGCGGCCAGTTCTTCGAGACGCGCTGGGCGGCCAAGACGATCGCCACGTTCCATCCCTCCGCGATCCTGCGCGGCCAGGACGACGCCGAGCAGGCGCGCCTCTACGCGATGCTGCGCGACGATCTCCGCCTGATCGCCGCCGGTTGACCACGAGCGGGATGAGCCCGCGAGGAGAGCACATGGCCAGGATGGTGGACGGCATGGAGCGGATGCTGCGCGGCGAGCTGCCGCCGCCGGCGGCGGCCACGAAGATCGGCATGCGGCTGGCGTCGTTCGCGCCCGGCGAGGCCGTGGTGGAGCTGGACGCCGATGCCACGCACGCGAACCCCATGGGCACCGTGCAGGGCGGCATCCTCGCCGCCATCGCGGATGCGGCGATGGGCTGGGCCTACATGACCACGCTGGCCGAGGGCGAGTCGTACACGACGCTGGAGATCAAGATGAACTTCCTGCGTCCCGTGCGCGCCGGCCGCCTGGAAGCGCGCGCGCGCGTGCGCAACGCGGGCCGCACGGTGGGCCTCATCGAGTGCGATGTGCTGGCCGAGGGCGGCAAGGCCGCCGCCTATTCGGTGAGCACGTGCCTGGTGCTGCGGGGGGACGCCGCCGCCGGTCGCTGACCGGCGTCAGGAGCGGGCCGTCGTCTCCAGGCCCACCGGGCACGCCACGCCGGTGCCGCCGATGCCGCAGTAGCCCCACGGGTTCTTGGCGAGGTACTGCTGGTGATAGTCCTCGGCGTAGTAGAACGCCGGCGCGTCGAGGATCTCGGTGGTGATCTGGGCATAGCCGGCGCGGGTCAGCACGCGCTGGTAGGCGTCGCGCGAGGCCTCGGCCTGGCGGCGCTGCTCCGGTGAGTACACGTAGATGCCCGAGCGGTACTGCGTGCCGACGTCGTTGCCCTGCCGCATGCCTTGCGTGGGATCGTGCGTCTCCCAGAACACGCGCAGCAGGTCGCCGTAGCCGATCGTCTTGGGATCGAAGACCACGAGCACGACCTCGTTGTGGCCGGTGAGGCCCGTGCACACTTCCTCGTAGTCGGGGTTCGGCGTGAGGCCGGCCGCGTACCCGACGGCGGTCGAGTACACGCCGGGAATCTTCCAGAAGGCCTTCTCGGCACCCCAGAAGCAGCCGAGGCCGAACATCGCCCGCTCCAGCCCGTCGGGAAACGGCTCCACCAGCCGGTTGCCGTTCACGTGATGGCGCTCGGGCACCGGCATCGGCTCCTTGCGTCCGGGCAGCGCCTGCTCGGGCGTCGGCATCAACGACTTGGTCTTGGCGCCAAACCACATGGCCTCGTCCCTCCCGTCCTCATCTTAGACCCGTCATGGGCCGGCCGCGGTGCGCATCGTGCTACCATCCCGACGTGATCCGGCTGGGCCTCGCCCTCGTCGTGCTCACTTTACCCTTCCTGTCGCTCCCGCCGAGCGCTCACAGTCAGGGCGAGCTCCGTCTCAATGATGCGCGCCATCGCCTGGTCATCCGCGTGGAGCCCAAGGGCCCCGGGTTCCTGCTCTGGGACGGCGACGGCACGCCGCTCGGCGACCTCGCCGTCGAGACCGACCGCCTGCAGCTGCGGGACGTCGGGGGTGCCGTGCGCTGGACGGTCAAGCGCAAAGACTTCGGCCCCCAGATCGACAACGCGCTCGGCGAGCGGCTCTATCGCGTGCGCAAGCGCACGGACGAGTGGCGCGTGGAGGACAACACCAAGACCGTGGTGGCGCGCATCCGCGTACGCACCGGCGACGCCAACATCAACGACCCGCGGGGCACCACCATGCTGACGGTCACGCGCGGCGATGAGGGCTTCGTGTTCGCGACCCCGGCCGGCGCGCGGGTGGCCGACATCGCGGGCGCGAGCCGGGTGGCGGCGGGTCTGTGGTTCGGCGTGGAGCGCTTCTCCCCTGCCGAGCGCGCCGCGCTCTGGGCGTACTTCGCGAATCTCGACCGTTGAGCCCGCTGGCGTGCGGCGACCGCAGCGGCTTTCTCTTCGCGCACGCGTGCGACCGGCCCGCCACCGGCGCCTGCAGCGTGTGCCACAAGCCCATCTGCATGGAGCACACGCGCATGGGCGCGGGCGGGCCGACCTGCATCACCTGCCTGCGCGACCACGACGACAACGACGCCGACAACGACGCCGCCGACGACGGGACGAACGATCCCTACTTCTATGGCGGGCGCGAGCGCGCCGCGTACTACGACGCGGACGACTACCGCGCCTTCGAGCCCGCCCCCGACCGGCCGCCCGGCCTCGAGACCGACACCGGCGCCTCGTGAGCGCCGGCATCCTCTATTACGCGCTGGGGGGCGGCCACGGCCACGTCCTGCGTGGCCTCGCCGTCCTCTCGCGTCTCGGCCACGGCACGCTGCTGGGCCCGCCCGCGCTGGCCCCGTGGGCCGCCGCGCTCGGCGTCGCCTACGTCTCGCCGCCCGCGGCGGGCGCGCGTGAGTGGTTCGCCGCGTGCCCGGCGCCGGCGCTGCTGGTGGTCGACGTCTTCCCGCGCGGCGTCGTGGCCGAGCTGACGCCGCTGCTGGGGCGCGCGCCGGCCGCCTGGCTCGTCGCCCGCCGCGTGCGCGAGGACTACTACCTGCATCCGCCCGTGCGGGCCGCGCTGGAGTCGCGCTACGAGCGCGTGCTGTGGTGCGAGACGCCTCCGCCCGCGCTCGCGGACCTGGCGGTGGGCGCCACGCCGCTGCCGCCGATCCTGCTGCGGCCGCGCGCGCTCGACCGGGCCGAGGCGCGGCGCCGGCTCGGCGTCGCGCCGGGCGAGCCGCTGATCCTGGCACTCGGCAGCGGGGACCCCGAGCACCAGCGGCTGCTCTGCCGGCTGCTCGTCAAGATCGCCGGCCGCCGGGGTGCTGCGCTGCGGTTCGTCAGCAGCGAGCTCGAGGCCGCGCCACCGGTCGTGGCGCTGTTCCCAGCGGCCGCGTGGCTCGACGCCGCGGACGTCGTCGTCACCGCGGCGGGCTATCACGCCGTGCACGAGACGGCGCTGGCCGGCGTGCCAACCGTGCTGGTGCCGCAGGCGCGCGCCTACGACGATCAGCGCTGGCGTGCGCGCGAGGGCGTGGTGGCGAGCGATCCCGGCGCGCTGGAGGCGGCGGTCGCCCGGCTACTCGGCGGCGGCCGCCGCCGGCCCGTGCGCGTCGGCGACGGCGCCGCGGCGCTCGCCCGCCTGATCGAGCGCCGCATGGAGCTGGGCGTTCTCGGGCAGGAAGAGGTCGCACCGGTGGCATGAGGCCAGGTGACGCCCTGCGGCGAAGCGGCGGCGAACATCCTGATAGGCGGCCCCGTGGAAGATCTCGCGCACGGACTGGCGCCCCACGTTGCCGAGCGCGTCCATCCGGCCATTGGTCATGCAGCAGAGATACGTCTCGCCGTTCCACGCGAAGAACGTGTGCAGCCACGGCGCCAGGCACGTCTGCCGCATGAACCGCCCGCGCGCGTAAAGACCCGCCGCGCTCGCCTTCACCTCGGCTTCCGTGACGCCGAACGGGTAGACCAGCGCCGGCGACGTCGAGAAGCCATGGTGCTGCCGCAGCGCCAGCACCTCGGGGGCGATCGCGCGGTTGTACTCGCGGATCTGATGCGGGGAGAGCCGGTTGCGCGGCGTCTTCTCGTCCACCGGCATCGGCAGCAGCTCCTCGGCGCCGAGCGTGCCGGCCAGCCGCACCATCGCGGGCAGCCGCCGGTAGTTGCCGCGCATGACCACGAAGTTGATGCGCACGCGCTTCAGGCCGTGTGCGCGCAATCGCCGGATGGTGCGCACGGAGCGCCGGAAGGCCTGCGCCTGGCCGCGCACGGCATCGTGCGTGCGCGCGGTCGGTCCGTCGAGCGAGATGGACACGCGGTTGATCCCGCTGGTAGCCAGGCGCCGGGCGGCGGCGCGATCGATCAGCGTACCGTTGGTGGTGACGTTCACCTTCAGCCCGCGCGCGATGGCGGCCTCGGCCAGGTCGAGGAAGTCGCGCCGCAGGAACACCTCGCCGCCCGAGAAGTGCACCTTGCGGCACCCGAGCTCGGCCAGCTCGGCGAACACCTCGCGCCAGCGCTCGGACGACAAGGTGTCCTCGCGCTCGGTCTGCCAGTACTTGCACATCACGCAGCGCAGGTTGCAGCGCGACGTGAGCTTGATCTTGGCGTCGCGCAGCAGCGGCGGTGGCGCGCCGCTCTCCAGGCTGTCGGCGAGCGCCTCGAGGAAGGCCGGCGTGCCGATCAGCGCAGGGACGTTGTACACGCTCAGCCCGCGCGCTGCGCGCGGGCGATGCCGCGGTAGACGTGGCGCACCGTGGCCAGCAGCGTGTCGGCGGTGGCGAGGCCGTCCCAGCCGCGCGGCGCCGCCGCGGGCGCCGTGCCTTCGAGGCGGCGCGTGCGGTAGCACGCTTCGAGCTGACGCTCGGCCTCGGCGCTGCGGTCCTGGGCGCCCGGCATGAAGGGCCCCGGACTGCCGGCCCCCGGGGCGTGGCCGCGCAGCGCGTCGGCGATCGGCCCGATCGGGCGGTAGCGCTTGGCGAAGCGCACGGCGATCCGCACCTCGCTGTGCGCCAGCGTGCGCGTGCCCTTGCGCTTGGACTTCTGCTTCACGCGGTCACTCGCCTGGAGCGTGATCGCGTTGCCGTCGGCCAGGGTCGTGGTGAGCTGCAGCCACGCGTGGCGATAGCGGGTCACCCGGCCGTTCTTCACCTTGTCCCCCGCGGTGTAGCGCCGCAGATCGACGGTGAGCGCGACCCGCTGGTCGCGCGGGATGTCGGCGCGCAGCACCTTCAGCACACGGAGGACGGTCTGCAGCTTGCGGTCCTCGATGTCGAGCCGATGGTAGCGGACGGCGTTGATCACGAAGGCAACCACGAGCACCACGGCCGGCATCCAGAGCACCGGCGTCCCCGACAGCATCCCGAGCACGGCCGCGATCCCGCAGCCCACCGCGAGCCACGTGGAGCGCCGGGCCTTGCGCTCGACGGCCTTGTCCTCGACCCACGCCACGCTGAAGCGCGAGATCACCGCCTCGGCGCGCGCGTCGAGCCGCACGACGCCTGGCGTCACGAGGCGCCCACCCCGGCCACCGCGTCCACCGCGCGGGCCAGGCGGCGGCGGAACTCCGCGGGCGTCCAGCGCGCCAGCACAGCCTGGCGCGCGCGGGCCCCGAGCGCTTCGCGCTCGACCGGGTGCGCCAGCATCCAGCGCAGGCCGTCGGCCAGCGCCGCCGCGCTGCCCGGCTGCACGAGGTAGCCGGTGACGCCGTGCTCGACGATCTCCTCGACGACGGGGAGCCGCGTGGCCAGGATCGGCCGGCCGGCGGCCATGTACTCGAGCAGCTTGATCGGACAGCAGCCCTGCAGCGAGTTGCGTGCGTCATCGGCCAGCGGCGCCACGCACACGTGCGCGGTGCGCAGGATCGGCGCCACGTCGGCCTGGGCCACGGGGTCCGAGAGCTGCAGCGCGTGATGCACGCGCAGCGCGCGCGCGTGCGCGCGCAGTGCCTGGGCCCACGCGCTCTTCTGCGGCCCCACCACGTGCAGCTCGACGCCGGCGGTGCCGCGCCGCAGGGCCAGCGCCTCCAGCAGCGTGCCGAGCCCCTGCCACGGCGACAGCGTGCCGAGGTAGACGGCCCGGAACGGCGGCGTGTCGGGCGGCGGCGCCGCCGGCGGCGCGAAGAGCACCGGATCGACGGCGTTGGGGATCACGTGAATACGCGCCGCCGGCACGCCGAGCCGGCGCACGAAGCGCGCCGTGGTCAGCGAGGGGACGTGGACGGCGTCGCTCGCCTCCAGCACGCGCCGCTCCTCGGCGATGATCTTGTCGAGCACGCGGCCGTGGCGCGCGAGCGCCGGGAAGTGATACGCGAGCTCCACCGAGGGAAACCCGTGCGCCTCGAAGATCGCGCGCGCGCCGGCGCGCCGGGCCCACGCCACCGCCGGCAGGCCCTCCCAGATCGAGCGGAACTGTACGGCGTCGGCGCGGCGCGCGGCCAGCCAGCCTCCAGCCTCGGCGCGGAAAGCCAGCATGCGCGCCAGGAAGTTGCCGGGCGCGCCGCCGTCGGCGGCCGGCGTCAGCGTCTCCACGTCGTGACCGAGGTCGCGCAGCGTCTGCACGGTGCGCGCGATCCGCACGGAGGCGCCCTTGGGCGCGGGCACCGGATCGGGCGCCAGGTAGAGGAGCTTCACGGCGCCAGGTCCCGCCACGCCGTCAGCACGCCGTCGCGCTCGGCCTCCACGCTGAAGTCGCGCGTCACGCGCGCGCGGGCCGCGGCGCCGAAGCGCGCGCGCTCGTGGGCCGGCCGCGCCAGCACGGCCAGGACCTCGGTGGCGAACTCGTCGAGCGCGGGCGCCGGCACCAGGACGCCGCTGACGCCGTGTTCGATGATCTCCGGCAGCCCACCCACGCGGCTCGCCACCACCGGCCGCGCCGCCGCCATCGCCTCCAGCGCTGCGTTCGGCATCCCGTCCCAGAGCGAGGGGAACACGCAGAGATCCATCGCCGCGTAGAGGCCGGCCAGCGCCTTGGCGTCGTCGAGGTACGGGATGTCACGCAGGCGCGCGGCCGCCGCCTCGCCCGCCCGGGCGCGCCAGCGCGCCACGAGCGGGCGCGCCTCGCTGCGCACGCCGCCCAGCAGGACGACCGAGCCCGCCGTCATGCGCGCGGCGAGGTCGAGGAGGATCGGCAGCCCCTTCTTCAGTCGCGCCTCGCCGCTGAACGCCACCCACGGGCGCGGCGCCTCGGCCAGCGTCTCGATCTCGGCCGGCGCCGGCGCGTCGGGACGGAACACGCTCGTGTCCACGCCGTTCGGCACGCGCCGCAGCCCGTGCCGGCGCCCGGACAGCGCGCGCACGCTGTCGAGGATCTCGCCCGACACGCCGAGCAGCGTATCGGCGTGCTCGAGCGTCCACGTGAGAAAGGGCAACCGCGGGCCGTGAAACATCGCACGGTCCACGTCGTTGCCGCGCAGGCTGACGGCGGACGGCAGGCCGGCCCGGCGCGCCACCCAGGCCGCAACGTAGCCGGCGTGGACGGCGCCGACGCCGTGGACGAGGGTGTGGCCCTCGCGGGCGATCAGGTTCTGCGCGGTGCGCACCAGGAGCTGCAGCGACTCGTCGGCCTCGGGCGCGCGCTGCACGCGGAAGACGCGCAGGGGGCCGATCTCCTCGAGCTCGACGCGGCCGGGCGCGACGCCGGGCACGGGCACGAGCACGTCGAGGCGCTCCACGCACGGCGCCAGCGCGGCCGCCTGCCGCGCGGCCGAGGCCGCCACCCCACCGCGGGCCGGCGGGAACCGATCGGCGACGAAGAGGACCCTCACGGCGCCTCCCTCAGGACGTCGGGCGCCTGGCGCTGACGACCTCGAACACGCGCGGCGCCTTCGTCTTGCCCTTCAGCGGCGCCTCCGGCATGGGGCGGCACTCGAACTCGTCGCGGACATGCTCGTACGTCGCGTCGGTGATGAGGATCGTGGTGCCGAACTCCTTGTTGAGCCCCTCCACGCGCGAGCACGTGTTGACGCCGTCGCCGATGACCGTGTACTCGAGCCGCTTGCGCGAGCCGATGTTGCCGACGATCACCTCGTCGGTGTGGATACCGATGCCGATGGCGATCGGCGCCTGCCCGGTCACCGCCCGCTCCCCGTTGAGCTTGGCCAGCCGCGCCTTCATGCGCAGCGCCGTCTGCACCGCGCGGCGCTCGTGGGCCGCGCGCTCGTCCAGCGTGCCGAAGACGGCCAGCATGCCGTCGCCGATGAACTTGTCCAGCACGCCGTGGTACTCGAAGACGGCATCCACCATCTCCGAGAAATACTCGTTGAGGAAGGTGATGATCGCCTCCGGCGACATGGCCTCGGACATGCTGGTGAAGTTGCGGATGTCCGAGAACAGCAGGGTGACGCGCCGCCGCTCGCCGCCCAGCGTGATCTCCTTGGTGAGCAGCTCCTGCGAGACCTGTGTCGTCACGTAGCGGCCGAAGATCTCCTTGATGCGGTCGCGGTCGCGGAGGCCCTGCGCCATCTCGTTCAGCGCCACGCCGAGGCTGCCGATCTCGTCGTGGCCGGTGAGCGTGGTGTGAGCGTCGAGATCGCCGCTCCGGATCTTGTGCACGACGTCGAGCACCTCGTGCAGCGGCCGCGTCACCGAGCGCGACACCAGCGCGGCGACGAGCAGGCAGGCGGCGCCGGCGAGCAGCGCGGCCACCGTGAACTTCACGCGGAGCGGCCGGATGGGCGCGAAGGCCTCGGCGGTGGCGGTCTCCGAGATCAGCACCCACGGCTTGGATGACGCCGAGGCCGGGCTCTGGAACGGCCGCCCGACCATCAGCATCTCGTTGCCCTGCACGTTGATGGTGATGGCGTTGGTGGTCCGCCCGGCCAGCGCGGCGGCCACCACGGGATAGTGGGTGACGTCCTCGTTGAGGCGCTTGTCGTCGGGATGGGCCATCAAGCGCCCCTCGCCGTTCGCCACGGCGGTGTAGCCGGTCGCGCCGAACCGGGCGACGTTGACGAAGGCCTTGAGATCGTCCTGCATGTCGTAGCGCGCGCTCACGGCGCCGATGACCGTCCCGCGGTCGTCCTTGACCGGCGCGCTGATGTAGAGCACCCAGCGCTTGAACACCGGCGAGACGTACACGTCGGAGACGAAGGGCTTGCCATCCAGCGCATGCGCAGTGCCGACTCGATTATGCGGCTCGACGTCGGCCCCCACGCTGCTGGCCACCAGCAGCCGGCCCTCGGCGTCCATGAGGCTCACCTGCAGATAGCGGGGATCGAAGGCCTGCAGCTCGCGCAACCGCTCACGGACGACCGCCGGGTTGCGGCGCGCGGTGTCGGTGAGATGAGTGGCGAAGAACTGCAGCTGCGTCTCGGCCTCGCGGATGTCCTCGCGGATCTCGTTCTGCTGGATGTCGGCGATGTGGCCGAGCTCGACGAGGATCTGCTGCACGAGCGTGGTGCGGTTCTCGGTATACGCCCACACGCCGAGGACGCCGGCGATGGCCAGGCCGGTGCCGGCCAGGGCCAGCATCACGCTGAGCAGAAATCCGTGCCTGTGGGGGGCGAACCAGCGCCGACTCACCGCGAGCAGCAACACCGCCAGCGCCGCGACCGCCACCACCAGCGCACTGGCCAGCAGGACGCGGCCCTGATCCATCGTCACCCCCCGGCGGTTATAGCACGCAGGCGCTCCGAGGTTGACAGTCTCCGGTCACGGTCGCATAGTGGCCGAGGAATCGCTCAATGACCCAGGCCCGCACGCTCAAAGAACTCCGCGCCTCCGGCTGGCAGCGCAAGTCCGTCAAGCAGGAGCTGCGCGACAATCTCATCGCCCGGCTGCGCAGCGGCAGCTCATTCCTGCCCGGCATCGTCGGCTACGACGACACCGTGGTCCCGCAGATCGAGAACGCGGTGCTCAGCGGGCAGGACCTCATCTTTCTCGGCGAGCGCGGCCAGGCCAAGACGCGCATCGCGCGCATGCTCATCGGCCTGCTCGACGAGGCCATGCCGACGCTGGCCGGCTGCGAGATCAACGACGATCCGCTGGCGCCCATCTGCCAGGCGTGCCGCGAGCGTCTCGCCAAGCAGGGTGACGCCGCCGAGATCGCGTGGATCTCCCGCGACCGCCGCTACGGCGAGAAGCTGGCCACACCGGACATCACCATCGCCGACCTCATCGGCGAGGTCGATCCGATCAAGGTGGCCGAGGGCCGCTATCTCTCCGACGAGCTGACGATCCACTACGGCCTGCTCCCGCGCACCCACCGCGGGATCTTCGCCATCAACGAGCTGCCCGACCTGGCCGAGCGCATCCAGGTGGGCCTGCTCAACATCATGGAAGAG
>Ga0134121_10005647_pt1 | contig 10150 bp, 10 predicted proteins | sample KB301_FD_96463 | JGI IMG/M metagenome (GOLD analysis project Ga0134121, IMG submission 96463) | Terrestrial soil microbial communities without Nitrogen fertilizer from Kellogg Biological Station, Michigan, USA - KB3-0-1 | ecosystem: Environmental > Terrestrial > Soil > Unclassified ... | reverse complement strand
TTCGGCACCGACTTCGCCGCCCTTGCCATATTTTGCCGCGAGTTTTTCCGCGTAGGCCTTGTTCTTGTCGACGCGTTCCTGTGATGGCGGATGCGTCGCGAACATGCCGTCCAGCCAGCTCTGCTGCTTCTGACCGCCGGCTTGCGACAGGCGCACGAAAGTCTCCTGCAGCGTCACGGCGCCCTGCGGATCGTAGCCGGCGAGTTTCATGTACTTCATGCCGTAGTGGTCGCTCTCGAGTTCCTGGTCGCGACCGTATTTCATCTGGACCATCTGCAGTCCGGTGCTGGCACCGCCGAGCGCCAGGCCCGCGAGATCGGAATTGACACCACCGACGGCCATGCCCACCTGCGCGGCCTGCATGCCAATCTGCATCATGGTGCCGCGCTCCTGCGCCTTGGCACCGTGACGCGCGGCGGCGTGTACGATTTCGTGGCCCAGCACCGCGGCCAACTCGGATTCGTTCTGTAGTTCGGTCAGCAAACCGCGATTGACCGCGATCTTGCCGCCCGGCAGCGCCCAGGCGTTGGGCACAGAGTTGTTCAGCACGACGAATTCGTACGGCAGCTTGCGATCGGAAACGGCCGCGAGTTTCTGACCCACGCTGTTCACGTAGCTGGTCAGCTCGGGCAACACTTCGAGATCGCCGCCCTCTCCCTGGCGGGTCGGCGAGTAATTCTTCTCGCCGATCTGCAGTTCCTCGTTTTCGGAGACGAACTGGATCTCCTTTTTCTTGGTCACTGGATTGACACCGCAGGCGGTGAGCGTGCCCATCAGGGCAATGGCGGCGATCACGAACGAGAAGCGTCCGGTATTGGAGAGATTTATGACGAGCCCCATGCGGCTGGACGAATTGCGGCGTGTATACGCCTGTTGGCGGCGCGTGTGAGGTGTCAACCCAGCGGTGAGCCCCTCAGGGCGACCGCGGCGCATCGCAACAAACATCCTGCGCAGGCAGTGTGTGCGGTCCTTAGGTCCAACGGCGGCGCAGCCATCGCGGAGCTATCTTCAGCCGGGATGAAAGGTGACCCCAAGCTGCTGCTTTGCATTCTTGCATGCGTCATGGCGGGCTGCGCCAGCACGCCAGCCCGCGATCCACTGCAGGTGACGGTCGCCGGCGTCGAGACTCTCCAGGGCGAAGGGCTGGAACTGCGGATGCTGGTGAAATTGCGCGTGCAGAATCCGAACGACGCGCCCATCGACTACAACGGCGTCGCGGTTCAGATGAATGTGCAGGGCAAGACATTCGCAACCGGCGTCAGCGACGCGCATGGCAGCGTGCCGCGCTTCGGCGAATCGGTCATCGAGGTACCGGTCACGGCCTCGGCATTTCGCATGGCCCGGCAGGCGTTCGGCATGATGAAGGGCAGCGGCACGGGCAAGATCACCTATGAACTCACCGGCAAACTCCATGGCGCGGGCCTGGGCAGCGTGCATTTCCAGAACACGGGTGACTTCGATTTGCCGACGAGCACCGAAGGCGGCAACTGAAACTGTCGCGTCGTATGTCCGGTTTCCGCGCGGGAACTCGTATGCATGGGTAACGGATACCCAGAGCGGAGAGTCCCATGAACATCCCATTGCCCAGGCGGATTCCACGGATCGCCATGCTGTTGCTGACCTCGCTTGCGGCGATCTTCGGCACGGCGTCTCGAGTCCAGAGCCATGATCGAAGTGACGGCGACCGGCCTCGCCGTGACGAGGCCAGGACTCTTTATATATGGGCCGGCGACCAGGCTCGTCTGGCTCCAGATTTTCTGGCCGTCATCGATTTCGACGAGGACTCCCCTGACTACGGCAAAGTGCTTCGCACGGTGCCGATCCCGCCACCCGGAAATGTCGGCAACGAGCCGCACCATTGTCACCTGGTGAACAACGGAAGGATCCTCGCCTGCGGCGGATTGCTGAGTCTGCTGCGCGGCCAGAACAGCATCTTCTTCTTCGACGTGTCGAATGCCCGGCACCCGAAATTCCTGCGTTCAGCAAGCGCCCCGCTTTCGAGTATCACGGACGACTTCCTCCCGCTCGAAGGCGGCGGCTTCCTGGTCACGCAGATGGGCTCGGCAACCGGCGGAGCACCGGGCCGCGTCGCCGAGTTCGATTCTCACCTGCAGTTGACCTTCGAGTGGCCGAATTCTCCGCCGCAGGACGGCTTCAACCCGCACGGGATCTCGGCGCGCCCGGAGCTCGATCTGATGGTCACATCGGATTTCATCCTGCCTTCAAGCACGCTGAATGCCGTGCCGGGAGATCCGGTGCTACGTAGTGCCATCCGCGTGTGGGACTTCAGCTCGCGTTCGATCGTGCGCACGATCAACCTGCCGAGCGGTATCGGCACCATGGACGTGAAGCTCATTCCGCACGATCCGTACGCGCGTGCCTTCACCGCGGGAATGTTCGACGGGCTCGTCTACCTGGTCGACACCCGCAGGGGCACTGCGCAACCGGTCTTCGATTGCGAAGACATCGTGCCGCACGTGGAAACGCCGGTCGAAGGCGGCATGGTCCAGCTGTTGGCCATGCCCGATTCGGGCGATCGATTGATCTTCGGCTCGTTCCAGGCCGGACAGGTCGGCATGCTCGACGTCAGCGATCCGGAGCATCCCGTTCAGGCTGGCATCGTCAACCTCGGATTGAATGCCGGCCCGCACGACCTGGAGCTGAGCGACGACGGCAAGCGGCTGGTGGTGACCGATTACTTTCTCGACGAGGACGACTTCGGGAAGATCCACTTCGAGGGAGATCATCGTGTCCACGTGATCAAGGTTTCGAGAAATGGCCTGAAGCTGGACCGGCGCTTCAGGCTGGATTTCGACACGGCTTTCCCGACGGGCCCGGCGCGACCGCATGGGATCGAAATGAAGTAGCGCAGGAGGTGGCGTTGCCGCGGCGCATTCGACGGGCGGCGCGCCCTAGGGGAATTCGCGGCGCGAGAACTGTGAGTGAGCTCACATCGAAGCGGATTTGTAGTGCGTTTCAGGTCCGCTACGGGCCGTGATCAGACGCCTACAGTTCGCCCATGTCAGAAAATACTTCGCTTGAGCAAACCGGCCGCAGGGCGCCGCGATGGGTCATCGGGGCTTGCATCGGTGCGGGCGTGCTTTTGTTCGCCGTCATCGGTTTCAGCGGCGGCGCCGCGGGCGCCGTTTCCCATGCATCACTGACTTCGCAGGCGGAAGAATTCGTCGAAGAGCATGTTTCTCAGCTCGGCTGCGATCGCGCAAAGAATCGACGGATCATCAACGCGCAGTACGGGACGATCGGATACGACCACCAGGGCACCCTTCGGACTGCCTTGCCGGAAGGCCGCGCGCCTGCCGTTCATGCCGTCATTGGCCTCACCTGCATCAACGATGCGGCGGTAACCGAAGAAGAAATCTTCCAGCAGGTCATCGTCGCCGTGGACACGGACGCCGACGAGCTGCGATGCAGCGGGATCGAGTCGATCACCAGGTACGACGTGAAGAGCAAGAAGGCGAGTGGCTATCTGGTCGATTTCGACGACTCGGGCAACAGGAACGGCGTTGCCGTGCTCCGCGCCGTGTGCGACTTCCAGGAGTCGTGATCGACTGACTGCGATTCAGCGCCGCGCGGCATTCCGGCACGCGCGACTCACGGCGAACTCGAGACAATTTCTACACAAGAATTCACAGGTCGCGGCTTGTGGTCGCAGCGGATCAGCAAGCACGATCCGGCCATGCGCAACGAAATCCACTGGCTGAAGAAGCTCGCCGTGTTGTCAGGGTCGTTGATGCTCGCCGCATGCGGCTTCGACAACGGCGATCCGGACACGCCGCCGGCCGGCCAGGAATACGTGGTCGGATTTGGCGAGACCATCCGTATCGCGGGGATGTCGCTGGAATTCACCACGCTGGCCGAAGATTCGCGCTGCCCCGGGAACGCAACCTGCGAGTTTGTGTACGAGGGGAATGTACGCGTCCTGGTCACGGCCACGCGTGCTCGCGTCACCAACGTCCTCGAGCTGAATCTCAATCCGCGCTTCCCGGTCAGGGCGGTCTTCGAGGGTCATGTCATCGAATTGCGCAACGTCGAGCCGTATCCGATGACGACCGGACCCTACAATCCACAGAACTACACATTGAAGCTGTTCGTCGACGTCGCGCCGACCTGAGTGAGCTACTGCCGGGCCGCCTTGCGAAACGCACGGCTCACGGCGAACTCGAGCACCCTGCGCAGGCCGCGCCGTGTCACGCCCGACACGTTTGCCTTGGTGTCTTCCATGTATTTCATCGCCGCGCCCCGGCCCGCGCCGAACACGCCACCGCCCGGGTGCTGGAAGGGCCCCACCAGGTAGAGTCGTTCGACACCCGGCACCGTGAACTGGCCGAGTTCGGGGGTCGGCCGATGCGCGCCCGACTGATAACTCGTCGTGGCGATGCCGTGCAGATCGCCGCGCTTGAAGCTCGACGAAGTGCGCTCCATGTCGACCGGGCTGTCGCAGTGATACTGCAGGATGTCTTCAGCTCCAACGTTCTCGATGAAGCCGCTCATGTGTTCGAGCATCCGCTGCGCGTACTCGTGCTTGGTCTCGTCCCAGGATTTTCCGTCCGGGCGTTCGTACGGTACGTAGTCCCAGGCGTGCAACGTCGCGCGGCCCTCGGGCACACGCGAGGCATCGAATGCCGTGAGCGAGCCGAAACCCACGAGCGGATACCTGGAGAATCCGCCGTAACGCAGGTCATCGAAGGAGCGGCGCAGTTGCTCGTAACGGGTGGGCAGCAGTTCGTTCATGACTGCGCTCACCGCCGCTCCACCCCTGAATCGCAATGGCGCCTGGAGCGCGGCATGCACCGTGATGCAGGCGATCGGAGAGATCTGCGTCGCTTCGGCGGCGCGCGCGACTTGAGGCTCGATGCCCTCGACCATTTGCCCCAGCTGGTGCGGATGAATCGCAGCGATCACCGCCTCGCTCGCCTCGTACTCCTGGCCCGTCGTGGTGGCGACTCCAGTCGCGCGTCCGTTCCTCGCGAGGACACGCGCCACGTCGACGTTCGACAGCACTTCGCCGCCGTGGTCCTTGATGCAGGCAATCAGCGATGCGGTCAGTTGTCCGCTGCCCCCGATCGGCACGCCGATTCCATACGCCTCCATGAAGCCGACGAACACGAAGACGCCGAGACCCGTCGCCTTCTCGTCGGGCGAGCACAGGTTCTCGCCGGCGATGCGCGCGAAATGCATGCGCACCTTGTCGTGCTCGAAGTATTCGCACAACACGTCGTGAGTGCTCATCTGCACGACACGCCAGAACTCGCGCCCCTCGCGGGCCTGGTCGAGCATTGCGAATGAGGCGCCGAGCGGCGCGGGCGCACTGAACAGAGTTCCGGCGACCATCGGCAGCCAGCCGGCGGCTTGCTCGGAGAGCCGGCGATAAGCGTCGGCGTCTTTCCGGGAGAATTTCGCGATCTCGGCGCAGGTTCGCTCACGGTCGCGATGGATGGCCAGAGTACTGCCGTCCTCGAACACCGACATCATGGGCGGGTCGGGGAATACGTAGCGCAGGCCGTATTTTTCCTTCAGTTTCAACTCGTCGGCGGCCAGCAGCGGGTTGGCCTGTATGAAGATGTGCGCCATCGAATGCTGGTCGTGCCGAAAACCGGGAAGCGTGAGCTCCCGGGTCACGACCCCGCCCCCGAACCAGGCATTTCGCTCCAGGACCAGAACTCGCTTGCCGGCCGCTGCAAGATAGGCACCGGCCACCAGACCGTTGTGCCCCGATCCAACAACGACAATATCGTTCTTGATCATGGTGCCCACCTACGAAGTCTTTGCCATCCGCTACGCCCACCTCGAACGCACCGCCCGCCACAATTTTCTGGGCGGCGATGAGCACGACGGGCCCATGCCGCTGGACTACTACGTGTGGGCCATCGTCGACGCCGAACGAACCGTCAAGAACACAATAATCGTCGACACGGGATTCGATCAGGACAGCGCGCAGCGCCGCGGCCGCCAGATCGTCCGCCCAGTCGCTGAAGGTTTGCAGGCCATCGGCATTTCACCTGACGAGGTCGAACATATCGTGATTTCGCACATGCATTACGACCATGCGGGAAATCACGATCTGTTTCCGCGCGCCCGCTACCACCTGCAGGACGCGGAGATGGCCTACTGCACGGGGCGCTGCATGCTGGATGCGGCAGTCGGTGGCGTGTTCGACGCCGGCGCCGTCGCCGCCATGACTCACAAGGTATTCGAAGGCCGTGTGCAATTTCATGATGGGGATGAAGAGATTGCTCCCGGCATCACCGTTCACAAGGTCGGCGGTCACACGCGTGGCATGCAGGTCGTACGCGTGTTCACGGCGCGCGGTTGGGTCGTGCTCGGTTCCGATGCCGCGCACTTCTACGCCAATCTCGAGCCGAACCGGCCTTTCCCGATTTTCGACGACCTCTCCGCGTACGTTCAGGCGCAGCGCACCGCGTTGCGGCTGGCAAGCTCGCCGCAGCACTTCATCCCCGGGCACGATCCCCTGGTGTTGGCGCGCTACCCGGGCGCCAGGCCGGGGCTCGAAGGCGTAGCCCGCGTCGACCTCGCGCCCCTGGTTCACCCATGAGGGATCCAGCATGAGTGAAGCCATCGGATTCATCGGTGTCGGGCGCATGGGCAGCGCCATGGTCGAGCGCCTGCTGGCCGCGGGATTCCCGGTCACTGTTTGCGATTCGAGTGAAGCCGCGACCCGCCCGTTGTTGTCCAGGGGCGCGGTCCGCGCCGAATCGGCGGCCGCCGTGGCCTCCGCCGCGCGCATCGTGTTCGCGAGCCTGCCGACGCCGCAAATCGTGCTCGACGTGGTACGCGGCGCGAGCGGCCTGCGCGATGGCAGGACCATCCGTACTTTCGTCGACCTGTCTACCTCGGGCGCCGCGGCGGCCATCGCGATCGACCGTGCGTTACGTGACCGCGGCATCCGTTCGCTGGACGCGCCCGTCAGCGGCGGCATCGCGGGAGCGAAAGCGGGCACGCTTGCACTCATGGTGTCGGGAGAGCGCGCGGCATTTGACGAGGCAAGGCCGATCCTCGAGCACCTCGGCAAGGTGTTCTTCGTCGGCGAGAAACCGGGCCTGGGGCAGACGCTGAAGCTCGCCAACAACCTGATGTCCCAGGCCGCGATCGCGATCACCGCGGAAGCGCTGGCGCTCGGTGTCAAGGCCGGGCTCGATCCGCAACTGATGCTCGACGTGCTGAATGTATCGAGCGGACGCAACACGGCATCCACCGACAAGTATCCGAAACACGTGCTGACGCGCCGTTTCGATTTCGGGTTTTCGACCGGGCTGGCGCTCAAGGACCTGCGGCTGTGCCTGGCGGAAGCCGCGGCACTCGGGGTCCCCACGGCCGTTGGCCGTGAAGTCACAGAACTGCTTCAGGCGGCGCAGGACAAATACGGCGCCGATTCCGATTGCACCTGTGTCGCGCGCGTGATCGAGGAGCGCGCGGGCTGCGAGATTTCTCCCAACCAAGGAAACAAGTCATGAACGATCTCTTTCAACGCGGGCTGGAAATCCGCAAGGCCGTGCTCGGCAAGGAGTACGTCGAGAAGGCGCTCGCCGCTGCGGACGACTTCAGCCGGCCGATGCAGGAGCTCGCGACCGAGTATTGCTGGGGCCGCGTCTGGAGCCGCCCGGGCCTCGAGCGGCGCGATCGGAGCCTGATCAATCTCGCGATGATCAGCGCCCTCAACCGGCCGCACGAGCTCAAGCTGCACGTCAAGGCCGCGCTCACCAATGGCATCACCCGTGAAGAGATCAGCGAGATCTTCCTGCAGGTGGCTATCTACTGCGGCCTGCCCGCCGGAATCGATTCGGTGCGCCTCGCGCGCGAGGCATTCGCCGAAGTCGATGCCGCCAGGGTGTCGCCATGATCGAGGCGAGCAACGAAAACGAACAGGTCTACCTGAAATTCTTCGAGACGCTGAGCAGCGGCGACCTGGAGAAGATCCGCGCCGCCTTTCACGACGAGGCCGTCTGGCAGGTGCAGGTGAAGGGGATTCTCGGCGAGGGCGCGCATCGTGGAAAAAAGGCGATAGTCGATGAATTCCTCGCTCCGGTGCGCGGCATGTTCAAGCCCGGCGATCCGAAGGTGACGGTCAATTCGCTCGCCTCGCAGGGGCCGCTGGTCATTGGCGAGTGCGAGTCGCGCGGCACGTTGGCCGACGGCCGCCCCTACGAAAACCTCTACGTCTTCGTTCTCGAGATCAAGGACGGCAAGGTCTGGCGCCTGCGCGAATACATGGACAGCTTCTACATCGCCAAACTACAGGGGCTCGCCAAGTGAAACGCACAACCGGCAAGACCACGGGCGGCATGGACCCGAAGCGGCTTCGGCACCTGATGGCCGTCATGCGGGAGGACATCGACGCGGATCGCTACCTCGGCGGCTGCATTGCGATCGGTCGCCACGGCAAGCTCGCGCTGCACGAAGCCATCGGCCATGCCGATGCCGAGCGCAAGCGTCCGGTGAAGAAGGACTCTGTTTTCAGCCTGTTTTCCGTCACCAAGGCTATTACTGTTGTCCTGGTGCTGCGCGCGATCGAGCGCGGCCAGCTCGCACTCACCACGCCCATCACGGATGTCGTCCCCGAGTTTTCGGGCAAGGGGCGCGAGGCCATCACCCTCTTTCACCTGCTGACGCACTCTTCCGGCCTGCCCAGTGTCTATTCGGCCCGCGAAGGCATGTACATCGACCGGCTCGACGAAGTGGTCGCGGAGATCTGCAAGAACATCTATCCCGAAGAGCCGCCCGGCCAGCGCGTGCGGTACGCGCCCATCGTGCATCACGCGCTGATGGGCGATGCGTTGCGGCGCATCGATCCAAAGAAGCGTTCCTATCGGCAGATCGTGAATGAAGACCTGCTCACGCCGCTCGGCATGAAGGACACGGCGATCGGCTTGCGCAAGGACCTGCGCAAGCGCCACCTGGTGCCGGTGTTCCGGGGTAACTCGCCAACCCAACATCTCGGTCACAGCAACCTCGGACCCAATGGCGCGTTCGAAGAAGAACTCGCGGAGATGCCCTGGGTGGGAGCCGTCTCCACTGCGGCGGACATGTACCGCTTCGCGGAAATGCTGAGACGCGGCGGCGAGCTCGGTGGCGCGCGCATTCTCTCGCCGACCATGGTCGCGCGTGCGCATCGCTGCTGGACCGGCGACAAACCCAACGAGTTGTATCGCAAGATCTTCGAGGCCCGCGGCTGGGAAGTGCTGCCGGCCTACATCGGTCTTGGCTTTACGTTGCGCGGCGCGCGCATGGGCCACGCGCTGTTCGGCACGCTCACCTCTCCAGAGACTTTCGGCAACCACGGCGCCGGCACGACCATCTTCTGGGTGGATCCGGAGCTCGACATGTCGTTCGTCGGCCTGACTACCGGCGTGATGAACGGCGACGCGAACATCGAGCGCTGGCAGCGCCTGTCGGACATCGCGGTGTCGGCGGCCACGTAATGGACGATTCCTTCGACTTCGTCGTCGTTGGCGCGGGCACCGCCGGGTGTGTCCTGGCCGCGCGCCTGTCGGAGGATCCAAACAACTCGGTGTGTTTGCTCGAGGCGGGTGGCGAGGCTCGCCATGCGTTCATCCGTATTCCCGCCGCGGTCGGCGCGGCGATCTCTCGACCGCACCTGAACTGGCGTTTCATGACGGCGCCTCAGCCGCGGCTCAACAATCGCCGCATCCCGCTGCCGCGCGGGCGCGTGGTCGGCGGATCGGGTTCGATCAACGGCATGGTCTACTTTCGTGGCCAGGCGCGTGACTTCGACGACTGGAGCGTGGATAACCCGGGCTGGAGCTACCGCGAGGTGTTGCCCTACTTCATCCGCTCCGAAAGCAATGACTCCTTTGCGGGCTCGCCGTACCACGGCAAGGACGGGCCCATCCGGGTCAGTCGCATCCCGCGACCGAACCCGATGATCCCCGCATTCCTGGAAGCGATGCGCTCGCTGGGCTTCGCGGCCTGCGACGACTTCAACGGTCCGCACCCGGAAGGCTACGGACCGCGGCAAGGAGCCATTCGCGACGGGCGGCGCGATTCGACGGCGGCTGCCTATCTACGCCCGGCTCGCTCGCGGCGAAATCTCCATGTACTCACCGATTCGCTGGTGTCACGCATCGTCATCGAGAATGGGCGCGCGACCGGC
>Ga0134121_10005646_pt1 | contig 10152 bp, 9 predicted proteins | sample KB301_FD_96463 | JGI IMG/M metagenome (GOLD analysis project Ga0134121, IMG submission 96463) | Terrestrial soil microbial communities without Nitrogen fertilizer from Kellogg Biological Station, Michigan, USA - KB3-0-1 | ecosystem: Environmental > Terrestrial > Soil > Unclassified ... | reverse complement strand
CATAGCGCTGATCCACGCGCATCGAGTTGCCGTCGTGCCTCAGCGTGCCGAGCGATGAGACACTGCTGCGCGGCCCGAGCGCTCGAGTCACGGCGACGACCGCCTGCGTGTCGTTCTGATCGGCCACGATGCGGCTCGCGCTCGCCGAGAACACGATGAGCCGCGAGAGCGAACGCGAGTAGCTCAACGAGACGATTCGCCGATCGTGCTCCGCGTTGGCCCCGCCGAACGACTCGTCGATATACGAGACGCCGAGCGAACCGCGGCTGCCGAAGTTGCGGCCGCCGGCCGCGACGATCTGCAAATGCGGGAAAGCCGCGAGGCTCGTCTCGAGCCCGGGTTGGACGAAGTCGCGGCTGCCTTGCACGCGGAACGTCGCTCGATATACGCGGCCCTGATAGTCGTGACCGACTTGCCAGAGCATGCCGCTCGCCTCGCCGCCGGAAAACGCGAGCGCGGCGGTCGCGACGCCGAAACGGCCGACGCCGCGTGCGAGCGTCACCCCCGCCGAGTGCTCGGCCGCCGTGCTCTCGATGCGACCCTCGATCGTGAGCACGTCGGAGAGCCCGCGCCCGAACTCGGCCGTAGCGAGCATCTCGCCGTAAGCGCTGCTTTCGATACCGTAGTTCGTGCGTATCGCGCCGACGGTGACCGAATACTCGTCGAGCCCGGGTCTGAGCAGGCGCTCGCTCGCGTAGAAGTCCTGGGTCACCACCTGCTCGCGACCGAGCAAGTCGCGCGTGACGACTTGGATCTGTCCCGCTCCCGTGACGACGGGGACCTGGTCGAGGTGGAATGCGCCGCTCTGCACTTCGGTGCTCGAGCGCAGCGTGCCGTTCACCACGACGTCGAGCGCGCTCGGAACGGCGGCCGTGCCGTCGATCGACGGCTGCGGGAACGTGATCAACTCGGGCTGCGTCGCGAAGTTGGTGCCGAATTGCACGCCGCCGACTCTGACGGCACGCGCATAAGTACCGTACGGCGTGACCGCGTCGCCGATTCGCAGCGTGCGCATGTGCTCGACGTCGTCACGGACGAACGCCGTGTCGAGCCGCACCCACGGCACGTCCGAGGGCTCTACCGGCGACACGCCGCCCGCATAGAGCACGCCGGTGGAAAAGCTGCCGGCTGGCGCGAACACGGTCGGCGTGAGCAGCGCCGACAAGCCGCGCTCGAAGGCGCCGGAGTCGTCCGTGAACGTCACGTCGTAATCGAGGAACGCGCCGAGCGATGCGGTCGGGCTCACGCGACCGGTCGAAGGAGCGAGCGAGCGGCGCGTGCCGAGCATGAGATCGGGCGGCACGACGACTTCCGCCGTCATGCTGCGCTCTTCGATGCGGACGGTAAGGCCTTGGAGACTGGCGAGCGGCCGCAGCAATCTGCCCGCGATTTGGACGACGGCGGGATACGGAGGCGCGACGCGCCAATCGGCAAGCGCCGCGTCGTCCGCGTAATAGCGCCCTTCGTCGTCGCGCACGAGCAGTGCCACGTCGCGCTTTGCGCCGTTGACTTTGGGCACCACGAGCAACGTCGCCGTGCCGGGTGCATCGGCTCGTGACGCGAGCGGATCGATCGTTTGAGCCGATCCGTTCCCCGTCAACGCGCTCGCGAGCCATCCCGCTACGAGGATCGCCGATCTCGAAAGCCGTCGAGCGAGTTCCGGCGCGCGGCGCGCGCTACGGCAGCGCGGACACCGCATGCTCCCATTCTCCGCCGTCCTCGGCTTTGATCCGGATCGCAGTCACGTTCGGCTCCGGAAGCGCGAGTCTCGCGCGCGCGTCCGGCAGCAAATAGCGCAGGGAGCTCACTGTCTCGCGCGGCAGCGCCGACCACTCCCCGTCATTGCGGATGTCGATTCGCTCGATTTTCGCGTGCGCGTTGCCCGTGTTGTGCAGCGTGACGCGCGTGCCGGCCTCGGTCGACGCGACGTCCTCGACGGTGATGTCGGCCGCAACACGACGCGTGACCGGTGCGACGAACACCGGGATGCTGAGCCTGAGCCGCATGTTGAGCCCGGGACCGCCGTTCGCGGGCGGCGCGCCGGCGAGCTCGGTTACGAGCACACGGAAAGTCTTTTCGACGTCCTCGGCGGGCGCGCCGAGCTGCCCGATCCGAACGACCTGGTGCTCGCCGGGCGGGATCGTGACGAGCGGCGGCACCGCCAGCAGCGCCCGCGTATCGGCGAGCTGCTCGGCGCCATCGAAATCCTGCGACCACGCGCGAACGTCGACTTGCACCGACAGCGGTTCGTTCGACATGTTCGTGAGCTTGAGCTCGGCGGAGCGCGCCGATGGCGCGAGATCGATCCGCACCGGATTCACGTCGAGCGACGCAGCCGATGCCCTGGCCGCGAGCAAGAACAGAAGGGCGGCCGCAGCCGCCCTTCCCCACCCCGTGAGCGACCGCATCGCTAGAAGACGATCGTGATCTGAACCGTATCGCTGTAGGCGCCGGCCGGTGCTGCGCCCGCATTCGCCTGTAGCACGCGACCGTAGACCGTCGTGGTGCCCGGGTTCGAGTAGCCCGCGCCCGCGACCGCCATCGTGTTGCCCGTCGTGCCGTCCCCGAACACCGTCGTGCGGGCCGCGCTCGTGTAGAGCTGATACGCGAGCGGCGTAGCGCCGCTGAGCATGGTGCGCCCAGAGATGCTGCCGGACCCGCCGCCGCCGAGCTTGATCACGGTGTTGAAGCCGCTCGTGCAGGCCCACGTGATGTTTGCCTGCGCGTCGTTGTTCGCGAGCGGCGTCAGCGTTCCGAAGCCGAGCGTCGGCGCGGAGGTCAACTGACAGCTCGGCGCGACGGTGGCCGTGACCGTGAGATTAGCGGTGTCGTCCGCGAGCGCGGCGCCGGAGAGCAAGAGACTGGAAACGGCGGCCGCAAGCAGACGCCGATGAGACCATCGATATTGCATGTTCAAGCTCCATCTTGAAGTGCCACGAAGACCGCTGACCGCCGGCTCCGTCACTGGAGCCGCGCGTGGCGCTCGGTGGCCTCTTGCCGCCAAACATCACGCTACCGATCAGCTGGGCGAGATTATGGACAGCGGCGCGAACGGCGCGCTGTGACACGGGTTGGTTTTCGAGCCTGTCGGGCTAAAGTTTTCGCCCCAAGTGCCGAATACGTCGCACTCCGTGCGGCCCTAGGACCCTGTTTCGGCATGGAAAGCGGCCGCGAAAGCAGGTTCGGGGCCCGCTCCCCGGTCCTATGCTATGGTTCGCGAACGTCGACCCAAAGACATGATCTAACGGGTTGCCCAGGGAGGCGGTGCCACCTATGAAGCGAATCGGCCGATTGGCATTAACGGTATGCGCGGGCGTCTGCGTTTTCGGCGTCGCTCAGGCGGGCCTTCTCGTGTCCGAAAAAGAGGTCCAGCGCGAGGCGCGCGTCGAATGGCTTTCGATGAAGCGGCACGTGCCGATCGATCAGAATCAGCGCCTTCAGCAGTACGCGGCGTGCGTTGCGAACAGCATCCTCGACGTGATCGACGACAAGCACAAGGCAATGGATTGGGAAGTCGTCGTGTTCGACGACGACTCGATCAACGCTTCAGCGGACCCCAACGGCAAGATCGCGGTCCTCAGCGGTATTTTCAAAGTCGCCGACACTCCCGACCAGCTCGCCGCCGTGCTCGGCCATGAGATCTCGCACGCTACGCTGAATCACGTCATGGATCGCGCCAAGAAAGGCGCGCGCAACGATATGTTGGTGATGCTCGGCTCTGCCGCCCTCGGGGTCCAAGAGGACCTGATTCGCGAGGGCGCGACGATCGGCGTCGAGTTGCCGTTCGAGCGCAGCCAGGAGTCGCAGGCCGACCTTCAAGGCCTGACATACATGGCGAAGGCAGGCTTCGATCCGCGCGGCGCGATCTATCTCTGGAAGAACATGGCGGAAGCGACCAAAGGCAACCAGCCGCCCGAGTTTCTGTCGAGCCATCCGTCCGACGGGACTCGAACCAATGCGATCATCAAAGCGATGGCGCCGGCCCTAACGGAATACAACAAGGCGCAAGCCGCCGGGAAGCATCCGAACTGCACGCCGTGAGCCTGGGGCTCGTCTACTTTCGATCGGCGCTGTCGAGCTGAGAAGCCGAGCCGGCGCCTGGCGGAGGATTCCCTTGCGGGGGATTGCTTGGCGGCGCCCCTGCCCCTGCCCCCGCGCCTGTCCCTGCCGCTCCCGCTACCCCGACCCCGCCCGATGGCGACGTGCTCTGCGCGCCGACCTGTATCTGTCCCGCGCCCATCGGCGGCGGCGGCGCTACCACGCCCGCGCGTACGTAGAGCTCCATGAGCTTGTCGTCGGTCAGCGAGGCGACGCTCGAGATTTGGCACTCGCTGGTTCTCGTTTGGTTGTCGGTGGGGTTCCTCGTGAACGCACCACCACTCACGCCGATCGAGATGTCGTTGCTGCAAATCTTCAGATCACTGAGGTGGTTCGATGACGATCCCAGCTCGTATTGCGGAGAGCCAGGTGCCGGGGCAAGCACGGAGTCGTTGACGCCAGCCGGCGACGTCGTATGACGCTCCGCCGAGGAGTTGAAGTAGACCTCGGTCGCGAACTGCATGTCGCAAAAGGTGCCCCTGAGCTCGACTTGGTAAGGGCAGCGTTCGGCACCCACATACACGATCAACGTCGTGTGGTTGACGACCTCGAAGTCCCGAACCTCGCGCTCGTAGAAGCAGCTGATCCCGCCGCAGGCGCGCTTCGCGGCCTGAGTGGTGTCGGCAGCCTGCGTGCCCGCACAACCGGCCACCACGAGCGCGGCACCGATCGTCGTGAGCCTCATCAACGTCTCCTCCAGCTTCTGACTCTAGGTCACGTCAAGGAAGGTGTCCATGTCGAGCGGCCTAGCGTCCCTTGTGGGGTTGCGGCGTCCTCGGCATGCTTTCGGGAGTCCCTGAAAGGGGCGCAAAGGTTCATGGACATCCTGACCGCGGTACTGGAGGCGCTGCAGCTGCGCGCGACACGCGCGCAACGAGTGCGTTTCGACGACGGCCACCGGGAACGTGTCGAGCGCGGCCACGCGGTGCTGATCGTCGTGACGGAAGGCCGCTACACGGCGACGGCCGGCTCGGTCGAATACGACATGGCCGCGCACGATTTTCTGCTCGTGATGGCCGGCCAGACAGTAGATCTGCAGCCCCGCACCGAGTCTGCACAGCCGCTCCTGCGTTGCGATTACACGTTGCGCGCCGACCTGCCCCATCCACTCATGCGGCAGCTGCCGCCGGTGCTGCACTTCGGCGCGCGGCTGCTGACGGATCCGGCCGAGTTCGGCCGCACGATCTCTTTGCTCGAGGCGGAGCTCGCAAACGCGCCCGTCGGCGTCGAGTTCGTCTCGACGCGGCTCGCCGAGATCGCGTTCGTGGAGGCCCTTCGCAAGGGCGTGCTCGCGAGATCCGTCGAGCCCGCGTTTCTCGGCGCGCTCGCGGACGTCCACGTCCGCGCGAGCCTCGACGCGATCCATCGGGCCCCGAACGAAGCTTGGACGGTCGGGGATCTGGCTGCGGTGGCGAAGCTGTCGCGAGCCGCGTTCGCCGAACGCTTTCAACGTCTCGTCGGCGAGCCGCCGTTGCGCTACCTGCGGACCTGGAGACTGTTGAACGCGCGACGCGAGCTCGCGCACGGCAACGCGTCCGTGCGTAGCGTCGCCGAGCACGCGGGCTATCGCTCCGCGAATGGATTCAGTCGCGCGTTCCGGCGCTTCTTCAGCGAGTCGCCGAGCGCCGCGCGGCGAGCGAGCTAGCCTCCGCGCGCCATTCGATCTCGGACTCGAGCCGCGATGTCGGGTTGATCGCAGAACAGCCCGTCGACGCCGATCTCGGTGAAGAACGCGAGCACCAGCGCTTCGAAGTCGGTCGCGAAGGCGGGCAACTCGTCGCGTCTGAACGTGTATGGATGCAGCTTCAGGCCGGCGCGCTTTGCCGCGTCGACGAGCGGGCTTTTGCGCAATGGCGGTACATCTGTCGGCGAGACCAGCTGTTTGTAGCTAGGCCCGAGCGCATCCGCGTAGCGGGCGACGCGCGCGAGCCCTTCGGCGGTGAGCAGAGGCGCATATTCGGGCTCTTCGCCGACGAGCTGCACGAGCTGCAGCCGGCAGCCGAGATCTTCGCGCACGCGCCGGAGCTCGTCGGCATCGAAGCACTGCACGTAAGCCGCAGACCCTGCATTGCTGTAGCCGTGTGCGGCGAGCACGGCGAGCAACTTGCCGGCGAGATCGATGCCGTGCTCGTGATGCCACCGTGGGTGCTTGATCTCCGGATAGATTCCGATGGTCCTGCGCATCGATTTATTGAGGCCCTCGATTAGCGCGAGCTCCTGTTCGAGCGTCGAGATTCGGAACAGCGCGGCGTCGGTCGGGAATCTCTCGGGGAACCGCGCCGAGCGGCTACCGGGCTTGCGCCTCTCCGACACTGCGAGCTGCTGGAGCTCCGCGAGATCGAAATCGATCGCGTAGTGACGACCGTCGGCTCTTTGTCGACCCGGGAATCGGCTCGCGACGTCGGTAACGTCGTCGAGGTGTAGATCATGCAGAACTACGAGTTGTGCGTCGCGCGTCGCGACGACGTCTTGCTCGAGATAGTCGGCGCCGAGCCCGTATGCGAGCGCTTTCGCTTCGAGGGTGTGCTCGGGCAGATAGCCGCTTGCACCGCGGTGTGCGATGACGATCGGCGCGGCGGACATCTCAGAGCTTGAACTCGATCGTTTCCCAGCGGTTCGTCGCCTCGCCGCGAGCTTGGCGCCGGACCGCGTCGACGATCTGCCGCTCGTTCCAATCCACGATCTCGGCGGCGCGCTTCGCGATCTCTGCCGGGATCTTCGTCGCGCTGCCGAAAAAGCCGAGCGCAATCAGCGGCCGATTCGAAGCTTGCGCGGCGTCCATCTGATACGTCGTCCAATACTCGTCCTCGGCGTATAGCGAGCTCAGAACGATCACCACTTCCGCGGTGGAGAGCTGCGTGCGGTACTCTTCCTTCAACGCTTCCTTGCCGCCGCCCTTCGGAGCGTGATCCGGGACGCTGCAGTTCAGATAGAAGAAATTGGCGGTGCTCTCCATGTACTCGAACACGCGGTGATAGTCAGGATTACTCGCGAAGCGGTGTGTAACGAACACGCGGATCGGCTTCTTGGCGGACATGGGCGCACGCCTGAGTGTGGACTGACGTCGCGACCCTACTACCGCGGTTACGGTTTTGCAACGAAACGGATCTTGCAATCGGCGCATGCACGATCCATCTCTGGTGTGACCAAATTTCGGTTAAACGCCGGGGCGCTCCGGTACACTAATCGCCGAGATGCGCTTGCTTCTCTACAACATTCGTTACGGGCTCGGGCTCGGTGCCGCAGTGCATTGGCCCCTGCCCGGCGCGGGCTTCCTGCTCGGCAATCGTGGCAATCTGCAACGCATCACCGACTTCATCAAAGCGCAGGATCCCGACATCGTCGGTCTCGTCGAGGTCGACACTGGGTCCATTCGCACGCGACGCGTGAACCAAGCCGAGGTGATCGGACGAGCGCTCGGCCATTACTCCGTATATCAGTGCAAGTACGGAGTCGCGTCGGTAAACCAGTATCTGCCGATACTCCGCAAGCAAGGCAACGCGTTTCTCGCGGCGCCGAGCGTCCACGGCGAGCGGTTCCACTACTTCGAGAAAGGCGTCAAACGACTCATTATCGAACTCGAGCTCGAGGACTGCGCGGTGTTCCTCGTCCACTTGTCGTTGAAGTATCGGCACCGCCAACGACAGCTGCACTACCTGCACGATCTCGTCGTCGCCGCGAGCAAGCCCGTGATCATTGCGGGCGACTTCAACACGTTCTGGGGCGAGCACGAGATCTATCTGTTCATGAAAGCGGCGAAGCTCAGGAGCGCGAATGCGCGCGGGCTTCCGTCCTATCCCAGCCGCTCGCCACGCAAGGAGCTCGACTTCGTGCTCTACGGCGACGGCATCAACGTGACGAATTTTTCGATTCCGGCGGTCAGCTTCTCCGACCACCTGCCGCTGATCTGCGATTTCGAGATCGAACGCAACGCGGAGGCCGCAGCTCGCTACCCTCATGAAGCACTCGCGACATTGGCGCCGGCGCGTCGATGACGGCATCTGCTGGCTGACGTTCGACAAAGCCGACAGCAGCGTCAACACGCTCTCGCAGGAAACGCTGGATGAGCTCGAGCAGGAGCTCGCGGCGCTGCTCGAGCCCAATGTTCGTGGTCTCGTAATCGAGTCGGGCAAGAGCAGCGGCTTCATTGTCGGCGCCGACGTGAAGGAGTTCGCACGCCTCGAGAATGCCGCTCAGGGCAGCGCGATCGCCGCACGGGGTCAAGCATTGCTAGCGCGAATTGCGGCGCTCGGCGTTCCGTCGGTCGCAGCCATCGACGGCTTCGCGCTCGGTGGCGGCTTGGAGCTCGCGCTCGCATGCACCTATCGCGTCGCGGCCGAGGGCTACGAGCGCACGCTCGGGTTGCCCGAGGTCCAGCTCGGCATTCACCCTGGCTTCGGCGGCACCGTGCGCGCGGTCCAGCTGCTCGGCGCTCCACTCGCGCTCGACTTGATGCTGACGGGCCGGTCGCTGTCGCCGAAAGAAGCGCTCGGCGCCGGCCTCGTGGACGCGGTCGTGCCGCGGACGCAGTTGGCGGCTGCCGCCGCAAGCTTCATCGCCCGCCGGCCGGCACGTCGACGAGCGCCGATGCACCTTCGGTTGCTGAGCGCCGCGCCGCTCCGCCCGATCCTCGCTCGCTCCGTCTCGAACCGGCTGCGTAAGCGTGCCGCGCGCGAGCACTACCCCGCTCCGTACGCGATCGTCGCGCTCTGGTTGAGGTATGGCGGGCGCGGCGCAGCCGCGTTCAGAGCCGAGGCCGAGTCGATCGGCGCGCTCCTCGTCACGCCGACGTCCCGCAACCTCGTGCGCGTGTTCGAGCTACGCGAACGCCTGCGCAATCTCGCGCCGAAACAAGGAGGCTTTCGCCGGGTTCACGTTGTCGGCGCGGGGACGATGGGCGGCGACATCGCCGCGTGGTGCGCGCTGCGCGGCCTCACGGTCACGCTGCAGGACCGCGCGCAGCAGTACGTCGATCCCGCTCTCGCGCGAGCACAAGAGCTGTTTCGCAAACGACTCAAGGCGCCCGGCGACGCCGCCGCGGCCGCGGCTCGATTGACGGTGGATCTCGCGGCCGAGCACGTCGGCTCCGCAGACATCGTGATCGAGGCGATCGTCGAGAACGTGGAAGCGAAGCGCGCGCTGTTTCGCGACGTCGACGCGAAGCTGCCCGCGGCGGCGCTCGTCGCGACGAATACGTCGAGCATCAAGCTCGAGGAGCTATCGGACGCCTTCGCCCGTCCCGAGCGTTTCGTGGGCCTGCACTTCTTCAACCCGGTCGCGAGCCTGCCGCTCGTCGAGGTCATCCGCGCAGCTACGACCAGCGACGCGACGCTCGAGAAAGCGATGTCGTTCGTAACGCAGATTGGCAAGCTGCCGCTGCCGTGCCGCAGCGCGCCGGGCTTCGTCGTCAACCGGATTCTGACGCCGTACATGCTCGAGGCGCTGCGCGCGCATCAGGACGGCCACTCGTTCGAAACGATCGACGCCGCGGCGACGGCGTTCGGCATGCCGACGGGGCCTATCGAGCTTGCGGACCGGGTAGGACTCGACGTCGCCTTGCACGTCGCGAAGATTTTGAGCGGCGTGCTTCGTGCCGATGCTCCGCAGATTCTGGCCGACAAAGTCGCCGCGGGTGATCTCGGTGCAAAGACCGGGCGCGGCTTCTATGCGTATGTCGACGGCCACGCTGTAAAGAAGAAGGAGTTCGCGGCTCCCGACCGAGAGCTCATCGACCGTCTGCTGCTGCCGCTCGTGAACGAGTCGGTCGCGTGTCTCGACGAAGACGTCGTCGACGACGCCGATCTGCTCGATGCAGCGGCTGTTTTCGGCGCAGGGTTCGCGCCGTTTCGGGGCGGACCGATGAACTACGCGCGTCAGCGTGGATACGACGACGTCGTCGACAAGCTTGCAGTGCTAGCAAACAAATTTGGGACGCGTTTCACGCCGCACGACGGCTGGGCCCGGCTGCGGCGACAGCCGTGACGGAGTGGGCACCTCGACCGGAGCGCGCATGTTAGACTCCCGCGCTGACGACGACTTGTCCCGAAGGTATCT
>Ga0134121_10005645_pt1 | contig 10152 bp, 11 predicted proteins | sample KB301_FD_96463 | JGI IMG/M metagenome (GOLD analysis project Ga0134121, IMG submission 96463) | Terrestrial soil microbial communities without Nitrogen fertilizer from Kellogg Biological Station, Michigan, USA - KB3-0-1 | ecosystem: Environmental > Terrestrial > Soil > Unclassified ... | reverse complement strand
GTATTTCAGGAACGAGGAGTTCAAGGGCGCAATGTGTATTGCCGGATACGCGCCCACGGAGGAATCCGAGTGGGAAGAAAACTGGCGTTTCCGCATCCGGCCCGCAGTGCCGGCCAACCGGCGCCAGCTCGTCCCCGAGGAGAAGGGCGTCGTCGCGCTGAAGCCGCGTCGCCGCAAGAAGGACCGCGGTAACGAAGACCCGTGGACCGCAGCGGCCAAGAACCAGGCCGACAAGAAGACCTACTTCCTGATCGTCAACGGCGAGTGCTCCTACCGGATCTGCACCTCGCTGGAGGTCGGCGACCTCCTGACCCCGAAGGAGCGAGAGTACGAGGACCTCTTCTTCACCACGGACCGGCACACCGGCGCCAAGGAGCCGATCTACCCCGGCGACGCCAAGTACATGGCCGCCATGGAGGCCTCCGAGGGGCTCCGCAAGCACTACCTCCGCATCCTCCTCTTCCTGCAGGGGCTGCTGGACCGCACCGCGGTGATGGCGCCGCTGCCGGCACCGCGACTCAACCTGCTCGACCGGCGCACCTACACCGACTGGGTCAGGATCGTCAGCGATGGCGAAAAGCTCCTCGGCGACGGCCGGCCACCGTTCCAGGAGTGGCTCAAGCAAGCCAACTCCCGCCTCGACGTCGGCCACCGCGTCATGGGCGCCTTCGGCACCTGGTCGATCGGGCTGCGGAATTACCGAGACGGCGGCAAGTGCGAGCGGACGTCACCCGCTAGCGCCAGCTTCCCTAGCGACGAGCGGCTCCACACGCTGGTACGCCGGGAAGGCAAGCAGTTCTGCTTCAACTACGAGCGGACCGACAGGGTCTACCGCGACCGCTACAGTGAGGACGGTCCGTCCAAGCGCAGGGCGACCTGCCGCATCGAGGCGAGCGACGAGTTCGTCCTGGACTTCGACGCGGTCTCGGTCGAGGATATCCGCTACTACCTGCAGGACCGCGTCAACCGCCGGGAGTACGCCGAGATGCACCCGCTGCTGACCCGGGCCGTCGCCCTCAAGAAGGCGGAGGCTAAGGAGGAGGCACCGTTCCGAGATTTATTGGAGCGAGAGCTGGCCAAGCTCGGGGCCAACACCGAGGAGGCGGCGCACGCCGTCGCCGAACTGGTGGAGTGGTGGAAGACCAAGAACAGGGAGCGCCGGGCGCTGCTGTCGGACGACGCCAAGGCGCTGCGGATGATCGTCGCCGAGTACCGGGCGCGCCAGACCACCAGTCACGCGAACGCGGACACCGTCGAGGCGATCCTGAAGTATAAGAAGAGCGCCATGCTGGTCGCCGCGAAGCGCGACGGCGACATCGTCGTCCTGACACCTGAGGACGGCGGCGACGTCTGGGTGCGAGAGTCCGTGGTACTGCCACCGCGTGGGGCGGTGCTCCACCACGCTGTAGAGGAGAAGCGCTGGCAGGTCGTGGAGCGCAAACGCCTGCTGTCCTGGACCATCCTGTGGCAGTCGGAGCGGTTCAAGGACTGGCAGATCGACGCCCGCCCCGGCGACCACCTCACCACTGCCGAATACGGCACCCTCATCGACGGCGTGGTCGGCGAGGCGGTCGAAGCATGCGAGAAGCGTGCCGGCGACTCGTACTACAACCAAGACATCACGCGACCCGAAGACTGGCGGCCCCGCGTCCTGCGGGTGACCGGCAACCACATCTGGGTCTGGTCGTCACCCGGCGTCACACCCACCGAGCGCCTGCTGTCCAACCGCCCAAAGGCGCCCGTACTGCACGACGTCGAGGTGTCGTGGGAGAAGAAGAAGGGCGTCGTGACCGGGCGCGCCCTCTACCCGCAGGAGCACCGCGTCGACTGGCGGGGCCACTACACCGAAAACTGGGAGCGAGCCGAGGACACCCGCACCGGCGACTCCAGGGAGGTACCCGAGACGGTGCGGTCGTTCAGGGCTGCCGTGGACGCCTACCGCGCCGCGCACGCCAGGGCCTCCAGCCTGGACGTCATCGCGCGGTCGATCGCGGCGACCATGCACCAGGCCTACGCGGCACAGACCCTCGCCAAGAAGAGGGTGGAGTTCCTGGCCGAGTACGAGCACGAAGACCTGTGGGAGGACCACCGCAAGACCATCAAGGACCACGAGCTGCACGACGGGATGGATGCCCGACTGCTGCACTCCGCCATGAACGCGCTGGTCGAGTGGGTCTACGACCTCAGCGGCGAGGTGCGGGAGGTGGAGTGGTACCGGGCCGTGCAGGGCAAGACCTACCGCGAGCTGATCGGACTGGCCCGCGGCATCGGCTGGGTCCCGCGGCACGAGGACCTGGAGGAGCGAAGGTCGTGGCTCGTCCACAAGGAGGAGACCGAGGATCTCGGGCCTGTGGACGAGTCGTCACTAGATGGGATGCCACTGGATGCGGCGGTGGAGTTCCCACCGCACTACCTCAAGGAGGACTAGGCCGCAGGCTTGTCGGCCGGCGGAGGAGCCGCAGGATCGGCGGCCGTCTCGCCGGAGGCGGCCTTCATCGCCGCCTTCAGGATGCCCACGGCACCGAACTTCGTCGCGACGTTGGCGCCGCACATGATGGTGAACATCAGGATCAGGCCCTCGATCACCGTCTCCAGCTTGAACAGTGCGAAGCGCTGCGATGCAGCGACCACGCCGGCCAGGAAGATCAGGCCGGAGATGAGGACGAAGCCCCAGAACTTGCGAGAGCCCCAGCCGCCGTCGGCGGCCATGTCGGCGTGGGCGGACTGCGGGTCGATATCTTGCATGGTGCAAGGAAAGATTAGGTGCCCGGAACAACCATCAAATAATAGTTGACGGCTAAAGACCCCATCGGTTATTAATACAACCATGATCACCTACCTGATTCCCACCGCAGAAATGGTCGCCAGCCTCAAGGTCGGCGACACGGCCCTCAACCCGTCTGGCGACTTCTCCGAGGTCACGGAGATCTGCTTCCGCGGTACCACTGTTCGCGGCGAAGACTACGTCGGCTACTATACCAAGACCAGAACCGGCTACGGCACCGTCTCGGGCTCCTACAAGGTCGGCGAGCTGGTGCGCACCGTTGCCATGTCGGCACAGCACACATCAGACATGGTGGACCGCATCGAAAAGAAGATGCTGGCTGACGGCGTCTGCCGGATCGATGCTCCCCACGGCATGCCGCGCAGCCCGACCTAAAAGCCTAGGCGATCAATCGCTCCGTGAGGTCCAGGAAAGAGGATCTTCTTAGTGGTTGACAATCCCGCAGGGCTGGGTTATTTAAGACACATGGCAAAATACACTGTTTCGGGCACCGTCACCATCGGAATCCACACCGTCGTTGAAGCCTCATCCCCAGAAGAGGCGCTGGAGATCGCGCAGGAACGAGAGCTGATCAGTCTGTGCCACCAATGCGGTGGCACCCAAAATGCTGGAGAGATGTTCTGCACCTCAGGCGAACTGGACGGTGCAGTCACAGACCTGAAAGTCGATCGGGACTAGAGCCGCGCTACCAGCCGTTCCATGAGGTCGGGAACGATGACATTCTTCACCTGCTCTTCGGCCCAGTCGGCAGTCCTGGACAGAATGCGCTTCGGTTCGAGGCCGGGGTGGTCCCAGCGCTCTTGGCCGTAGTGCTCCGACGAGGCGACGCGGAAGGTCATGACCGACCGCTTGACGGAACCGCCGGCCCCGGCCGACTGGTAGACCCCGACGCCGGCCAGGAACGGCGTTCCGCCACCTCCGGGGCCGCCACCCACGAGCTGTCGGGCGTTCGGGCCTTGGCGAACGTCACCGACGGGCCCCCGCCCCATCCCGGGGCCCGGACCGGTCTTGATCGGCGACGAGTTCACGCTGAAGCGGTGCAGCCGCCCCAGCTTGGGACGCCCCTGGTCGTCGCGCTCGATCTTGGCCCACGGGATCTTGCGCTTCGCCATCTCCCTGCGCACGGTGTTGACCAGGTCGAGCTGGTAGGGCGTCGTGTTCGTCGCGCCGTGGCCCGGGGAGTGGTCGAAGGGGACGACCAGGTACTTCTGACCGTCCTTCCCGATCTTTGCCTTGGGAGAAGATAGTAAGCTATCTAACATATTGTGCGGGGACATTCCGTCTTCCACCCACAGCGCCGACGCATCGAGCTGGATTATCGCGACACCGTCCTGCTCGAAGAATGAGAGCGCCTGGAGGTACTTCTCCCGGCGCGAGGTCAGCTCCCTGGTGGCCAGCTCGACGGCGTGGGCGTAGGCCGATGCCGCGAGGCGACGATTGGCGTCGGCGGCCTCCGCCTCCACCACAGCCTGGAAGTCGCGGAGTCCATCGATGCCGCTGAGGTCGACGTTGACCCCAATCATTCCGCAACCTTAGGTGGCTTCGGCCGCATCATCTCGGCGATCCGCCGCTTCGCCGCCGCCACGCGCCGGTCGAACTCCTCGTCGGAGCAGTGGCGCTCCAGCGAGCGCAGGAGGGCCTCAGAGTCCTCCTCGTTCAGGGTCGGCGACGCCAGTATCGGTCGGGCCATGGAGCAGCGGACCGGACTCGAACCGGCGACAGGGTTCGGAAGCTCCCTCGCTCTGCCAAACTGAGCTACCGCTGCAGCGGTAAAGGTTGAGCGGGAGGGTGGGATCGAACCACCGATCTCCAGACTGGGTGTACTAGACGCGAGTCACAGTACGTGTCCGGCGCTCTACCGACTGAGCCACTCCCGCGAGAAATTCTAAGGTTCAGCCCTCGAAGCCTGGCGTGTCGACCGACTGCTGCACGGTCTGCCGCCCCTCGATGCGCGCCACACCCCACTTCTTCAAGACGGGCTCCAGGACAACGGCCATGTCATCCAGGCAGTCCATCGTTTGGTCGCCGAAGTCCAGGATCAGGACGTAGCCCAACGACGCACCGTCGGGCTCCAGGGAGATGCCCGGCTGTGGCCATGCCCGCTCAACCTCTGCTGTACTGACGGCGTCCTCGATGTCGTACAGCGCAGCATTGACTACAGCCGCCACCTTGCCGAGCGGCGTGTTGCGCAACGGCGGGGTACCTAGCTCCTCGTCGAGGTTGTCCGCCCGCTCACCAGTGTTGGCGACGATCTGGACGGCGCGGTCGTCGTACAGCTCGATCATCTGGTAGTCCTTGACGTTCGTCACCGGCAAGACGCGGCCGACATGCTCCAGGCACCACGCCTCGATCATCGACACCATGCCGGCGACGTCTCGCCCCGGCCCCTCCGAGATCCTGGCGGTGAAGACCCTGACCTGCACGCCGTCGGAGAGCCACCGCTTCACGCGGTCGACCATGGCGGGGATCGGTGCGCCGATCTCGCCGCCGTCCTTCCAGCCGTGGTACTCGGCCAGCGTGGCATCGAGGTCGACACCGATCCAGCCGGTATCCTTCAGTCGCGTGCGCCGCTCGGCTACAGTCTCATCTTTGTCCATGCCACAGTCCTTTCGTGACCCCGGGCCGATTCGAACGGCCGGCCTGCGGTTTAGGAAACCGCTGCTCTATCCGACTGAGCTACGGGGTCTGTCACCGTCAGGTCCGACGCGCGTTGGCGCGGACCTCCGGGAAAGTGACGCGGCGGATGAATCGGCCATCCCGCCACACCGGCTGCAGCAGCGATCCGCGCTGCTGCTCCTCACTGGCGTTCTCGACCAGCGTCAGGCCGGCATCGGTCTGGACCACCGCGACTCGACCGCGCGCCGAATTCTTCATACCGTCACCGGTCTTCGGCGCCTTGAAGATCGGCCGCCCCAGACCAAAGATCTCCACCCACGTGGACTTCAGCGCGAACCCGAAGGTGTCGCGCGTGTTGAAACAGTAGGTGAAGCTGCCGACGCCGAACACGATGTTCGACGACGCGAACCCCTTGAGGGCCAGCCGGTGACAGATCTCGCCAGCACGCTCCTTGGTGATGGAATCACCGTAGATCGCGCCGACGTGAGGGTCTAGCACGCGGTGACTGGTGGAGGTCATCGTGCCTCCGAAAATGTCCCACAGCAGCTCCACCACACCCTTGTAAGCCGGAGAGCCTTCGGGGGCCGCGGGATCACCGCAGACGATCTTGACGGGGTCACCTGAGTCCGGCCGGATCACCAGCTTGCCATCGCGGGCCATGATGCGGCCCTTGAGAGTCGGCAAGATGACGGTCAGGACGTTCCAGAGGTCCCAGGTGTCCGACACCACTGACACGATGCCCTTCGGGTAGGTGTCGAGGATCCTGGAGAACGTCTCCAGCTCGCTCGACTCTCCCCCGGCGCACATGACGGAGTGCTCGGTCGCTGGGACCGAGGCGCCGATGAGGTAGCCCTCCGGCAACGGACCGTAGTAGTCCTCCACCAGGTCCAGCGCCGGCACCGTATCAGTCCCTGTGAACTGGACGAGGTGTCCGGCACCGGACAGCGCCGCGTCATCGGGGCCCGCCATGCCGCGGAAGGAGAAGTCGTGCCCCTGCCAGTCAACGAAAGCGGGATCCACGCCGGTCCGGGAGGCGGCGGCCTCCAGCACGCTGCGCACTTCACCGGCCAGCGTCGCCGACGTGCAGGGCCGCCACACCGCCGAGGACAGCACGGTCTCGATGTAGTTGGTGAGCCAGAAGAAGTCGGCCTGCGTGTTCTCGACCGTGAACATCGGAACACGGAGCGGGACCCGGGTGCCCTCGGGGAGGGCGCAGAACTGCAGCGGCAGGTACCCGAGGCGGTGCAGGGCCCTAATGTGTTCGTCACCTACGGTGTTGTCGGGACCGAGGTAGCTGCTGAGGCGGCGCTGGTACTTGGCCGCCACCTCATACTCGGAGCGTCCAAAGAAATCGCGGCCGAACTCCTCCTCCAGGTACTTCTGCAGGAAATACTGCAGTCCGAAGAAGACCACCCTGTCGACACCCGGAACCCGGGACTCTCGGGGCGTCCAATTGGAGTAGACCGCCGTGGTGCCGCACGGATACTGGGCACGGTGAGAGAACTTGTAACCGTCAACGAGCGTGGCTGGGTTCATCGCTACACTGCTCCTTCCAAGAGTTTTTGAGCCGCCGGCACCACGATGATACCGTCGTGCATCCCGAGCGACGCGTTCATGAGCGGACCGACCAGGTCGGTGCAGTAGACGTGGTCGAAGGAGTCCGCCACCACGCTGAACCCCTTGGTAAAGAGGCCGTGAGTGACGAAGAGGTCGCGCTTCACGCGAGGCTGGCCGGACTGCTGGGTGTACTGCGTGACGGCGCCGGAAAGCCCGACGAAGGTGCCGCCGCCGTCGCAGATGTCGTCGACCATCAGGATCCGGGAGTTGGGCGGCAGCGCAAACGGCTCGATGCCGAAGCCGGTGAGGGCACCGTCTTTGGGGTCGCGAGTCTTCCAGGCGTGCAGGAGCGGCACCCCGAGCTTCTTGGCAACCCTGGCGGCTCGCTTCTCGGCGCCGCCGTCGGGCGCCACCACCGCGGCATACTTGCCGGCGGGTGGATTGACCAGCGCGTCTGAATGGACGACTCGGCAGCGATCGATCAGGGCGGTGATTACGTCCGAGTGCGGATCGACCACGATTACTTCGTGAAACCGGCGGGCGTTGATCTCGCGCGCCACCGACTTCGCAGTGAACAGATAGTCGCTCGACCCGTTGAGGCGGTCCTGGCGGGCACCCGGGACGAACGGCAGGATGAAACGCGGCGCCATAGAATTCGGCCTACGCTCCATCATCGCGTCCACCCAGAACAGCACCGTCATGAGGTCGGCCACGGACGTCGTCTGCAGCATCAGCGTACCGGCGGCGTCATGGGCAATCGATACCAGCGGTTCGCCGGAAGGGTACGCACCGAGGACAATCTCGCCGGAGTGGCGCGGACAATTGCACCCCGGAAACCCAGTAATGTAACCGAACTTTGTCATTCCACACCTCGTGTTGAATTAATTGGTGGACCAGCGGGGACTCGAACCCCGGTCTTCCAGATTCTTCCGCGAGAGCGCTACGTGCGTAGCTGAGAGTTCGGGGGCGGCCGGCCCAGCCCGGCACTACGCACCAGCATCGATCCACCTTGGCAGGCTTCACGGTACCGGCGCAACGGCCCTCCACCATCTCCCGGTATCCTTTTACGCACCCCGACCGCCGGTAGATCCGGCCGCGGTTGGCGGGCAGGCTTTGCGTCGGCAGCCCAGGGCAGCCATCCCTTGGACCGACGGAACCGATCATCCCTACCTTGGCGGGTTAGGCCGCGGCGCGGAGCGGTTCCACGAAGTCATCGGACGCGACGAACGTCGCATTGTCGTTGGCTTTTGTGGTTTTTGTCCCGGATTTACGAGGCCTGGGACACCTCGGCACGCTCTCCTGCTTCATCGTCCGGAATCGATTCCGTTTCTGGCCCTCACTTTCAAAAACAGTCTAGCACACCGCCCGACCGAGAATCAAGGAATTATTCAGACATCCGCCGTCCAGACGGCTTACGCCTCGTCCGGCACCCAACCAGGATCAGCCCGCTTGCCGGCCCGCCAGTCGATGAAGTCCTGCTGGTCGGCCGACGCCTTCAGGGCGCGGTCCCAGAAGCGCCAGGTGCCGTGCTTCGGGCCCGCCACGAACAGCGACCAGCTCTCCGTGCCCAGCAGGTCGACCCGGTGGTAGTCGGTGTGCCGGATGAAGTTGATCGAGAACGGCCGAAAGGTGCGCCGCGCGACATCGTCACCGACGCGGCGCTCTTCGGAGTAGCCACCCTTCAGGATGATGGCGAACGACCAAAGCCAAGGGTGATTGTGCAACTGAAAATCGCTGTCACTGGTATGGAACTTATGAAGAAAAACATTTATAGGCCACCGATATCTGTTATTCTTTTCATCGTCTCTACGACCAAAAAAGTACCAACGCGAAAGATATGGTCCAGATCGACTTATTATTCTCGGCGCCCCCAAAAAAACGCCGAGTCTATGTAACAGGCTTATCATTTAATCCACCCGTTTGCTCGCGCTACTTGAGCAGAATAAACTCCACCGTTCTTCTCAACCCAAGTCTTCACGGCATGACAGTTGGCACACCTCACCTTACACTGACCGGACTCAATCTCTTTTTGAAGGCGAGTAACGCTGCTTCGAGCAAAGATTATGGCCTCGGTCTTTTTACCTTCGTGATCAAGCTGAAGCGCAGCAAAATGCAGTGCAAAACCACAATCTACACAGCCGTGCTGTAATTTGTAATCTGCCAACCATTGTCTAGTGCCCCGCTGATGCAGTTTTGTATTTGAAAGGTGGCGGGACAAGCGATCGGGGTGAGCCCGAGTGTTTATCCAGCTTCTTTGCCGGAGCAGACTCCGTTGTTCTGGAGTGGTCCTCTCGCGAAACCTCTTGTGGCGGCCTTTTTCAGCACATTTGCGAGAACAGTATTTCGCCAACGGGTGTCTTGCCGTAAAGGCATCGCCACAGATGCAACAATTGAACGAATACACCATCGCAGCTATGATAGCACAGTCAGGCCTTCGGGTCGTAATTGGCGCACAGCGTATTGGTGCAGTGGACCTGTACCGCCATGATCAGGGCAGGCTTCCCGCAGCGCTGGCAGCGATGGGGAGTCCGGCTCATGTAGGGACGAGCCTGGTCGAGCCGCCGCCGGATGCCAGAGGGGTGGACCAGCACGAAGTGCCCGACATCCGCCTCCGACCACTTGCCCCAGAATCTGACGGCGCTGGCGTTGCCGGGAGTGCAGCGGTAGGCGAGGGCGCGATCCTGCAATCCAGGCATGACGACGATCAGCGGGTCTTCAACGGCGCCGAGGTACTCTCCGACCGGCGTACCGTAGCGCCAGGCTCCGGCGAACCGATACTCGGACACCTCGCCAGCCAGCGCGATGCGGACGTCAGCGACCGTCTTGTAGGACGCGTCTTCCATCCCTGCTATCCTATCACACCGCGCTACGTCGAGTTCGGCCTGATGGCGCTGACCGGGTGCGACGCCTGCCCGTACAGTCCGGGCGCGGGGTCGGTCCCGAGGATCATGCCCTCTCTGACGCCGCGCCAGGACTTCTTGCCTGACTGGTGCTGCACCAGCACCTCACCGTTGGTCTGGGTCCCCACCGGCAGCGGGAGGCCGCGGTGGGCGGGGGTCAGGTGCGGCGCCGCGGACCCCGGCCCGCGGGGCGCCTTCTGCGCACCGTTCTGGGGCACCGGCTGGCCAGGGTCGCCGGCCTTGTCGAGGGCCGCCCCTGCGGGCACGGCGACTGACGGATCCGGCTCGACCTTG
>Ga0134121_10005644_pt1 | contig 10152 bp, 7 predicted proteins | sample KB301_FD_96463 | JGI IMG/M metagenome (GOLD analysis project Ga0134121, IMG submission 96463) | Terrestrial soil microbial communities without Nitrogen fertilizer from Kellogg Biological Station, Michigan, USA - KB3-0-1 | ecosystem: Environmental > Terrestrial > Soil > Unclassified ... | reverse complement strand
CATGGCCTGTCGGATTCGCTTCTGGATTCATTGCTCAACATCGCCGTTCAGTACAAGGAACGTGTGAATAACGGCGTCATTCAACCGAAGGTCAACTGGCGCGAAACCAGCAACAACCGCGTCAATCCGGCCGCGCAGGAGAACTCCAAAGCGGCGGTGCGGCGTTAAGACACGATCGCTGCATGGCGGAAGAACCGCGAATCCTCTACCTGAAAATGGAGGGGTAGCTGCGTGATGGCAGCAAGAATCCTATTTGTTTTTGCGAGTTTCATCCTGGCGTATACCTGGGCCGGATACCCGTGTCTGCTGTGGATCCTCAAAAAACTGGGATTCGCGCGTAGAGTGCCTGAGTCGATTGCCGGATTTCGCCCATCCGTCACCGTTCTGTTGACCGTTCACAACGAAGAAAAAACGATTGCGGAACGACTGGCGAATCTGCAGGACACCCAGTACGCCGGTGAGTTGCGGTTCCTGGTGGTTTCCGATGCATCCACAGATGCGACCGATTCCCTTGTGGAAACCGCGGCAGTCGCCGACCCGCGTATACGTCTGCGCCGCGCGGACCGCCTTGGAAAGAGCGGCGCCCAGAATCTGGTGTTGAAGGAAGTCGATACCGACGTGGTCGTTCTCACGGACGCAGAATCGGCCTTTGCGCCGGATTTCGTGGCCGGTATTGCCTCGCATTTCGCGGATCCCCATGTGGGTTGTGCCACGGGAAATCTTTTGCTGCGGGGCGCGTCAGGATCCGTTGCTGAAAGCCAGGGAATGTATTGGGAGTTCGAACAGTTTCTGCGCAGCCTGGAGAGCGACCTGGGCTTCCTGTGCACGGCTTCGGGACAATGCATGGCGTTTCGCAGGAGCGCCTTTCAACCATTTGAGCCGATTTACGGGGACGATTGCGTGATTCCGCTCGACCTCGCCCTGGCGGGTTTTTTTACCGTGTTCGCAACCAATGCGGTGGCATACGACTCGATGCCGCATACGCCCAGCCGGGAGCTGAAGACACGGATCCGGATGACCAACCGGAATCTGCTGGGAACCCTGAGCAGACCGAAATTGCTTAATCCGTTCCGGCACCCGGGAGCGGCACTTTCTCTGGTGTCCCATAAGCTGCTGCGGTGGCTCACACCCTTACTAGCATTGTCATGGCTGGCCAGTACCGTGATATTGTCGTCTTCGGGACTAATCTACGTTGCATGCCTCTGCGTTCAACTTGCTTTTATCGGTTGGGCCCTTGCCGGCTGGAAATCGGTTTCCCAAGGAAAAGAATGCAGATTTGGAACCGGGCAAGCCTATAGTTTTGTTCTGGCTAACGTGGGATTTGCTTTGGGTTTGATTTCAGCAATCAGAGGGAATCGCATTACAGTTTATCGATCATAAACAACCATGCCCAACCGCAGCGGCCAAACCATAACTGAGGAAGAGAGAATCCTGGAGGTCTACGCTCGCCGTCCCAAGACCTCGTTGTATTCCGTCTTCAACGCGGGGCATCGTTTCATGGTGCAGGAACAGGAGCGCGCGTTCCTCTCGCTCCTCGTGACACATCACCCCCAACCCTTCACTGAGGGCTCGGTTCTGGAAGTCGGTTGCGGCAATGGATATTGGCTCCGGGGGTTTATTCGCTGGGGAGCCCACCCGGAGAACATGACCGGTATAGACCTGATTGAGGAGCGCATCCAGGAAGCGCGGCGGCTGTCCCCTCAGAGCGTCAAGTACGAGTGCGCGAACGCCGCGAATCTCGGATTTCCGGACGGAAGCTTCGACATTGTGCTTCAGTCCACGGTTTTCACATCGATCCTGGACCCTGCAATGCGGCAAGCTGTCGCCAATGAAATGCTTCGCGTGCTGAAGCCCGGAGGGTCCATTCTGTGGTTCGATTACCACATCAACAACCCGCGGAATCCAGACGTGCGCGCTGTCAAGAGACGAGAACTGATATCGCTGTTCCCGGACTGCTCCATCGTCCTCCGCCACGTAACTCTGGCTCCTCCGATCAGCCGTTTCGTCGCAAGGTACTCGTGGCTGGCCTGCTGCATCCTCTCCGAGATCCCCTTCCTGTCCACTCACTATGCAGCGCTCATCCGGAAGCGTGACAGTGCGCAGTGAGTTCCTTCCCTTCAGCATACCGTCCATAGGCGAAGAGGAAGTCCGGGCTGTTACCGAAGTTCTGCGATCCGGCTGGTTGACAACAGGCCCGCGCGTACGAGAGTTCGAGTCTGCCTTTGCGGATTACGTCGGCTGCAAACACGCCGTTGCCGTCAATTCCGCAACAGCCGCGATGCACCTCGCGTTGGAAGCGCTCGGGATAGGACCGGGAGATGAAGTCCTGGTGCCCTCGATGACCTTCGCCGCCACCGGCGAGGTGGTGTGCTACTTCGGCGCCAAACCAGTACTGGTCGATTGCGAGAGCGATACGCTCAACGTGGGAGCCGTTGCCCTTGAAGCTGCCATTACTCCAAAAACCAAAGCGATCATTCCGGTCCATTTTGGCGGGCATCCGTGCGACATGACCGCGATCCTCGCGCTCGCCGAGTCTCGCGGCATACCGGTCGTAGAGGACGCCGCCCATTGCCTGCCGTCCTCTGTGGACGGGAAAGCCATTGGAACGATCGGCAACGTGACGTGCTTTTCCTTTTACGCTACCAAAACCATCACCACCGGCGAAGGCGGGATGGCCGCCACAGACAGCAAGGAATTGGCGGATCGGATGCGCGTCATGAGCCTGCACGGGATCAGCAAGGACGCCTGGAAGCGCTATACCCACGAGGGCTCCTGGTTCTATGAAATCTCCTGTCCCGGCTTCAAGTACAACCTGACCGACATTGCCGCGGCGCTCGGACTCGAACAATTGAAGAAGTGCGATGCCTTACATGCGGGCCGCACCCGGATAGCGGCGCAATACAATGATGCGTTTGCCGATCTGAAGGATTTTTTGACCCTTCCCTCCGTGCGAGCGAACATCCTGCATTCCTGGCATCTGTACGTCATTCGCCTGAATCCACACCGCCTCCGGATCAGCAGGAATGAGGTCATGGAGGAACTCCGCCGCCAGAACATCGGCGCCAGCGTTCACTTCATTCCTCTTCACATGCATCCGTTCTACCGCGATAAGCTCGGCTATCGCCCGGAACAGTTTCCAATCAGTACGGACGCCTACTCGCAGATCGTTTCGCTTCCCATTTACCCCCGGATGTCCCCCTCGGACGTGTCGGACGTGATACAGAGCGTTCGCGACATCATTCTCAGGAACAGATTGTGATCAAGAGGACCCTGGATCTGGCTAGCGCCTGCCTGGGATTGATCGCGCTGTCTCCCGTTTTGGTTCTGATTGCTGTTCTCATTAGAATGGATTCGCCAGGGCCGATTCTGTTCCGGCAGCAGCGGGTGGGGAAACTCTTCAAGCCGTTCACGATTTACAAATTCAGGACGATGCGAAACACCAGCGCCGGGGACGGAAAGCTGATCACCGTGGACGGAGACAGCCGTATCACTCGTGTCGGCCGCGTTCTCCGGAAATACAAGCTCGACGAACTCCCTCAGTTGTTCAACGTGGTCGTTGGCGACATGAGCGTTGTCGGGCCGCGACCTGAGGTGGAACGCTATGTCACCATGTTCCGGGCGGACTATGAAGAGATCCTGCGTGTGCGGCCGGGCTTGACCGACCTGGCATCCCTGGAATATAGAAATGAGTCCGAAGTACTTGCGACTTTTGCGGATTTGGAGGAGGGATACATCCATCATGTCCTCCCGAGAAAACTCAGTCTGGCAAAAGAATACGTTCGCCGGTCGTCCGTCACGCTGGACTTTATGTTGATAGCCAGAACGCTTACTTCCCTTTTTTCATGAGGTTGTCGTTCATGCAGTTGAGGCATCAAATTCTAAAACGCAGACGGTGGATGATCGTCGCGGTACACCTTGTCCTTTTCCCTCTCTGCACCTGGCTTGCGTTTCTGCTGCGCTTCGACGGCAATATCCCGGATACGGAATTCTCCCTGATGCTGATGACGTTGCCGCTTTTGATGGTAATCCGAACCCTGGTCTTTATTCCTTTCAAGCTGTTTCAAGGGTTGTGGCGATATACGGATATCTGGGACATCAAGAACATCGCGGGCGGAGTTTTTGTCAGCAGCAGCTTTTTCGCCGCGACGGTTCACCTGGTGTTTGGCTGGACGCTTTATCCCCGATCCGTCTTCGTGGTCGATTCCCTGCTTCTCATCATGATCACGGCCAGCCTGAGGCTCGGGAGGCGAGCCTACAAACTCCTCGGCCACCTTGACCGGGACAAACGGGTGTTGATTTTCGGCGCCGGGGATGCGGGGGCCATGCTCGTCCGGGACATGCTCAACAACCCCTTCTACGAATGCACTCCCGTTGGATTCATCGATGACGATCCTCACAAATGGACGAATCGGATTCACGGCGTTCCCGTGCTCGGCGGCCGCGACAAGCTGCCGGCAGTTCTCAAGGAATATCGGCCACACGAGCTCGTGGTTGCAGTCCACAACATTGAGCCCTCAACGTTGCGAAGCATTTTGAAATCGCTGGAACCCCTCGACCTGCCGCTTAAGATAATTCCCAATCTTCGTGACGTTCTGTCGGGCAAGATTGCGGTAAATCAAGTCCGAAACCTGGCCATCGAAGATCTGCTCACCCGCAAACCGATCGGCCTCGATTCACTTTCCGTGAAGGAACTGGTACGCGACAAGTGCGTGATGATCACCGGCGCGGGAGGGTCGATAGGTTCGGAACTCGCCCGCCAGGTTGCTCTCCTCGGTCCGCGAAACCTTGTCCTTTACGAGCGGTATGAGAATTCGATGTACTCCGTCCTCAACGAACTGGAGGACAAAGCTTATAGTTTCGTGAGACCGGTGGTTGGCGACGTAGCGGATGCCAACCGGCTCCGGTCGACGATGGAACAGTTCAAACCCCAGGTGATCTTTCACGCTGCGGCGCATAAGCATGTTCCCTTGATGGAACTGAATCCAACGGAGGCCGTGAAGAACAACGTCACCGGCACACGCACCATCGCCGAAATCGCCCACGAAATGGGCGTTCAACGATTCATTCTTATTTCCACGGACAAAGCAGTCAATCCCTCCAGCATTATGGGTGCGACGAAACGCATCGCCGAGCTGCTGATGCTGGCACAGAAGAGAAGAACCGGAACAATATTCACCACGGTGCGTTTTGGAAATGTCCTCGGAAGCAATGGCAGCGTCGTACCCCGGTTCCTGGCCCAAATTCATGCCGGCGGCCCGGTGACCGTTACACACCCGGAGATCCGCCGGTACTTCATGTTGATTCCGGAGGCCGTCCAACTCGTCTTGCACGCAGCGGCGATGGGCGAACCCGGAGCCCTCTATGTCCTGGACATGGGCGAGCAAATCCCGATCGTCGAGATGGCGCGAAATCTGATTCGTCTTTCTGGATTCGTACCCGACCGGGATATACCGATCACCTTCGTCGGACTCCGGCCCGGCGAGAAGCTTTTTGAGGAACTGGCAAGACCGGAGGAGTTGCTCAAGCCATCGGTGATCGACAAGATCTTCCAGGTGCAGAGTCAGGAGCAACACGACTGGCAAGTGGTCGAGAATCAGATCCAGAAACTGGAAGATCTTGCTACGGCCGGAAACACCGCGGAAATGCTCGCGCTGCTGCGAAAAATGATGCCAACCCTAAGCGAGTTCGGCGGGGAGACCCACTTTGCGGACGCTAAAGAGATAGGGAAAGCCGCTAACTAGTTCCGGTCGCGAAACTCATCCCTGCGGAGGCTTTGCACAGAAAGTCGAGGACTGTTTTCGAGCGGGCCCTCTCCCCCCGGGAGAGGGTGGCCGAAGGCCGGGTGAGGGCGCGCGAATGGGCCCTCATCCGGCCCTTTCTTGAGGCTTCGCCCTATCGGGCTCGCGCTTCGCCCGGGCCACCTTCTCCCGGGGGGAGAAGGCCGCGCGAACACGTGCCAGGCTTTTGTGCAAAGTCCCCCGCACAGTGGGAGGACGTACGAGATTCCATCCATTTCACCGCGCCTTCTTGGATGCGCCTTCCGAGCCATAGCCACCGTAGGAATAGCGGGAGCCTCCGTAGTACGGATGGCCACGCTTCGACGTATCCAGATCGTTCAAAACCACGCCCAGAACCCGCGCATGAGTCTCGCCTAGTTGTTGCAGCACCCTCCTGGCCAGGTCTCTCGATGTTGCAAGGGCTTTAACGACCAGAATGACGCCCTGAACCTGCATCGCCACGATTCTGGCATCAGAAACATTCCACATCGGTGGTGTGTCGATGACAACGTAGTCGAAATACGTGTTGAGCGCTTGCAGCATGGTGCGGAAACGATCGGACAGTATCAACTCCCCTGGATTCGGGGGAATCACACCGCAAGGGAGAAGAAACAGATTCGGAATTCGCGATTCCAGAATTGCGTCGCTCAGCGATATGGCACCGGTGAGAAGCGAGGAAAGGCCGGGCCGGGCCGGATCCACGTCAAATATCTTATGAATACGGGGCTTCCGCATGTCCGCGTCAATCAGCAAAACTCTGGATCCCGAATGGATCAGGGAGATCGCGGTATTAACTGCGGTGACAGTCTTACCCTCGCTAGGCGCCGCGCTTGTGATGACGATGGATCGCGGTGGGTGATCGGGGGAGGACAGAAGCAATGAAGTTCTCATTGATCGATAGGCTTCAGAAACCAGGGATGCCGGGGCATCTGCGGTAATGGTATCGATCGAGACCTTACGCTCTTCAACCACTCCGTTTTCTGGGCTTGGCAAAGCCTTTTGGGATGCCTGATATCCGTATCCATAACCGTAGCCGTAAGAATTGGCACTACCCGCACGCAATCGGGGGATCAAACCGAGTGTCGGAACGCCGAGAAGACGCGTGACTTCTTCCGGAGACTTAATCGAGTTATCCATGTACTCCTGGAAGAATGCAATACCAACACCCAGCACTAACCCGCCGATCAACCCCACGATAAGGTTGACCCAGGTTCGGGGACGAACAGGTAAGTCCGGGACCTCCGCACCATCGACAACACGAATATTGGAAGCCCTCAATCCGGCGGACACTCCTGCTTCCTTCAAACGGGTCAGCAGACCCTCATAGAGCTGCTTGCTGGCGTCTGCTTCCCGCTTCAGGATGTTGTAGTGAATGATTTCCTGATTGAGCTTGTTGACGATTTCGGTCTGTCCGTCCAGCTTCTCGCCGAGGGATGCTTCACGATCCGACGCGGCCGTGTATTCAGCGACGACGCCATCGATAATCTTTGCTTTTTCAGCCTCGAGAGTCCGTTTCTGATCGGTTATCTGCCCCCTTAACCGCAGGCGGCGCGGGTAATCCGGCTTGTAATCCACCGCGAGCTCGGCATCTTCCCGTTCCAGCTCTGCCAGCTTGGCCGTCAATTCGGCGATAAGCGGATTTGACGTCACCTGCGGAAGCGAATCGACTCTCCCTCCGGCAATGAGGTTGCTGTACGATTCCTTGTCCACCAACGCGACCTGAGCCTTCGTGTGCTCCTGGTCGAGTTGCCGAAGTTTGTCGACGGCTGAATTCTGGCCCTCGCCCGTAAAGAGGATCTGGTTCGCCCGGCTGAAGTCGTCCAGGCGGCCCTCGGCCTCCTCCAGCTTGGATTGCAGGCTGACGAGTTGCGTCGAAAGGAATTTCGATGCCATTTGCGTCGCTTCCCACTTGTACTCGAGATTCTGCTCGATAAAGTGCGTCGCGTGCGCGTCGGCGATCTTCGCGATAAGCGCGGGATCTTTCCCTTCGAAAGTCAGATTCACGATCCGTGCCTGTCTCACAGGGGCAACCACCAGGCGACGTTCATACTCATCGATCAGCGGTCTGAGCGAGTCCTGCTGCTCGTATGCATGCGAAGGAAGCAGTTCCTTCACACGTTTCACGATTCCGCCAAAAAAACCCGGGGGATCTTCCTGGAGTTCGGGCGATTTATCCAGATGCAAATTTTCGATTACGCGGCGAGCCAGCTTCCTGGAATTAAGGACCTTAAATTGAGTCTGGAGCGTTTCGTCGGTGCCGCTTTCAATCTCATATACGTCCTTGAAAGAGAGGATATTCGGATTCTCTTTATCGATCTGAAGCGCCACCGAGACTCTATAGATCGGAATCTCCTTCAGAGTCACAATCATCGTGACCAACGTGACCGTAAACAGAATAGCGAGCACGGTCCATCGCCGGCTCCGAATCACATCCCAATATTCACGCAAGTGAACCGACGTCTGGCCATAGCCCTCCGTGGTTGCGACAGCGGGAACAATAGGCAATTCAAGAGGGGCCGGGTAAGACTCTCTGTAAGGTACGGGTCGTTCTTCCATATTTCTCTCTTTGTTGGGTACGAAGGTGACGCAGACAGAGATTTTAACCCTGCGCTTATCGGAATGGCTATAATAACAAGCGGTAATCCACCTGCTCGCCGTTGAGATCGCCGTAGGCTTCCCATTTTCGGCGTTCGTAGAGCAACCGTGCCGGCTTGTTCGAACTATAGACCGATAAGCGGATCGATTTGAATCCCCTCTTCCGGCATTCCGATTCAAACGCGTCCATCAGGAGATCGCCTACACCCAGATTCCGTGCATTCGGCGCGACCGCTATGGTCACAAGACTGGCCAGGCGATGCGAAGGAGCTTGAACTCTGGCCGGCACCACCATCTTCCAACCTCGTCTCCCGAGGCTGTAGAGGAAACGCCACCGCAATACGATCCAGGGGTGGGTGATCAAAGCCGCGATCCCAGGGAAGGCGAGGGCGCGATTCATCCGAACGTGATAGTCGCTGGTCGCTCCCGCGACATATCCCACGGATTGCCCATCCGGCCGAACAGCAACAAGCACGATTCCATCGTCAGCGGTAGTGAACCAGTCGAGGATCGACTGCACAAATCCCTTTCCAAGTTTCGTGTTGGTGTATTCCTTAAAGGCTTCCATGTGAATGTCCACAATCTGCGGCAGCAGTCCCGGTTTGATCGGTCCTACCTTGACATCCACGGCTAAGGAATTCGTCGCTTTCGCCATTTTAGTGAGTTGTGTTTTGACGGAATGCACCCGCGTTTGGTCCAAGAGTATTCGACAGACAAACGTTCAGAGATGATTTAAAGACAACCAGGAATTATGAACCTTATGAAAAATGATCGCTGTCGACACAGTAGCCTCGATCCAGGCGCACGAAACAAAAACCTCGGGACGATGAAAGACGAGAATACTGTGAAGAAGAGAATACTGTAATGACCCAGAGAATTTCCATTAGGATGTTCGAGACGTGAACTGAAAATTCACACTCTTCATTGTAGAGGATTGGATCCGGAGGCGAGGTTTTCGATGAGAAAGGCAGTCGTTTGTGGCGCAGGCGGGTTCATAGGCAGCCATTTGGTGCGCCGGCTGAAGAGCGAGGGCTTTTGGGTTTGCGGCGCGGATTTGAAGTTTCCTGAATTCACGCCGACCGCGGCCGACGAATTTGTGCTCGGCGATTTGCGCGACATCAACATTTGCCGGCAGGCGATCCAGGGCCCCATCGACGAGTTGTACCAGCTTGCTGCGGACATGGGAGGGGCGGGCTACATCTTCACGGGGGAAAACGACGCAGCCATCATGCAGAACTCCGCTCTGGTGAATTTGAATGTAGTCGAGCGCTGCCGTGAAGTCGGAGTGAGCAAAATCTTCTACTCGTCCTCCGCATGCATGTATCCAGCCTATAACCAGGAGGATCCTGATCGTCCTGTCACCGCCGAAAGTTCCGCATATCCCGCAGCACCGGATAGCGAATACGGATGGGAAAAGCTGTTCAGCGAGCGCCTGTATCTCGCTTATACGCGAAACTATGGAATGAATGTCAAGATCGCCAGATTTCACAATATTTTTGGAGAAGAAGGGACCTGGCAAGGGGGCCGCGAAAAAGCTCCCGCCGCTATCTGCAGGAAAGTCGCCGAGGCGCAGGACGGTCAATTCATTGAAATATGGGGCGACGGGCTGCAGACGCGCTCTTTCCTCTACGTTCACGAATGCATTGACGGTATCCGGCGGCTCATGGATTCAACCTTCGCGGGTCCGGTTAATCTGGGTTCCGAAGAAATGGTCACCATCAACGAGATGGCCAGGCTCGTCATCGGAATGTCAGGCAAGACCATCGAAATACGAAACGTT
>Ga0134121_10005643_pt1 | contig 10153 bp, 10 predicted proteins | sample KB301_FD_96463 | JGI IMG/M metagenome (GOLD analysis project Ga0134121, IMG submission 96463) | Terrestrial soil microbial communities without Nitrogen fertilizer from Kellogg Biological Station, Michigan, USA - KB3-0-1 | ecosystem: Environmental > Terrestrial > Soil > Unclassified ... | reverse complement strand
GCTCGACAGGATCATCGAAACCCTGCGCCAGGTGATCGTGGAGAGCAACGGAGGCCGGGAGGACGTCTTCAGCGGCCGGGAGACCACCGAGGCCGCGGCCCGGCTGATCAAGGCGATCTGAAGCTGCTCGCCTCCCCATGAACCTCCCCCAGGCGTTGATCCTCGTCGCCGCCTCCTTTGGGGCTGGCGTGATGAACGCCATGGCGGGCGGGGGGACGATCCTCACGTTTCCTTCCCTCATCTTCCTCGGCCTGCCGTCCATCGCCGCCAACGCCACCTCGACGGTGGGGCTATTGCCGGCGGCCATGACAAGCCTCTATGGCTATCTCGACGAGGTGCGGGAGCAGCGGCAATGGCTCAAGACGCTCTTCCTGCCCAGCCTGATCGGCGGCGCCATCGGCTCGGTGCTCCTGCTGCCGACCCCCGAGAAGACGTTTGCCATCCTGGCGCCGGTGCTGATCCTCTTCGCCACCGTGCTGTTCATCGTACAGGGCCTTCTCGCCCGCGGAGCGGCCAGGAAAGAGACTGAGCCGCCGGCGGCCGTGAAGGACGGACCCTCCCAGGGACGCTGGACGCTCGCCATCGTGCTGCAGCTCGCGGTGGCCATCTATGGCGGCTACTTCGGCCCCGGCATCGGCATTCTGATGCTCTCGCTGCTGGGCTTCCTGGGGCTTTCCAACATCCACGCCGCCAACGGCATCAAGAACTTCTTCGGCTTCTGCATCAACGTCGTGGCGGCGGGCTACTTCATGCTCAAGGGCGCCGTGGTCTGGCCGGTCGCCCTGGTCATCGTGTGCGGCAGCGCCTTCGGGGGCTACGCCGGCGCCCGCTTCGCCAAGCGCATCGGCAAGGAGAAAGCGCGGGTCGCCGTCGTCGTCATCGGCCTGGTGGTGACGGCCATCCTCTTCTGGCAGCAGGCGATGAAGTAGGACCGCCGGCAGGAACGGGGGTGCCTCAGGCCGGCACGGCCGAAGCCGGAGCCTCCTCGCGAGGTTTCCGGCGCAGGATCGCGGCGGAGATCAGCGTCATGATGAGCCCCACCGGGAACACCTCCATGAAGGTGATGGCGGAGTTGAAGAAAGGGTTGGTGTAGTTCTTCGCGAGCTCCGCTATCTTCGTGGACGTCTCCCGAATGGCGGCCTCGCTCGCACCCGTCGAGCGCATCTTCGCGATGGTGTGAGCGCTATAGGTGTCGAGGAAGTTGGGGAAGAAGTTGAAGTAGGTGATCTCCCAGGCGATGACGTACATCGCGCAGGTGATCAGGGTGATGAGAAGGCCCACCTGGAACGCCTTGCCGAAGCCGATCGAGCCGCCGGCGACGTTGTCCCGGTACGACCGGACGCCGAAGAAGACCAGCAGGAACGACAGGACCATCTCACTGTAGCCGAGGATCTCGCTGTGGTCTAAGTCGAGAGCCCCCCTCATGCAGAGTGGTACCGTTACCGATGCCATGGCCACCAGAAGGGCACCCGACGCGAGACCGAAGCGGAGCACGATTTTTTTCATTGCGTTTTCTCCTGTGTATGCCCGCATCCTAGAGGTACGGTGCGCCGGCGGCCGTCCTCCGTTCGGGTGATTTCCGGGGCCGGAGCCCGAAATCATCCTTTCGTTGACCCCGGTTTGCAGCCGGTTACGGGACCAGGCCGAGCTCCCGCCCCTTCAGGACGGCCTGAACCCGGCGGTTGACCCCCAGCTTCTCGAACAGGCGGGAGGAGTGGGTCTTGACGGTGTTCTCGGAGACGAAGAGCCGCTCGCCGATCTCCCGGTTGCTCAAGCCTTCCGCGATGAGCCCGAGGATCTCGTGCTCCCGTGGGGTGATTCCGAGCTCCTTGAGCTTCCCGGCGGCGAGCACGAAGGGCCCGCCCTCCGGGACGCGGACCTCTTTGATCACCACCAGCTCCCGCGACCGCGCCCACTGCAGCCCGAAGTAGATGCCTACCGCGGAGAAGATCGCCGCCACCAGGCCGCCATAGACCTCGCCAGGGTAGGCGCGGACGAAGTACTGGTATTCGAGAACCTTGAGTAGCGCGAGGAGCACACCCCCCGCCAAGGCATAAAGGATCACGCGTCTCACGGGCGGAGCATAGCGCGCTATCGGACGCCCTTCACCTCGGCGACGCGGTTCGATCGAACTTACTGGAAGTAGCCCACCACATCCACCAGGACGTGCATGGCAGCCGAGCCGCTGAGGGTCGGCTTGACCTTCAGCGTGCCAGTCGCCGAGACCTGGACGATGGCGTTGTTGGCGCGGATGGCGCCGAGGCCGAAGCTGATGATGTTGTTGGCGGGCGCCGGTGGCTCGACTGCATAGACGGCGAGATCGCCGCCGCTGGAGGGTCCGACGGCGGTGACGTTGACCGCCACCGCCTTGGCGGTCGCAGGGATGCCGCAACCGCTGACGGCCACCTCGCGGACCACGCCCGAGGCGATGGGGCCGGCCGGCTGGGTTCGTGTGTCGAGAAGCCGGCACGGTGTGATCGTGTAGAAGCCGTGAACGACGCCGACGCCCGAGGGGGCGAGGGTCTGTAGCTGCAAGGTCGTGGGCGCGCCGGCCGCCCCGGCCTCGAAGACGCCGAGGGTCGACTGCGCCGCCACCGGAGACTGGTCAATGTCGAAACGGAAGGAGACCAGCGTCGCGTAGTCGATCTCGGCGGGGGGCGTGGTGGCGGCGGGGGCGGTCCAGGTGATCCCGCTCGCGTCGATCGCCGCCGTCCAGTCATTCGCGGCAAAGCCGTCGCCGTCCGCGTACGCGACGTTGTCGACCACTCCGCCCGTGGTGTTGAACGGCACGCGGAAGCTCTTGATCCGGCGGTCGAAGTCGTGGTTCTGCAAGGCGTAGGCGTAGCGCTTCCGGCCGGGGCTTCCCGCCACGTCGGTGATCCGGACGGCGAGCTGCACGTGCCCTTCTCCGGTGTCGAGAACCTTGTTGTCGGCGTTCGCTCCCGGCGTCACCGGATTGACCCAGGCGTTGATCGCGGGACCCTGGGAATAGGCGCCGACCAGGGGGAAGCTCCACACGCTGCCCGGCTTCGTCGGCGTGACCTGCCGGTAGCCCATGCTGTTGAAGATGTTGGAGTCGTTGCGGATGATGTAGAACGCCTCGACGTAGTAGGCGGCCCCGGCGACCTGCAAATCGGTCTCGGCGGCCTTAAGCCCGTGGGTAAAAGCGTTCTCTCCGGCGCCGAAGAAATCCTGCGTGCAGTCGCCGTTGGCGTCGAAGTGGCTGGGAATGCCGCCGCAGTGGGCCCAGATCCCGGTCGAGGCGGTGACTTCGGAGCGCGGGGCGAGGGAGCTGGTGCTGTTGTTGGTGCTCGTCCCGTAGACGTCCGTACAGCCGAGGCCGAGGACGTGGGGGTCCGTGCAGGCGCCCGGGTCGCAGCCGTTGTTCAGGGTCAGAAAGGCGTGCTTGAGATCGCTGCGGCCGAGAGGCTCGAGGACACCATCTTTGGAGCGCACCATCTGCCAGACGAGGAATGGGTGCTGATCATCCCACGGGGGCACTCCGAGGTTGGTGAACTTGGAGAACCAGGGCACGTTGGCGGTGCCGACGTTCTTCAGATCCGCCGACGGCAGGACCACCACCACCGAGCGGCCGTTCACCGTGCCGATGCCGGCCTGCCCGATGCTGGACATGTTCGTCAACGCGACGTCGATCGTGCCGGACCAGTCGTCGCAGGCCGGCGGCGCCGTGGCGCCGGGAGGCGGCAGCGGCGCCGGCGGCAGGGAGCCGACCTGGAGCGTCGCGTCGAGATCGAGAACGCCGACGTTCACGCCGGCGTAGCGCTCGTCGCCCAGTTGGCCGGCGAGAGCGGGCAAAATCCGCAGGTCCGCGTTCAGGTAGCGGAGCCGGCCGGTTCTGACATCGAATTCCCACTGCGCGTCCGCCGTGGTGAGCAGCGCGATACCCGCGTTGTCGATCAGCTCGAGAGTGGTCGCCTTCCTACCGGGCCGCAGCACCAGGCTCGACAGGTCGAACGTGCGGCCGTCCCCCCCTAGGAGGAAGCCGCCGCTGAGGCGGAGCGGACCGCCTTCGAAGCCGTGGAAGCCGTCCGTGGCAACGGCGGCCCGCAGGTCGATCGGGCCTTCGGTCTCGAACGACGGGGACTTGGGGGGCACGACGGACAACGGGTGCGGCGAGTGCGCTCTGCTACTCGGCGCGTGGGTCGTCACCTTGAGACCGAGGCCCGAAAGCGTCTCGGCGTCGAGCCCGATCGTCGTCACCGCGTCGAGGACGGCCCACGAGGCCGTTTCGACCTCCTTCTTTTCAGGCGGTGCCGGCGGGGCGCCTGCCCACCCAGGCGCGGCGCCGAAAGCCAAAGCCGTGGCCAAAGCGAGGAGAAGGCCGGTCCGTGAGACCAGCCAGGGTGAGCGACGACTCGACATCTGGGTCTTCGTCAATACGAGGTCTCCGAGACGAACCGTCCTCAGTCTATCGAGGGTTCCCGGGCTGTTGCAAGAGCGTAGTACCTGCGCCTCGTTCCAGCTCATGGCTTGATCACTGCTTGCCAATTCGAACGGCCTCCTCACAGGCATGTTGATACCCGAGCTCACAGGACTTCCGGTAGAGATCCGCGGCGCGGTTGAGATCCTCGGGAATCCCTTTGCCGTTCTCGTAGAGAGTACCAAGATTGTAGCAACCCTTGTCGTCGCCATGGTCGCAAGCGGTGCCGTAGAAGAATCGCGCCTGTTCCACGTCCTGGGGAATGCCGTCGCCGTTTTCGAACAGGACGCCCAGGTTTACGCAGGCTTGGAAGTACCAGGCGGTGCAGGCGCCCCGGTAGAGCTCGGCCGCGCGTTGCGGGTCCTTCGGCAGGACACCGCCTTCCTCATAGCCGATGGCCAGGTTGTAGCAGGCCCGCGGCATGTCCAGCTTGCAGGCGCGGTCGTAGAGCGCCAGCTCGCGGGCCAGATCCTTCGGCACGCCCTCGCCCCGGTCGTAGAGAGCGCCGAGGTTGGAGCAACCCAGGGGCTCGTCGCCGTCGCAGGCGCGCTGGAACAAGGTGGCCGCCTGGCTTGCGTCCTTGAGCACCTCCTTGCCTTCGAGGAAAAGGAGACCCAACTGATTGCAGGAGCTCGCGTCCTTTCCATCGCAGCCCTGGCGGTACAGCGCTACGGCGCGGTTGACGTCGCGCTCGACGCCGGTGCCATAGAGAAAGGCTCCCGCCAGGTTGTAGCAGCCCATCATGCTGCCGCCGTCGCAACCCTGGCGGTGCAGCTCGACGGCCTGGACCTCGTCCTTCTCGACGCCATCGCCGCCGGCGAGCATGGCGCCCAACTCCGAGCAGCCGTCGGCGGCACCGTTGTCACAAGCCCGGCCGAAGAGCTCGGCGGCCCGGGGCTTGTCCTCCGGCACTCCCCGCCCGGCGCGAAGGAAGATCGCCAGGTCGTTGCAGCCGAGGGGATCTCCGCCTCCGCAGCCGTCCCCCTCGCAGGCGCGGCGGTAGAATTCCGCGGCCTGGGTATCGTCCTTCGGCACTCCCCAACCGTTGTCGAAATAGAAGCCGAGATTGGTGCAGGCGCGGAAGCTTCCGGATTCACAGCCCTGCGTCAGAGCCTCGCGAGCGCGGGCGTAGTCCTTCTCCACTCCGCGGCCGTCGCCGTACATGACGCCGACGTTGTAGCACCCCTCGGGGTCTCCGCCATCACAGGCCCGCACGTAGAAAGGTGTCGCCTTGGCGTCGTCCCGCGGCACCCCGCGGCCGGTGGCGTACTGGGTCGCATACGACGTACACGCCTCGGCGTCGCCGTGCTCGCAGGCCTGCTCGAAGAGGCGGAGAGCGCGGGCCTCGTCCCGGTCCACTCCCCGTCCTTGGAGATAGACACTGCCGAGGGCGGAGCAGCCCACGGCCGCGCCGCCTTCGCAGGACTTCGAATAGAGCGCCGCAGCAGCCTTCGCGCTCTCCGGGCTCTTCCCCAGCAGCGAGTAGATCGCGCCCAGCGACTGGCAGCCCTTGGCGTCCCCAGCGTCGCAGGACGCCTTGAAGAGCTGGGCCGTGTCGGCGAGAGACAGGACGACCTCCATCTTGGCCTGGGACCGCAGGACCGAGAGGGTGACATTCGTGCCTGCGGAGCGTTCCGAGATCGCCTTCAGGAAAGCGCACACCGTCTCCACCGGAGCGCCGTCGACCGCCTGGATCAGATCGCCCGCCGCCAGCCGGGCCCGGTCCGCGGGCCCTTGGCGGAGCACCTCATGGAGGAGTGCCCCGCGCGCCTCGGGAGGAAGACCGAGTCCGCGCAAGGCGCGGGCCGACACGTCCACCACCTGGCCGCCGATGGTGGGCGGAGCCCCGGCGATCTCAGCCGCCGGAGCCTCGGAGATCCCTGGAGCCGGCGCGGCCCTGGGTCCGGCTGTCGCGCAGCCGAGCGAGAGGAGCAGAAAGACGCACGAGGCGATTCGCGGCATGGTCACAGTGTAGCCTGAAGGCTCCCCCGCCGGGGAGGCTTCCATGGAGAGCTCGATCCTGTTCTGGCCGGAACTCGACCTCCGGCGACCAATGCAGCATCAGGGTTTTTTGGGGACTGCGACCAGAGAGCAACTCACTTTTTGTACGCCGCCCGATGGCAGCGGTATCTCCTTCGCACAATTAACGTAGCCTTTCTTTCGCAGTACGACCCTGATCTTGGTCTCCCTCTCGAGGAAGGGTACCACCAGGGCTTTGTCGGTAATGCCGCTCTCCTTGCCTTGGATAAAGATTGCAGCTTTCGGCGGGACGGACGAGAGGTTCAGGGTCAGGCTGCCGAGAGTTTTAAGTGTCAGAAGGCTAGAATTTTCATCGCACCCCGATTGCGCGTCAGAGCTGCCGGCATATTCCGGCTCCATGAAAACGACCGTCCACCAGGTCAGACCGGCAGCCCGAACCTTCCTGACTTCAGGGGGAGGCCAGCTCTTGACCGTGTGTTTGTCCACATGCCTATCGATGCAGGAGCTCAATCGGTGAGCTTCATTCTTGCCTGCCCTAACCCCGTCGGTGACGTCGAAGTCCATGTCGAACCAATACTTATAGTTCCCCTGGAAAGAAACCTTGTGCTTTCCCTGGGGCAGGCGGACGACGTCGCCCAGGTAACCGGCAAATTCTCCATCCAGGAGAAAAGCTGTACTCGTCATTCCGCCATTCTTGCTGTTGACCTCCACAGGAATCCCTGCCGCCGACAAACGGCTGGCGGCCAGAAGAAACAGGATGCTTACAATCCAGTAACCGTGCATGTATTCGCCTCCACGCGACCTGCGACTCCAATCAAGAGGGTGCGGCGATCGGCCAATAGGAGTAGTGAATATAAAGTCCAAAGAGCGCGACGGCGCACAAGAAAGTCCCGTACTGCGCAATGCCATAAGCAAGGACAACGGAATCCCTTGCGCTGAAGATATCGACCGCCAGCATGTTCAAGACAGAGCTATACACCAGATGACCGAAAAACACCGATAAAATCGAGAAGGCGATTACCAGCTCCGCGATCACCAAATTTTTTCTGGAGAGGCTCGCCTTGCCTTCAAAAGCGCTCTTCAGGAAAAACGCGGTGGCCCCGATGATGCTGATACTCCAGGTGATCAACAGGTTGGTCAAGTTGAGCAGAACGTCAATCGCCTTCTCTTTCGCCTTTGGCAAACTACCGGAGAGGGGCTCTCCAGGATCGGGAGGGGGAGAGGATAACTCCAACGAGACAAACAGGCCGACGAGAGCCAAAACCACCAAAACCGGCACGACATTGCTCCAAACGAGGAGACTCTTGGTCTTGCCAGCCTTGGGCTGCGGAGCAACTTTCTTCTCGTTCATACCCCACATACCCTCAGGATGCCGGGCATTCTACCACGCTTCCGAATCCTCGTCGCCTCGACTCGCTATTGACACACATAGGCAAACGGCCGGCCGCCACCAGGGCAGAAGCCGGAGCAGGCGTTGATGCGAACCCAACCGCTGGCGCAACGCGGCTCTGGTGCCGTCGGCCGGGGATTGAACCCCCAGCAGCCGCAGGCTTGCATTCCCCAACCGGAGGATAAGCCCGCGGATTGAGGAGGATTGAACCGCTGGCTGGGCCAGGGTGCCGGACTGTTCCGCTGGGGATGGGCTGCTCTCCAGGCGTTGAAGTTGTTGCCGACGGCGTAGGCCTCGTTCTCCACGGCGCCGGAATCTCGCGCATAGCGAATCGCGAAGTCGCGGACACCCCAATCTCTGAACTGCTTGACGTGCGTCAACTCATGAGCCCACAAAGCGGGAAAGTTGTAGGCGTCGTTCGCATTCTGGAAGACGATCACGTCGATCAAAGTGACCGCCGCCGCTCCGCCTCCCGAGAACCTGTCGCCGTAAGTCAGCGTCAGATTGGCAAGATTCAACGCTCCGTTGTCCCCAACCTTGAATCGGGCACGGTTCATCACGTCTTCGTCGATATAGCCGGTGAGCGCCTGGCGAATCTGGGGAGGGATGGCCTGCGACGTTCCGACGGCGGAGTTGCGCGAGCCTTGGAGCCATGCCTGGAGCGGAGCGCCGCCCGCCTGGGCTTGAGTTTCCTTCTTCAGGTGCTCGAACCCTTCCCCAACGGCTCCTCCTATCTTCGGTAGACAGACGCAGGCTCCCAGAACGCACGACTCGTACTGGTTCCGGGGACATGAAAAGGCTGGAGAAGAGACTACCAACAGGCACAAGATAAGCAGCCAGGCGCAACGGCTCATTAGCATTCCTCCTTGGTGCCACGAGTGAACCCTAACCAGAATCTGGACAAATGGCGTCGGCTTCGCAGGCAGCGGTCAGAGTAGAAGACGGACATACCTGTGTTTTTCCAGGGCCTTGGATCTGACCGGCCTTCATGGAAAATTACTGGAACCTATACAGGCGCCGGCTGGGATGCAATCGGCGATTCGGCCGCTCGGGCCGCGAGCGACGGCGACAGCAGCGCCGTGAGCGCCTCTCGGTCACTTTTCTCCCCAGTAGACTTCCAAGGCTTTCCTCGCATCCCCATAGACGTGCCAATATTTATTCGTCGTTTCGATGAGGCGCAAGGATTCGTGTTCTATGAATTCCAGGAATTCACGAACCGCCACGGCCTGCGAGGAAGACAGCGTCTCGTAACGTTCCTGCAAGTAGGTATTGATTCCGCCGTCTGCCTCCTTTCGGTACGTCAGATGAAAAATGACAGATGCCAGGAGATCCGTCTCATATTTCGGCGGGGCAAACAGATCCATGGAGCGACACATATAAGCCGGAAGATAGAAACGCCAACTTATGGGCGTGAAGTGCGACAGGGCCGCATCGCATTCATCGAGGGATTCGCCGGAAACAGCGGACCAGTCGGATTCAAGGTCCAGAAGACCCGCATCTTCCCACTCGCCCGGAGGGATCTGACGAGTGAGAGTTTGATCGAGGAGCTGAGCCTGGTGCAGCGATACCTCCGGGTCGCGCTCGACACCGGCAAACGCCGCTTCGATCGTATGACGAATCGCTGAACGGTCCATATCACCAAAAGCATACACCGCCCTGCCCCCCTGACCGTCGAGCCACTTCGGGAGTACACTGTAGCTCTCCGTGGATTCCGAGCCAAAGCAGCAAACCGAGCGCAACCAGGATCTCGCGAGGGCTGGCCCGGCTTCGCCGCCGGAGGGCTGGAGCATCGGCTCGTACCGGGTGGAGCGGAGTCTCGGGCACGGCGGCATGGGCGAGGTCTTCCTGGCCTGGGACGAGCGCCTGGGACGGCGGGTCGCCATCAAGCGCGTGCGCCAGGGCTCGGGCGTCGATCGCCAGAGCGAGCGGCTCCGCCGCGAGGCCCGGGTGGCGGCACGCCTGAGCCATCCGGCCGTCGTTCACGTCTACGAGCTCGTCGAGGACGCCGCGGGCCTCGCCATCGTCATGGAGTACGTCGAGGGGCGCACTCTCGCCGCGCTGACGGCGGAGGGGCTTCCAGCACCGGCGCTGGCCGTCCGCCTGGCGCGCGACGTCGCGGAAGGGCTCGCCGCGGCGCATGCCGCCGGCCTGGTCCACCGCGACCTCAAAGCCGAGAACGTCGTCGTCACCACGGACGGGCATGCCAAGATCCTGGACTTCGGCCTCGCCAAACCGGTCCTGGCGAACGAGGGGGACGAGCCCCTGACGGCGCACGGCGCGGTGATCGGCACCTACCCCTCGATGTCCCCCGAGCAGGCGAGCGGCGGCGATGTCGACGCCCG
>Ga0134121_10005641_pt1 | contig 10159 bp, 6 predicted proteins | sample KB301_FD_96463 | JGI IMG/M metagenome (GOLD analysis project Ga0134121, IMG submission 96463) | Terrestrial soil microbial communities without Nitrogen fertilizer from Kellogg Biological Station, Michigan, USA - KB3-0-1 | ecosystem: Environmental > Terrestrial > Soil > Unclassified ... | reverse complement strand
GAAGCCCGGGCCATGCGCGTCGCCGAGCCCGTCGTGGGCCGGGACCAGCGTGCCGTGCTCGAAGCGGGTCTCGATGAGGCCGCCGAGCTTGGCGAGGTGACAATCAGCGCAGTGGCGCTCCTCGGTGCCACTCGTGTGGCAGCGCAAGCACGTCGCCATCGCCGGCAGCTGCTGCGTTGTCGCCAGCGCGACGTTGCGCATGTCGCCATGGCACGACTCGCACGATGCCGTGCGATGCGCGCTGTGATCGAACTTGAGCGGAGGCGGCGTCAGGTACACCTGCGCGACTGGCACCCCCGGCGCGTAGCCCGGATGACACGCGCGGCACGCCACCGGCGGCGCACCTGGCACGACCAGATCCGGCTGAGCGCGATCGATCGGATGGCACGCGCGGCACGCCAGCTCCGTCGGGATCAGGTTGTCGACCGCGGAGCGCGAGGTGGTTGCCGCCGGGTGGCACGCGGCGCACTGGGTCCCGCGCGCGAGGTGCTTGGCGTGCGAGAACACGAGCGGCAAGCGCTGCATCGGATACACGATCGGCGACCACTCGGCCGCGCGATCCTGATCGGCGAGCACGCCCCCGGCGAGCCCGAGGGCCCCGAGGATGGCGATCGCGATCGCGACGACGATCGGAGCCGGCCGGCGGAAGCTACGCGCGATCATCATGGCTCCGGTGCGAACGCGAAGTCGAGCAGGCTGATCGCGCGATATTGCAGCTGGTGAATGGCATCATAGTCGCCTTCGAGGATCACGTGCAGGGCGATGCCGTCGCTCACCCGCCAGGTGGTGCTGAACACGGTCGAGTTCGTGACGTAGCGCGGATTGCTGCCCGTCCCCAGGCCGAGGCCCTGGCCCGGGTCGTCGCGCGCCACGCCGAGGGTGATCGCGCGGCCGCGCAGCCAGAACGTTGGCGAAGGGTGCCAGACTGCCTCGGCGCTGCCCCCGATCCGGCGGCCACCGTAGCCGTCATCCCATAGCGCGTCGACCCGTGCGCGCCACGCTCGCCCGAGCGGATGCGCGATGCCGGCATCGATGCCACCGGCGACCGAGGAGGTGCCAGCCTCGTGGTGATAGGCGCGCAGCCAGCTGCTGGCGGTGATGGTTACCGGGCCGGTGAACTGATAACCGAGCCGCAGGTCGGTGGTCGGCTCGATCGAGAATGCGTTGAAGATCGAGTCGCCGTCGAACGTCGGGTAGAAGTACTCGATGGATGGCTCGATCGTGTGGCCGGCGTGCGACAGCCGCACGCCGGCATCCGCGCGATCGATCGCCGCGTGGAGCAGCGAATAGCGCACGTCGGCGTAGGGCGCGATCGCGATGCCGCGCGCGGTGAGCTGGCCGTGGGCCCGTGCCCACAGCCGTTCCTCGTCGACGCCGGTCCCGGGCGCCTGGCCGAAATCGTTGGGGTACAGGCCGAGATCGGGGCTTTGCAGCCGGTCGACCGGGCCGATCAGGCCGACGCTGCGAGACCAGGTGCGGCGATAACCGAGCTCGGCGCCGAACCCGCGGATCCGCGAGGTCGCGATCGAGAACCCGACGGTGGGCTGCAGGGCGTCGCGCTGCGGGCAGTACTCGAAGTCGCTCGCGAGCCGGTGGTTGGTGATCGCGCGGTTGCGATCGATGAGCTGCCAGGTGCCCGAGCCACGCGTCGGGCCCTCGACGTATTCCTGGCACGCCGCCCCAGAGGTGCCGTCGAGCTCGTAGGCCGCCAGGCCAAGCGGCGAGCTCGCGCGCACGGCGAGCCCCGCGGAGGCCGACACCGCGAGCGGCGCCGACGGCACCTCGAACCGCGCCGCGCCGCCATCGACGGCGGTCGTGCCCCACCCGTCATCGGCGAGCACGCGGCCGATCTGGAGGGTCAGCCGATCGTCGACGAGGCCGGCGAGCTCGAGATAGCCGTACAGCACCTCGAGCGATGCGACCGACTCGCTGAGCTCCGGGATCACGTCGAGCGCGTCGCGCCGCACCGGCACGGTGAGCTGGAGCGTCATCCGCCCGCTGCTGTAGTCACCGAAGTCGTGATCGACGCGGAGGTAGCTCTGCCAGGAGATCCGCAGGCCGCGCTCCGGAAGGTGAGCCTCGCGGCGCGCCGCGGCAAGGTCTCCGATATCCGAGATTCGCAGCGCGAGCGTCTCGGTGTAGCGGCGACGGCCGAGGAACAGATCGGGCCCGATGAGCCGGTACTCGCGAAGCTGATAGGCCTGGCCGATCGTCTGCGCACGCAGCCAGAACTCGTATGCGTGCGCCTGGCCCGTGCCGGCCGCGAGCACGACCGCGACGACCCACGCGCGGAACATCCATCCGCACGGTATCACGTCATCGCGCGTCACCGCGCGTCACCGCGCCACCGTGACGGAATCGACCGCGACCTGTGCGCCGGCTCCCAGGGACGCAATGCCCCACGAGCCGCGATCGGTCGCCACCAGATCGCAGGCGAGGACCTCACCGTCGTCGATCGACAACCGCGCGTCGTGATCGCTGAGCGAGAGCCGGAGCGTGACCGGGGCCCCCGGACCGAACGCGGCGAGCATCGGCGGATGGCTGCACACCTCGCGCCGGTTGCCGGCGTCGAGCTGCACGAGCCGCGGCGGCTGGCCCGGCACAAGCTCGGCGACGATCGCCTGGCCTGGCCCGGTCTGCTGGGCGATCAGCGCGACGCCGCCCGCCAGCACATGGACGATCGCACGCACCGAGCCGGTCGCCATCCGCGGGCCCCCGACGAGCGCCCGCGCGGTCAGCGCGTCCCCCGGCGCGGTCAAAAGCCACGCCGGCGGGCTCGCCACGCGCGTCACCGTGGCCGGATCGGGAGCGGTCAAGACGCCGCGCGCGGTGTCGCTGGCTGGAACCGCCGTGACCGATCCCGACGCGGGGCCGACGAGCGACGGCCGATACAGCCACGCCCGGGGCGACATCGAGCCACCGAGCACCAGCACGGTGCCATCGGCCAGCCGCGCGAGCGACGGCGACATCAGCGGACCGGGCTGGTCGGGCGACGCCGGGGCCCTGACGTCCCACGCATCGCGCGTCGGATCGTAGGTCAGCACGCGGCCCATCGCATCGCCGCCGAACCCGGCGACCCGGCCATCCTCGAGCGCGATCAACCGCACGTACTTCTGCTTGTCCACAGTCTTCGCGACCGGGTATGCGGCGCTCGCATCGGGTGCGTAGACCGCCGCGCCATTGTCGGCCATGGCCCCCGGCGCGTCGTCGCTGAACGCGGTGAGCACCGCGCCGCCGTCGAGCGCCACCGGCTGGGCGTAGCCTCCCGGCAGGGTGGTCGTGAGCTCGTCGGGGGTGAGCGTGAAGCGGTCGGACAGGCCGGGATCGCCGCTGCCTCCCGCGAGCAGGTAGCGGTGGCCGCCATCGAGCTGGATCCCCAGATCAAACAGCTGTGCGCCGACCCGCCGGCTGTTCATCGGCAGCAGCGCCGTCGGCTCGGGATCGCCAAGCCTGTTCAGGCGATAACGCACCACCTGGTGCTTCGAGACACTGCTGGTGCTGCATTGCCCGGAAGCAGCCGGGCAGCCGCCGGCCACGATCACCTCCTGATCGCCCGTCGCGAGCGCCGCGTGAAACGCCCGCGAATCGATCAGCACCGGGTCGGCCGCGAACGCGCGGGTCGTGGGATCGAACACGACGAACGCGTCATGGGGACCGCCGATCACCGCAACGCGGCCGTCGGAAAGCGTCGCGAGCGCGGCGCCCTTGAATCCATCGGTGCCCATGGTCAGGACGTGCGGCACCTCGACCGGTGAGAACGTCGCGGTCGCCGCATCGTAGTACTCGGCGGTCGACAGCGGCCCCGCCGGGCCATCGCCACCGACGACCAGCACGCCGTTGCCGGCACGCGCAACCAGCGGCTGGGAGCGGGGCTCGGTCAGCCCACCGACCTCGCAGAAGCCATCTGGCGGCGCCATGAACACCGGGATGCTCGCGCCCTCGCTGAGCGCGTCGAACACGAGCGGCGCCGACTTGCCGGCGGCACCGGTCGCGCCGCCGCCGATCAGCACCTCGATGCCGATCTGCTCGGTGTCGGCGGGGAAGTCTTCGATCGCGACCGTCTCGTCGAGCGCGACCGACTGGCTGCGCTCGCCGCTCGCGGCGTAGGCCGTCACCTTGACGAGGTTCGCCCCCATCGGCTGGCCGCACGCGCCACCGAGCGGCGTGAGCTTCACATGCGCCGCGTCGCCGCACGCGGCCGAGACCGCTGCGAGGGCCATCGCCGAGAACCCGAGCCGGCGCGTGCGAGGGAGGACCACCGACCGCATGATACTCTTGTAGCGATGCCGGAAAGCCCCTCAGGGGTTTCCTCGGGCCAAGCAGGCGCGGGGTCCCTACCCCACTCGAGCGCCCTCGCTCCCGACGAGGGCTCCCCCGAGGGACCGGAGCCCACGAAAGCGCCGGATGTGCCACCTGCCGGCATCGACCTGCCCGCGACGTTCGGGAAGTACTTCCTGACCGAGAAGCTGGCGACCGGCGGCATGGCGGAGATCTACCTGGCCAAGATCGTCGGCCCGGGCGGCTTCGAGAAGCAGCTCGTCATCAAGCAGATCCACCCCAAGCTGTCGGGCCAGCGCCACTTCGTCGACCTGTTCGTCGCCGAGGCCAAGACGCTGGTCACGCTCGCGCACGGCAATATCGTTCCGGTCTACGAGCTCGGTGTGATCGACGACACGTACTTCATCGCGATGGAGTACATCGACGGGCCGACGCTGTACCGGCTCACCGAGATCCTGCGGCGCAGGGATGTCCACATGGATCCGGCGATCGCGGCGTGGATCACGGCGCGCATCCTCGAGGGCCTCGACTACGCGCACCGCAAGGGCGAAGGCGTGATCCACCGCGACCTGTCGCCGCGCAACGTGATGCTGTCGCGCGACGGCGAGGTCAAGCTCGTCGACTTCGGGATCGCCGTCACGCTCGGCGCCAGCGGCGAAGACGAGGCCGGGCAGTCCGCGCCGACCGGATCGTTTCCGTACATGTCGCCCGAGCAGGTCCGCAAGGAGCCGCTGACCGTGCAGACCGATCTGTTCACGATCGGCGTGCTGTTCTGGGAGATGCTCGTCGGGCACCGCCTGTTCGCGCGCAGCGATCCCGACGCGACGCTCGCCGCCGTCGTCTCCGGCGACATCGGGCGGCCCTCGGCGGACAACCCGGACGTACCCGCGAAGCTCGACGACGTCGTGATGCGGGCGCTCGAGCGCGACACGACGGCGCGCTGGGCCACGGCCGGCGACATGCTCGCGGCGCTCCAGCGCTACCTGTATGGCCTCGACGAGCCCCCGGGCCCGCGCGACATCGCAGCGCTGGTCGCGAAGTACTGCCCGCCCGAGACCCGGCGGCTGCCGACCCACCACGACTTCCACGGCGAAACCGAGCTGCCGCCTGGCGCCTCGCCGCCCGCCGGCGATCCCGCCGCCCATCCGGGCACCGCGTCCGAGGGCGATCGCGAGCCAGTCAGGCCAGGCCCGATGACCGCGGTCATCCCGCGCGAGAAATCGCAGCCGCGCGGCAAGCGCCGGACCCGCGCGCGCACCGAGACCTTCGCGACCCACGTCGCGCTCGAGCGGATCCTCGAACGCGCGGTCCCACCGGTATCCACGGCGGTGACCGGCGACGACAAGCTCGCCGATGACAAGCTCGCTGACAACCGCGCCGACAACCGCGCCGAGCGTGGCGATCCGACCCCGGTGCGCCCGAGAGCCCCTGAAGCGCCAGACCCGACCGAGGCGGCGCCTGTCCCTGCCGACCAGGCTCCGATCCAGCTGCCGGGTCGCATGCCGCCGAGCGCCAGCCTCTTGTGGCTCGCCGGGCTAGGTGCGATCGGCCTCGCGGCCGCCTCGGTCTTCGTGTTCTACAAAGGCCGCGACGCGGCCCTGCGCCCCGATGCCGCGCCCCGGCACGACGCGCCATTCTACCTGGTCGAGCCCGATGCCGCGCCGGAGAGCGTCACTCCTGCCCTCGATGCCGCTGCACCGGCGCTCGATGCCGCCGAGCCACTGCTCGATGCCAACCAACCCGCCAGGCCGCCCGCCACCGATGCTCGTCCGAGCGAGCCTCGCCACGACGCCCCGGTCACAGGTATCCGGCCGCCGCACCCCGACGCAAGCAACCCCGGCGAGCTGCCCCCCCGGATCGACGCCGCCGCACCTCGGCCCACTGGTACGGCGACGCTCACCGTCGGCGCGAACCCCTGGGGCAACGTGCTGCTCGACGGCAAGCCGATCGGCCGCACCCCGATCGACCACCTCTCCGTCCCCGCCGGCCATCACGTGGTCAACGTGATCTTCGGCGGCGAAGACCCGCCACGCACGCTGTCGTACACGATCGATCTCACCAGCGGCGAGACCAAAGATCTCCTCGCCGACTTCACCAAGCCATAGCGCTTCAGCCCCACGCCTGGAGCTTCGGAAGACCGCGGACACGCTTGCTGCGCTACCGCGGTTCTGGGGCCACTCGCTCGGGAGACAGCGAACCACCGGCGAGAGAACGATACTCCAGACCCAACACTCAACCCGGCCTGCCCTCGAACCATCACCTGTGGAAGCTACCTCGCTCGGGACCCAGCCCGCGTCGCTCCGCTGCGCGTTGCGGCCCGCACTACTCATTGTCATCCAAGGCGGTGCTCAGCGCGCGCGAAGCTCGTCGCGAAATGCGCGCAGCGCCGCGTGCTGATCGGGCATCGCCACGTAGCGCGCGATCGCGGCCAGGTCGACCTCGGGAAAGATCTCGCTCGTCGCGACGCGTTCGTAGCGATCGTCGTGCAGCGCGTGGATATCGAACCGACCGTTCCGGTAGATCCATACCTCGCGCACACCGAGACCGCGATAAACCTCGAGCTTGTCGAGTAGCGGGCTGGTGACAATCACCTCGAAGGCGAGGTCAGGCATGTCGCGATCACGATCGCGGCAATAGCACTCGTCTGCTTCGAGCCCCCGCTGTTTTTCTTCTCGACGACATGTCATCGAGCCGTAGCCGTACAGCGGGATATCTCGTTCGAGGCAGAACAACTCGAACAGCCGCGCGATCTGCTTCTTGTCAACCTCGTGCGCACGCGACGGGCTCATGATCTCGAGAGATCCTTGCAGGTACGTCATCCGGACGCCGGAGCTATCGAGCGAATCGCGAAGCACGACGTACGTGGACCACGGGACGTTCGACAAGAGGATGCGTCGCTCCTCGGAGACGGCTATGTCGGCCGGCGCGGAGACAGGTATTGGCGGGACCGCGACCATCGTTGCAAGCTTACCAGAGGCGTCCCGTGATAGCCGGTAGCACGAATGCGGCAGTTCACTGCGATCGGGTCGACGAACGAGATGCCATGACCGGCAGCCGCTCACCGCCTTGAACGAATCGTGGCGCAGGCGGCAAGGTGCTGCTGGGGCCCTTGGACCGAAGGGTGAAGCGGGCGGCAACGCGTAGCGCAGCGACGCGGGCTGGGCTACGCCGCGAGATAAATTGCACGGCCGGTTGGATCGAGCGTCGATCGGTCGTGGAGATGGCGCCGCCGTACATGCTCGATACGGCGGTCAACGGACGAGCGGCGAGCCCAAGCCCGCGTCGCTAGCAAGCGTGTCCGCGGTCTCCAGAAGCGCGTGTCAGACGCGGCCGCGGTCTCCGGGAGCTGCGAGCGCGGCGCCGCGGCTAATGCCCGAAGTCGTGACCATCGATCGTCACCACAGGCGGAGGCTTCGATCCGGAGGTGACCACAATCGCGATCACGGCGCCGAGCACGACCGCGCCGACCCCCGTCCATACCAGCGGACTCCGGCACAGCCGGCATCCCGGCGGCGGTGGATGCGGCTTGCTGTCGCCGATCACGCTCGGCGGATAGCGCAGCACCCCTGCCTGGAGTGCCTGCACCGCCTCACGGGCCGCGGATGCCAGGCCCGCGCGATCGCCGAAGCCGACCTCTACCACGGCCGTGCAGCGCGCCGGGCTGCCCGCGCAGCGCTGGATGACCAGCGCCGGGCCGCCGCGCCGATCGCTGACCGCCGCGACCAGCACCTCGTCGAGATCGGCGAACCTCATCGTCGCATCGACCAGCTCCTGCTCGTCGGGCCGGGCGAGCCCCGGCTCAGCACCGCCCGCGAGGCGCACCGCATCGTCGTCGCGCTCGAGCGTCAGATCGACCGCGCTAGCGCCAGAGGCGCCAGCCCCAGCGCCGTCGCCGGCAACCACGCCCTGCGCGATCGCGCGATACAGCGGCGCACGCGCAACCACGAGGTGCTGTCCACGCGTGACATGGGCATCGAGCGGCGCGCGGCCCAGCTCCTTGCCGTCGATGCTGACGATCGCGCCCGGCGGCGTGGTCGCGACGTGCATCCGCGTGAGCGCCGCGGGCGCCGCGCGCACGGCGTCGACCGCCTCGACCACATCGGGCGAGAACTCGGCGAGCGTGATCGGCCGCGCTGGATCGAGCGCCAGCGCCAGCGCGAGTACGGCCGGTGCGTCCGCGATCCGGCGGTACTGCAGCACGGCTCCCAGCCGCAGTGCCGCATCGGCGTACAGCTCGGCGCCGCCGGGCAGCGCCACCAGCGGCTCGGCCAGGGTGCGCGCCGCGGCGAGCCGGCTCTGGGCGAAGTCGATCTGGACCCGGAGATAGGCGCGCCAGCCCTCGTCGATCATCTCGCGGACGTGGCGAAACTGCTCCAGCGTTGCGATCGGCACCGCGCCCGCCGCCAGCTGTGCCCGCGCGTCGCCGACCGCATCGCCGGTGACGCGCCCCCGCCCGCCGAGCGCCTCCACCAGCGCGGTCGACACCGCCGCGCGATCCGCCCGCTCGGCACCGGCCGCGATCACGCCGATGCCGTCGGCATGCGCAGCCGGCAACGCCACGATCACGATCGCGGCTGCGATCGGCAGATACTTCACAAATCTCAGTATACTCGGGACATGTCGTTTCCTTGGCTTTCCTGCACGCCACCACGCCCGGGTGGTGCGGACCGCCGCGCGAATGTCGCGGTTGCCGAACTCGCCAGCCGCGCCGGCGTGCTCTACCGGCTCGGGTTCTCCCAGGCCGACGCGACCCGCCGCCTCGCGGCCACCGTCGCGTGGGAGTACGACACCGAATCGAAGCGCGGCGCGCATCACCGCCCGGCCGCGCTGTCGGATCAAGCGATCGCCAAGATCGTCTCGGACACGTTCGCGCGCCGCCCGGGCTGATGAGGCTGATGAGCCTGATGAGGTTGATGAGGTAAATGCGCGCGCGCGTGCCTCGGCTCTTGCTCGTGCTCGTTGTGGCGTGTCAACCGCCCGGGCCGAGTACGCCGGCGACGACCCACCCGGCACCTCCGCTCAACGTGTACCAGATGACCGATCTGGTCGGCGGCTGGCGCTGGCTCCTGCGCACGAGCGAAGCCGGGACGACCCGCGTCGAGACCGAAACCTGGCGGTTCCGCCCGTCGGCCGGCAGCCCGACCCAGCTGTCGGGCCGCTACGTCCGCGACGTCGAGGTGCGGTCCGACGATCGGGTGCCCTTCGGCTGTAACCAGCGGCCGTGGTACCGGCAACGCGCGACCTACGACGTGACCCTCGAGGCCACCGCGAGCGGCTTCGCGGTCCGCGAGACCGACTACCACACCGAGCCGAGCCCCTGCGATCACGGCTTTCGTCACCTCGGCGCGTACACCGGCAGCCTTGCCGGCAACCGCTTCACCCTCACCTGGGACGGCGGCAGCCAGACCCTGTGGCAGACCGACGACGAGCTCACCGATCTACCGAGCGCGCCCTGGTCGTCGCCCCCTGAGCTCGCCGGGCCATGGCGGTGGGACGCAACCGCCTACGACGACACCGGCAACCTGCGCGACGAGACCGAGTGGTGGGAGCTCACCCGGCGCGGCGAAACGCGGATCGACGCCACCTATCGCCGCCGGGTGACAGTCCGGTCGCCGGACGGTACGCCCATCACGTGCGCCGGCGCGCCGGCGTGGAGCTTCGACGACGCCTACGTCCTCGACGGCCACCGCGAAGAGGAGCACTGGCACTTCCACGAGCTCGCCGTCGACCCCGGCGAGCATCCATGCCTCAAGGCCACGCCGCAGCGCAGCCTCGACGAGACGACCGCCGAACAGATCGGCGACTACCTGGTGCTCGAATGACGCAACAAGCGCCACCAGGTGCTGTATCGGCCCGAATAGCCGGTTACCGGGGCGTGTAG
>Ga0134121_10005640_pt1 | contig 10160 bp, 11 predicted proteins | sample KB301_FD_96463 | JGI IMG/M metagenome (GOLD analysis project Ga0134121, IMG submission 96463) | Terrestrial soil microbial communities without Nitrogen fertilizer from Kellogg Biological Station, Michigan, USA - KB3-0-1 | ecosystem: Environmental > Terrestrial > Soil > Unclassified ... | reverse complement strand
CGTGGCTGCGGCTGATCCGCAGGCGATGACGAACGTGCAGGGGATGATTCGCGTGGCGACGAAGTATGCGCAGATTGCGCGTGCGCATTTTGGGGCGCGTGGGATACCGGTGGAGATCATTCAGCTTTCCGGATCGGTTGAGCTCGCGCCGGCGCTCGGGCTCGCGGATATGATTGTTGATTTGGTTGAGACTGGCGTGACACTGCGTGAGAACGGGTTGACGGTGGTTGAGGAGATTGCGGAGTCGACTGGACGGCTGGTGGTTAATCGCGCGAGTTACCAGTTGAAGAGTGATGAGGTTGCGCGATTGATCAAGGTGCTTGAGGACGCAGTTTCAGTTTAGACAGGATTTCATGATTCGCCGGATTAACAAGACGGAGTTGGTGGGGCGCCTGGCGGCACGATCGGTTGCGCTTGATGCTGAGTTGATGAGTGTTGTGGGCTCGATCGTCGATGATGTGCGTGCGCGCGGTGATGAGGCGCTGATCGATTACACGGCGCGGTTTGATAAGGTTGAGTTAAAGCAAATACGGGTGAGCGATAAGGAACTCCGGCGGTGTGCGGCGGGAGTTGATGAACGCGTGCGGCGTGCGCTTCGTGAGGCGATCGAGAATGTCAGAGAGTTTCATGAGCGGCAGGTTGAAGAGTCGTGGACGATTAATCCGCGCGCAGGTGTTCAGTTGGGCCAGCGGATCACGCCGCTCGAGATAGTCGGATTGTATGTGCCGGGAGGAACTGCTGCGTACCCGTCGTCGGTGGTAATGAATGTCGTGCCGGCGCAGGTCGCGGGTGTCGAGCGAATCGTTATTACGACGCCACCGCGCACTTTGGCGGACAGTCCCGCTGTTGCCGCTGCATTGCTCGAGCTTAACGTCAACGAGGTTTATGCGGTTGGAGGAGCGCAGGCGATTGCGGCGCTCGCGTTTGGCACGGAGACTGTGCCGCGTGTCGACAAGATAACCGGGCCGGGGAACAAGTACGTGGCGGCGGCGAAGAAGATCGTGTTCGGAGTTGTTGGGATTGATGCGATTGCCGGGCCGACGGAAGTCGTGATTGTTGCGGATGAGACGGCGCACGCGGATTTCATTGCGGCGGATCTGTTGGCCCAGGCAGAACATGGTGTCGATGCATCGGCGGTTTTGATTACGACGAATGAGTCGCTGGCGAGAGGTGTGGCGGAAGAAGTCGAGAGGCAGATGGAGTCCTTGCCGCGGCGTGAGATTGTTGAGGCGTCGTTGAGAGATTGCGGCGCGATCGTTTTGGTTGAGACGTTGGCTGAAGCGTGTGCGCTCGTGAATGAGCTTGCGCCGGAACATGTCGAGATCGTGACGAAAGATGACGAAGAGATTGCAGAACAAATTCGGCATGCGGGCGCGATCTTTTTTGGAAGTTACACGCCGGAAGCGGTTGGGGATTATCTGGCTGGTCCAAACCATGTGCTGCCGACGAGCCGGACGGCGCGGTTTTCGTCGGCGCTCGGGGTTTATGATTTTGTGAAGCGAACGAGTCTGTTGCGATACGAAGAAGAGGCGTTTGCGAGAGCGGCTGAGAGCGTGGCGGTGTTGGCGGAATGTGAGGGGCTTTCGGCACATGCAAGGTCTGCGTTGATTAGAAAAGAAGTGCTCACGCGGCGGCGCAACGACGCAACGGAAACGCAACCGCACTGCGCCGCTGCGCCGCCGCGTGAGAAAGGTTCTTTATGAAGGAAGCGCTCGATTCCATTAAGCCCGCGGTTCGTGCGGTTAAAGCTTATACGCTTGCGGCGCATCGTGCTTCGTTGAAGCTCAATCAAAATGAGAATCCGTGGGATGCGCCGGCTCACATTAAAGATGAAGTTTTGCGCAGGTTTGCGGAGCGGAAGTGGTCCCAGTATCCGGACTTCGTTCCGGCTCAGTTGAACGAATGCCTCGCGGGCTTCGCCGGCTGGAGATCTGATGGGATCATTGCCGGCAACGGCTCCAACGAACTCATACAGGCGCTACTGATGGTCACGATGGAAGCAGGAAAGACGCTCCTGCTTTCTGAGCCAACCTTCACGCTCTACCGGCAAGTCGCGACCGTGCTTGGCGGTAGAGTCGAAACGGTTTTTCTCACGCCCGAATTGGAATACGACCGTGAAGCACTCGAGCGAGTCGTTGAAGAGAAGCAGCCTGATGTAACGATCATTTGCTCGCCGAACAATCCGACCGGTTGTGTGATTGATGATGCCGCGTTGAGAGCTTTATTGAAAATTTCGCGAGGCTTAGTCGTCATTGACGAGGCGTATCACGAGTTTGCCGGCGGCACAGTCGTGCCTTTACTTAAAGAGTACGAGAACCTGATCGTGTTGCGGACGTTCTCGAAAGCGATGGCCGTCGCAGCGTTGCGCATCGGTTACCTGCTCGCATCGCCGGACCTCGTGCGCGAGATCGGTAAAGCAGTACTGCCTTACAACGTCAATGTGTTCTCGCAAGTCGCTGCGGAAGTCGCGGTTGAAAACTACGAGAACGAGCTTCGTCCACTTGTTCGCCAGATCGTTTCAGAGCGTGATCGTGTAATTGCAGAGTTGTCTCAAATCGATGGTCTCGCACCAGTGGCTTCGCACGCGAATTTCATACTCGTGAAGTCCGCAACCGATCCGAAACGCATCTTTAACGAGCTGCTCGCGCGCGACATTCTCATACGCGACGTGAGCGGCTATCCGATGTTGAGCGAGTATTTTCGATTTAGCGTCGGGACGCCTGAAGAGAATGATTATGTGTTGAAAGCAATCCGTGAAATCTGTGGCTAAACAAACGACCATGCAATCACGAATCGCAAACGTCCAGCGCAAGACGAAAGAAACCGACGTGCGTGTCGAGCTCAATCTCGACGGCAGTGGCAGGTCGAGTGTCTCGATCGGTTTGCCGTTTCTCGAACACATGCTCGAGCTCTTCGCCAAGCATGGACTGTTCGATTTGCAGGTGGCGTGCAAAGGCGATCTCGAGATCGATGATCATCACTCGGTCGAAGACATCGCGATCACGTTGGGCCAGGCGTTGGTCCAGGCGCTGGGCGATAAGTCAGGGATCAATCGCTATGGTGAAGCGGTCGTGCCGATGGATGAGGCGTTGTGTCGCTCTGTGATCGATTTGTCGGGAAGGTTTTATCTGGTTTATGAAGTGCCGACGCGGCGACAGATGATCGGAAATTTCTCGGTCGAGCTCGCGGAACACTTCTGGCGATCGTTTGCGGAGACAGCGAAGTTCAATCTACATATCGACTGCCTGCGCGGGCGCAACACACATCATATTCTCGAAGGCACGTTCAAAGCTTCTGCGCGCGCATTGCGGCAGGCGGTCGAACGAAACAGTCGCATCCTCGGCGTTCCGAGTACGAAGGGATCATTGTGAGTGTAGCGATCATCGACTATGGCGTCGGTAACTTGCGCTCGGTCGAGAAGGCGTTTGCGGCGACTGGTTGTGAAGCGATCGTCAGTGGCGATGAGAGTGTGTTGCGTCGAGCTGAGCGGTTGGTGTTGCCCGGTGTTGGTGCGTTTGCGGCGTGTATGAAGGCATTGAAAGAGCGTGGCTTCGACGGGCTCGTGAAAGAGAGAGTAAGCGAGGGGACGCCGTTGCTTGGCGTGTGCGTCGGGATGCAGTTGCTGTTTGATGAGTCTGAAGAGTTTGGATCGACACGAGGACTGGGGTTGTTGAGAGGAAGTGTGCGGAGGTTTACGGGCGAGCTCGTCGTGCCGCATATCGGTTGGAACCGGATTCAGCAGACGCGAACGCATGAGTTGTTTGCAGGTATTGAAGAGGGATCGTTCTGCTATTTCGTGCACTCGTTTTACTGCGAGCCGGTGGATGAGAGCGTGGTTGTGGGTGAGACTGAGTATGGTGTGCGCTATGCGTCAGTTGTTGCGGACGGGAATGTTTGTGGCGTGCAGTTTCATCCGGAGAAGAGCCAGGATGTTGGGTTGCGGATGCTGAGAAACTTTGCCACAGATAACACGGATTTTTATTCGGATCAGCGCTGATCCGAAAAAAGATCCGTGTTATCTGTGGTTAATTTATGTTGGCGAAACGAATCATTCCCTGTCTCGATGTCGACAACGGCCGCGTTGTAAAGGGCATACGCTTTGTCTCGCTCACGGATGCGGGTGATCCGGTGGCGCAGGCGAAGCGTTACGATTTGGAAGGCGCTGACGAGTTGACGTTCCTCGATATCACCGCCTCTTCCGACCGACGCGATATCGTTGCCGGGCTCGTGCGTCGTGTTGCCGACAAGGTATTTATTCCGTTCACGGTCGGTGGTGGCTTGCGATCGGTCGAAGACATTCGCGCGATACTGCGCGCCGGTGCTGACAAGATCACGCTGAACACCGCGGCCGTTGACGATCCGGAATTGATCAAAGCCTGTGCGGAGACTTTCGGAAGCCAATGCGTCGTCGTTGCGATCGATGCGCGCAGGCGTGAACAGGGCGGTTGGGAAGTTTACACGCACGGCGGTCGTCGTCCGGTCGGTCTTGATGCGATCGAATGGGCGGGGCGCGCAGAACAACTCGGCGCGGGTGAGATACTTTTGACGAGTATGGATTGCGACGGCACGCGCAACGGTTACGACATCGTGTTGACGCGTGCAGTGTCTGACGCCGTTCGGATTCCGGTGATCGCTTCAGGTGGCGCCGGCAAGGTCGAACATTTTTACGACGCGCTGACAGCAGGCGGCGCGAGTGCTGTCCTCGCAGCTTCGCTTTTTCACTTCGGTGAGTTATCGATTGGTGATGTGAAGAGTTATCTGCGGAGTCGTGGGCTGGAAGTAAGATGATTAACTTCGACGAGATTCGTTTCGACGAGCGCGGACTGATTCCCGCGGTCGTGCAGGATGCCGCGACGCGAGAAGTGCTCACGCTCGCTTACATGAACCGAGAGAGTCTCGCGCGCACGCTCGAAACCAAACAGACGTGGTTCTGGTCGCGATCGAGAAACGAGCTCTGGCACAAAGGCGAGACGTCCGGCAACACGCAGGAGGTTGTAAATCTCGCGCTCGACTGCGACGCGGATGCGATTATCGTTCTAGTTAAGCCTGCGGGACCTGCGTGTCATACGGGTGCGGTTTCGTGCTTCGATACCGGAACACAGCAGCAGTCTCTTGGGCTTCTGTTGGACCAGCTGTATGAGCTGATCCAGAGTCGTGAACGCGAGCGGCCTTCCGGTTCTTATACGACTTATCTATTCGAAGAAGGTCTCGATAAGATACTGAAAAAAGTCGGCGAGGAATCTGCGGAGACGATCATCGCCGCGAAGAATGAAGACGAGGGGCGGTTAACTGCGGAAACGGCGGACCTCTTGTATCACCTGATCGTGTTGCTGGTGGCGCGTGGTGTCAGTCTGGCAGACATCGCACAGGAGCTCGCGCAACGAAGAAAGGGGCAAAGTGGAAACTGACGAGTTGCTCGAGTTTGCAGTCGATCTCGCGCGCGGCGCGGGCGAGATCACGTTGCAGTACTTTCGCAAAAAGCCGGAGACGAGCAAAAAGTCGGACGGCAGCTATGTCACGATCGCGGATCGAGAGGCTGAGAGCTACCTGCGCAGGCGGATTGCCGAACGGTTTCCTGACGACGGAATTCTCGGTGAAGAAGAAGGTGAGTTGGAGGGCAGGTCAGGTCGGCGCTGGATACTCGATCCGATCGACGGCACGTTTGCTTTTGTGCATGGAGTTCCGCTTTACGGGGTTTTGATCGCGGTCGAGATCAAAGGCGAGATGAGTGTTGGGGTCGTGAATGTACCGGCGCTTCGCGAGATTGTTTCGGCTGCGAAAGGGCTTGGATGTTTTTTGAATGGTGCGCCGGCGCGTGTGTCGAGTACCGCTGAGCTCAAGGATGCGCTGTTGTTGTCAACCAGCTTTAGTCGCGCGACTGAGTCGCTGCAAGCGCGTGCCGGAGTGAGCCGGACGTGGGGCGACTGTTATGGTTACGTTTTGGTCGCTACTGGCCGGGCCGACATAATGCTGGATCCGGTGATGAATCTTTGGGACTGTGCGCCGCTGTTGCCGATCATGGAAGAGGCTGGCGGAACGTTTACTGACTGGCGCGGCGTGCGGACGGCGTACGGTGGGAATTCAATCGCGACGAATGGCTTGTTGTTTGAGGAAGTGATGAGTTTGATTCGTCAATGATCGTTATACCGGCAATCGATCTCAAGAATGGTTTGTGTGTGCGGCTGTTGCAGGGGCGAAAGTCTGAGATGACTGTTTACAATGAAGACCCTGTCGAAGTGGCGCGCGCGTTTGCATCAGCCGGTGCAGAGATGATTCATGTGGTCGATCTCGATGGTGCGTTTAATGAAGCCGAATCGCCGAACCGAGCGGTGGTGATGAGAATTGTTGACGCGGTTGATGTGCCGATTGAGTTTGGTGGTGGTATCCGTTCGCTCGAAGATGTGCAACGGCTTTGCGATGCAGGTGTGGCGCAGGTCGTACTCGGAACGGTGGCAGCGGAAGCGCTAACGACGTTGAGTGACTTCGTGAGTAGCTTTGGGTCGAAGATCTGTGTTGGGATTGATGCGCGCGATGGTCGTGTGATGACGCGCGGTTGGGAAACTGCTACGCCGCTGATGGCTGTTGATCTCGCGCGGTCGGTTGCGGAGTGTGGTGTCGAAAGGATTATCTATACTGACATCGCTCGCGACGGGGCATTGGTTGGGCCAAACATTGAACAGACATTGGCCGTTGCGCGATCGGCTAATGTACGTGTGACAGCGTCGGGCGGGGTTTCGAGTCTCGAGGATATTGAACGGTTGCGCGATGCGGGTGTGGATGGTGTTATCGTCGGCAAGGCTTTATACGAAGGAAAGTTCAAATTGGAAGAGGCGATCAGAGTTTCTAAATATGAGTGACTCAATATTTAACGAAGGAATTTTGAAAGGTCGCGTGGCGTTCGTCACTGGCGGCGGCACCGGGATCACGGGTGGAGTTGCGCGTGCGCTTGCCGATACAGGTGCGGCCGTGGCGCTCGTCAGTCGCAAGCTGGACCATCTGGAGCCGGCGGCGAAAGCGATTAACGATGGCGGTGGGAAGGCGATTGCCGTTGCTGCTGATGTTAGGCAGCCAGAAGAGGTAGAAAAGGCTATCGCGCAAACGGTCGAGCACCTCGGCAAGATCGATATCGTTGTGAATGGGGCGGCGGGCAATTTTCTTTGTGCCGCCGAGGAGTTGTCGCCAAATGGATTTGGGACGGTGGTTGATATCGATCTGAAGGGCACGTTCAATGTTTGTCGCGCGGCTTTTGCACAGCTCAAGGAACATCGTGGACAGATTTTGAACATCAGCGCGACGCTTCATTATCTCGGGACGCCGTTGCAGCTTCACGTGTCTGCGGCGAAAGCAGGCGTCGATGCGTTGACGCGCAATCTCGCGGTGGAGTGGGGACGCTACGGCATACGCGTGAATGCGATCGCGCCTGGTCCAATCGAAGACACCGAGGGCATGAAGCGACTAGTGCCCGAGCCGGTGAAGGAGCGTTTACTGAAGAAAATTCCGGTCGGACGTTTCGGGAGAATTGCGGATATTGAGAAGGCCGCAGTGTTTCTCTGTTCCGATGCGGCGAGTTTTATCAGCGGCGTCGTGCTGGTTGTCGACGGTGGACACTGGCTCAACGGCACGCGTCTCGGATAAGTTCATGCTCGATCTGCAACCACCATCGTTCGAAGCGTTTGAGCGCGAGGCGCGGCAAGGCAACGTTGTGCCTGTGGTGCGTTCGGTGCTGGCGGATTTGCACACGCCGGTCGGCGCGTTCATGCGCATCGCCGGTGATTCGCCGTATTCATTCCTGCTCGAGTCAGTTGAAGGTGGTGAACGAATCGCGCGCTACTCGTTCCTCGGCGCCGAGCCGGAGATGATCGTGCGTGGCAAGGGATTGCAGACAATAGTCGAGCGCGACGGCAAGACCGAATCGTACCTGCAGGTCGCGACTGAGTGGGTCAGAGATTATTTCCGCGACCGCTCGCTCGCGCGCAGGCCGGGTCTCGTGCCGTTTGCCGGGGGCGCAGTCGGTTATATCGGTTACGATGCGGCGCAGTGGTTTGAGCCTGCGTTGCGCGACGACACCACCCAGTCGCTCGATCCGCCGACTGACGCAGTCTGGATGTTTTATCGGAACGTCATCGCGTTCGATCGCGTGAAGCAACGACTCGAGATCGTCTCGATTGTTCTTACTGAAGAAGCTGGAGGAAGTCACGAGCGACTACGCGAGTTATATGATCAGGCGGTCGCGCGCACGAAAGAACTCGAAGACCGGATCTTTGAAACGCCTGCTCAGTCGCGTACGCAAACACGCAACGACAACGCGGAGAACATTGCACTGCAATCAAACTGGACGCGCCGTGCGTTCGAAGACGGCGTGCGCCAGGTAAAGGAGCACATCGCCGCCGGCGACTGTTATCAGGTCGTGCTCTCGCAGCGGTTCTCGGCAAAGTTCGATGGCGATCCGTTGCAGATCTATCGAGCATTGCGTGCGATCAATCCATCGCCGTACATGTTCTTCCTACGGCTTGGTGATGAGGCAGTAGTTGGTGCATCGCCGGAGATGCTCGTGCGTTGTCATGGACAGCGACTCGACTATCGTCCGATCGCCGGCACGAGAAAACGTGGCGCGACCGAGACGGAAGATTGGATGTTGGGCGAAGATTTGAAAACGAACGAGAAAGAGATCGCGGAGCACATGATGCTCGTCGATCTCGGGCGCAACGATCTCGGGCGCGTGTCGGATTATGGATCGGTGAAGGTTGATGATCTGATGCGCGTCGAACGTTATTCGCACGTGCAGCATCTCGAGACGAGTTTGAGATCGAGATTGCGTGATGGGCTCGATCGGTTTGACGCGCTTGCATCGTGTTTTCCGGCGGGAACGGTGACGGGTGCGCCGAAGATTCGCGCGATGGAGATCATTCGCGGGCTCGAGCCGGACCGTCGCGGGCTATACGCCGGGTCGGTGTTGTATATGGATTATGCTGACAATCTCGACTCGTGTATCGCTATCAGGACGATCGTGTTGCGTGATGGGAAGGCGATGGTCCAGGCGGGCGCGGGGATTGTTGCTGATTCGGTGCCGGAGCATGAGTATGCGGAAACGGTGAACAAGGCGCGGGCGATGTTTCGTGCGATTGAAATGGCGGAACGCGGATTGTGAACACGGATTTGACGGATTTCTAAGACGATTTACGCGGATTTTTTATGAGGAATTGGGTTGCAATCATTTTGGTTAGTCTAGCGGTGGTGACGGCTGTGAGGGCGCAGTCGAATAATCAGATTGAGCCGCCGAAGAAGGCGAATGCGCGTGCGGCTGCGACGCCGGCGCCTGCGGGTGACCCGTTTGATGGTGCGACGGTGGAAAAGATGGCGGGTCAGTGTGTGACGCTCGAGACGGAACTAGGTGCGATCGAGATTGCGATCATGCCCGAGAATGCTCCGGAAGCGGCGCGAAACTTTTTGAATCTATCGGCGACCGGTGCGTTTGATACGACTACGTTTAGTCGCGTGGTGAAGGGTTTTGTGATTCAGGGTGGGAATTTACAGACGAGTGAGAAGTGGAGCGAGGCGCTGGCGAAGCGAATGAGTCACAAGCTTCCTGACGAGCCTGGTTTGGTGAAGCATGTACGCGGCATCGTCTCGATGGCTCGCACTGATGAGCCGAATAGTGCAACGACGCACTTCTTCATTCTGGTAGCGCCGGCGCCACATCTCGACAGCAAGTTTGCTGCGTTCGGAACGGTAACAAAGGGGATGGAAGTGGCTGACGCGATCAACCAGGCGCCATCCGAAGGAGAGAAGCCGGACAAGCCGGTAAAGATCAATCGCACTGTGGTTAGTCCGTGTCAGAAGTGATGCTTTTAGTAATCGACAACTACGACTCGTTCACTTACAACCTCGTCCAGTATCTCGGCGAGCTGGGCGCGACGGTTGAGGTGCGTCGCAACGATCGTGTCACACTCGATGAGATTGAGAATCGTCTGCGCCCGGAGCGGATCGTGATCTCGCCTGGACCAGGAACTCCGAATGATGCGGGGATCACGCTCGATGTGATCCAGCGATTCGCCGGAAAGATGCCGCTGCTCGGAGTGTGTCTGGGCCATCAGGCGATCGGCCAGGCGTTTGGCGGAAAGGTCGTGCGCGCGCCCGAGTTGATGCACGGTAAAGCATCG
>Ga0134121_10005638_pt1 | contig 10162 bp, 11 predicted proteins | sample KB301_FD_96463 | JGI IMG/M metagenome (GOLD analysis project Ga0134121, IMG submission 96463) | Terrestrial soil microbial communities without Nitrogen fertilizer from Kellogg Biological Station, Michigan, USA - KB3-0-1 | ecosystem: Environmental > Terrestrial > Soil > Unclassified ... | reverse complement strand
CGCCTTGACGAGCTCGCGCGTCTCGTAGACGTAGAACTCCATCCGGTCGATCTCGCGCAGCAGGTCGTTCGGAAACTCGATGTCCGCCTTGTCGATCTCGTCGATCAGCAGCACCACCGGCTCCGGCGCGGTGAAGGCCTGCCAGAGCACGCCCTTGACGATGTAGTTGTGGATGTCCTTGACCCGCTCGTCGCCGAGCTGGCTGTCGCGCAGCCGGCTGACCGCGTCGTACTCGTACAGGCCCTGCTGCGCCTTGGTGGTCGACTTGATGTGCCACTGCATCAGCGGCATGCCGAGGGCGGCCGAGACCTCCTCGGCCAGCATCGTCTTGCCGGTGCCCGGCTCGCCCTTGACGAGGAGCGGCCGCTTGAGCGTGACCGCCGCGTTCACCGCCAGCATCAGGTCGGGCGTGGCGACGTAGTTTTCCGAGCCTTTGAACTTCATCGGGCGTGGGGGGCGGGGGGCGTTTCAGTATAAGGGCCCCCCTATAATTCGCGGTTTGCGCCCTTCGACCCAACGCATCCGGCCCATGAAGAAAATCTCCCTCGCCACGCTCGCCGCCATCCTGGCCGCAGGCTCGATGATCGTGAGCACCGCCGCCCGAGCGCAGGACGCCAAGGCCGGCGAGAAGAAGATGCAGATGTGCGCCGGCTGCCACAACCTCCCCGGCTACCAGGCGAGCTTCCCCGAGATCTACAAGGTGCCCAAGATCGCCGGGCAGAACGCCAAGTACATCGTGGCCGCGCTCAACGGCTACAAGACCGGTGACCGCAAGCATCCGTCGATGCGCGGCATCGCCGGCTCGCTGTCGGACCAGGACATCGCCGATGTCGCCGCCTACTACGAGCACCTCGGCAAGGACGATTCAGTCGCGACGGTGCCGGCCGCTGCCGAAGCGCCGCCGGCCGCGTTGAAGGACAAGCTCGCGGCCTGCGAGGCGTGCCATGGCAAGAACTTCAACAACACCACCGACCCCGCCAACCCGCGCCTGGCCGGCCAGTACGCCGACTACCTGCTGGTGTCGCTGAAGGCGTACATGACCGACAACAACCCGCGCGTCGGGCGCGCCAGCGCGACGATGCGCGGCATGATCGCGCCCGAAGTCGACGGCAAGAAGAAGCCGCTGTTCAGCGGCGCCGAGCTGAAGGAGGTGGCCGAGTACCTGTCGGGCCTGCCCGGCGAGCTGAAGACGGTGCCGCAGTCGCGCTTTCACTCGCCGCAGCACTGAGCCGCCGCGCGCGACAGAAGGCCGCCCTCGGGCGGCCTTTGTCGTTGCTGCAGCCGCGCAAGCGTCGCCGCTCGCGGTGGAACACCGGAGCAGGCGCCGCGCGGCCGCCTTCGTTGACGCTCAGTGTCCCCCGGCCAGATCGTCGAGGATCGGGCAGTCGGGGCGCGCGTCGCCGTGGCAGCTGTGCGCCAGGTGCTTCAGCGTGCGCTGCATCGCCTGCATCTCGTCGATGCGGCGCTGCAGGTCGCCGACGTGCGCGAGCGCGATGCGCTTGACGTCCGCGCTGGCGCGGCGCCGGTTGCGCCACAGGCCGAGCAGCGCCGTGATCTCCTTGATCGAGAACCCGAGGTCGCGTGCGCGCCGGATGAAGCGCAGCGTGTGCACCGTCGCCGCGTCGTACTGCCGGTAGCCGGCCGCGCTGCGCGGCATCTTGGGCAGCAGCCCGAGCGCCTCGTAGTGGCGGATCATCTTGGCGGACACCGTGCTCGCCGCCGCGGCCTGGCCGATGTTCATCCCGAGGACTTGCGCGGCAATTGCGGTCGCCAGCGCCGCAGGGTCAGCGCGTTGCCGACCACGCTGGCGCTCGACAGGGCCATCGCGGCGCCGGCGATCACCGGACTCAGCAGCCCGAGCGCGGCCAGTGGAATGCCGACCACGTTGTAGACGAAGGCCCAGAACAGGTTCTGGCGGATCTTCGACGTCGTGCGGCGCGACAGCTCGATCGTCTGCGGCACCAGCAGCGGGTCGCCGCGCAGCAGCGTGACGCCGGCCGCCTGCATCGCGGCATCGCTGCCGAGCGCGCGGCCGGCGGCATCGCGGCCGCCCATCGCGATACCGACGTCGGCCGCCGCGAGCGCCGGCGCGTCGTTGATGCCGTCGCCCACCATCGCGACCTTGCCGTGGCCATGCTGCGCCGCGCGCAGCGACGCCACCACCTGCGCCTTGTCACCGGGCAGCACCTCGGCGCGCACGTCGTCGATGCCGAGCGCCGCGCCCACGGCGCGCACGGCGCCTTCGTTGTCGCCGCTGATCAGCAGCGTCGTCACGCCCAGCCGTTTCAAGGCGGCGATCGCCGCCGCTGCGCTCGGCTTCGGCGCGTCGCCGAACGCCAGCAGCGCCAGCACCTGGGCAAGGCCATCGTCGCGCAGCTCGGCCAGCCACGACACCGTGTGCCCCCGCTGGCGCAGCGCGTCGGCGCGTGCCGCTTCGGCACCCAGGTCGGCGCCTAGCTCGCGCATCCAGCGCTCGCTGCCGAGGCGCAGCCGGCGACCGTCCACGCTGCCACCGATGCCACGGCCGGCCGCCGTCTGCAGATCGCTCGCAGTCGGCCCCGCTGGCGCATCGGGTGCGCGCGCCGCCAGCACCGCACGCGCCAACGGGTGTTCGCTGCCCGCCTGCAGCGCTGCGGCCAAGCCGAGCAGGGCGCTTGCATCGCCCCCGTCGAGCGGATGCAACTCGATCAGCCGCGGCCGGCCTTCGGTCAGCGTGCCGGTCTTGTCGAAGGCCACCGTGCGCACCGCGTGCGCCAGCTCGAGCACCTGCGCATCCTTGATCAGGATGCCGTGGCGTGCCGCCACGCCGGTGCCCACCATGATCGCGGTGGGCGTGGCCAGACCGAGCGCGCACGGGCAGGCGATGACCAGCACCGCCACCGCATTGAGCAACCCCGCTGTCCACTGACCGCCGAGCCAGCCCCACGCCAGCCATGTGAGCAGTGCGGCGCCCACCACCACGGGCACGAACACGGCACTGACGCGGTCGACCAGGCGCTGGATCGGCGCCTTGTGAGCCTGCGCCTGCTCGACCAGGCGCGCGATGCGCGACAGCGTCGATTCGGCGCCGAGGGCGCTGGCGCGCACGCGCAGCATCCCCTCGCCATTGACGGCGCCGCCGATCACGCGATCGCCGCGCTGGCGCGGCACCGGCAGGCTCTCGCCGGTGAGCAGCGATTCGTCGACGTGGCTCGCGCCGTCGACGATGTCGCCGTCGACCGCGATGCGCTCGCCCGGCCGCACGACGACGACGTCGCCGAGGCGCAGCTGTGCCACCGGCAACTCGACCTCCGCCGCGTCGCGCTGCACGCGCGCGACGTCGGGGCGCAGCGCGTGCAGCGCGCGGATCGCGTCGGTGGTCTGGCGCTTGGCGCGCGCCTCGAGCCACTTGCCGAACAGCACCAGCGTGATCACCACCGCGGCCGACTCGAAGTACAGGTGCGGTGCATGGCCGCCTGGATGGCGCACCATCAGCACCAGGCTGAGCGCGAACGCCGCGCTGGTGCCGATCGCCACCAGCAGGTCCATGTTGCCGCTGCCGGCGCGCAGCGCGCTCCAGCCTGCGCGATAGAAGCGCGCGCCAAGCCAGAACTGCACCGGCGCGGCGAGCGCCAGCTGCCACGCGGGCGCGAGCGCCAACGGCCAGCCGAAGCCGCCGGCCAGCATCGGCAGCAGCAGCGGAGCCGACAGCGCGGCCGCCAGCGCGACGCGCGCGCCTTCGCTCAGCCGCTGCGGGTGGCGCTCGAGCATCGCGGCCGTCGCAGCCGCCGCGTCGTGCCCGTCGTAGCCGGCCCGGCGCAGTGCGGCCAGCAGGTCGGGCGTCGCGGCCTGGCCGCGCCAGCGCACGACGCGCGCCTGCTCGCTTGCGAGGTTGGCCTCGACGGCGACCACCCCCGGCACCTGCTGCAGCGCGCGTTCGACGCGCGCGACGCACGAGGCGCAGGTCATGCCGTGCACCGCGAACGTCACGGTCTCTTGCGGCACCGCGTAGCCGGCGTGGCGCACGGCCTCGGCCAGTGCGCCGGAGGCCACCGGTTGCGCCAGCTCGACCGCCGCGGTCTCGGTGGCCAGATTGACGGCTGCCGAGCGCACGCCCGGCACGCGCGCGAGCGCCTTCTCGACGCGCTGCACGCACGAGGCGCAGGTCATGCCCTCGATCGGCAGCGACAGCGTGGCGCCAGCGGGTGAGCTCATGGCGTGCAGCATAGACCTTGACATCATGGGAAGGTCAAGGCCGCCCGCGCGTGGCCCGAGCGGGCCCTGGACATCGCGGACGGGCCGCCTTGACCTTGCCACCATGGCAAGGTCTACGATGCGCCCATTGCGTCGAAGCGAGTGCTCATGCCCACCATCGAACTGAAGCTGCCCACGATGACCTGCGGCCATTGCGTGCGCACGGTGAGCGAGACCGTGCGGCAGGTCGATGCCGCGGCCCAGGTGGAGGTGGATCTGCCGACGCAGCGCGTGTGCATCGAGTCGCAACGCGAGCGCCAGGCCTTCGTCCAGGCGCTCAGCGAGCAGGGCTACGCACCGGCCGCCTGACGCGCCGGCGGCACGCTCACGCGCTGGCGCGCCGGCGCATGCACTCGATGTAAGCCGCGCCGTCCGGTGGCGCGCCGCTGCGCTGCGATTGCCAGATCATCTCGCCCAGGCACTCCATCGCCTGGTGGTGCGCGTCGTGCAGAGAACCGAGCCGCTCGGTCAGCGCCTCCACCGCGGCACGGATGCCCTGCGGCTGGTCGATCGAGCACTGCTCGCTGATCGACAGGTGCATCGACAGGTGCAGGAACGGGTTGGTGCGCCCGGCGTCGACCGGATAGTCGGCCGCCAGCGCGGCCTGTTCGTCCGAGAGCTCGGCCTGGTATTCCGGGTGCTCGCCGATCCACAGCGACGCCAGCGTCTCGAGCGCGCTCAGCGGCGCCGCGTCGCGCTGCTTGCGCCACGCGCCACAGAAGAAGCGGCGCACGTCGTGCTGGCTGGGTTGGAACACACCACAATTGTCGCCGCGGCGCGCCGGGCCCGCGCGAAGGGTTGACGATGACATTGACCACCGATCGGCTGTTCACGCAGGCGCGCACCGCGACCTTCTTTCTCGAGTTGCCGGGCGTCGACGACGAGACGCTGCGCGCGCTGTACGAGCTGCTGAAGTGGGGTCCCACCGCGTCCAACTGCTGTCCGGCTCGCTTCGTGTTCGTGCGCACGCCGCAGGCCAAGGCGCGCCTGCTCGGCTGCCTGAGCCCGGGCAACGTGGCGAAGGCGCAATCGGCGCCGGTGACGGTGGTGGTCGGCATGGACATGGCGTTCTACGAGCAGCTGCCGTTTCTGTATCCGCAGGCCGACGCGCGCTCGTGGTTCGCCGGCAAGCCCGAGGTGATCGCACGCGAGGCGCTGCGCTCGAGCAGCCTGCAGGTGGCCTACCTGATCATCGCGGCGCGCACGCTCGGGCTCGACGCAGCGCCGATGGGTGGCATCGACCCGGACAAGATGGACGCCGAGTTCTTCGCCGGCACGACCGTGAAGAGCCACATGGTGTGTTGCCTCGGCCACGCCGACCCGGCACGTCAGCGGCCGCGCAACCCGCGCCTGAGTTTCGATCAGGCCTGCCGGCTGGCCTGAGGCGGGGCGCGCGTTGCCGCTGATCACCGACCCCGCGTTCTACGCCGTGGCGGTGCCCGCCGCCTTCCTGGTGGGCATCGGCAAGAGTGGCGTGGCCGGCGGCTTCGGCATTCTCGCGGTGCCGCTGATCGCGCTGGTGATGCCGGTGCCGCAGGCGGCTGCCATCGTGCTGCCGTTGCTGACCGTGGGCGACCTGTTCGGGCTGGCCGCGTTGATCCGCCAGCGCGACCGCGCGCTGCTGCGCGTGCTGCTGCCGGCGGGGCTGGCGGGCACCGTGATCGGCTTCGCGCTGTTCGGCGTGCTGGCGCCCAAGACCGTGTCGGCCGTGCTCGGCGTGATGACGCTGCTGTTCATCGCGCAGCGCGCGTGGTCGTCCTCGGCCACCGTCGCGCGCGAGGTGCCGCGCTGGTTCACCGCGCTGGCCGGCGTGGCGTCGGGCATCACCAGCTTCGTCGCCCACGCCGGCGGGCCGCCGATCTCGATCGCGCTGCTGCCGATGCGGCTGCCGCCCGCGGTGTTCGCCGCCACCACCAGCGTGTTCTTCACGGTGATCAATGCGTCGAAGTGGCTGCCCTACGCGTGGCTCGGCCTGATCGACGCCACCAACATGCTGAGCGCGCTCGCACTGGCGCCGTGCGCGGTGCTCGGCGTCTGGTTCGGCGTGGCGTTGCTGCGGCGGCTGCCGCCGGTGTGGTTCTATCGGCTGGTGTCGGTCGGCCTGCTGATCACCGGGCTCAAGCTCACGTGGGACGGTCTGCACTGAGCGCGCCGGACGCTTCGCCCAGCGACGGATCGTCGGTGCGCCCGCGCGTGCGCTCGGCCAGCTCGCGCTCCTGCGCGAGCAGTTGCTCGAGCTGCTGGCGGCCTGCTTTGCTGAGCGAGATCAGCCGCTTCTCGTCGCCCAGGTGCGGCGCCATCGCCACCAGCTGCTCGATGCTGTGGCGCCGAAAGCGCTGCGCCAGCGTGCGCGCGCGGTGCGGCTCGATGCCGAGCAATTCGAGCACGCTGCGCCCGCTCATCAGCGCCGAATCGAGCGTCTCGCGTTCGATGAACTGCACGCCGCGCTGGTGCAGCTTGGTCCAGTGCGGCGCATCGCGCGCCCGCGCGACGATCGTCAGCTGCGGAAAGTGCTGGCGTGCCAGGTCCACCAGCGCCAGGTTCTGATCGACGTCGTCGATCGCCACCACCAGCACCTTGGCCTGGGCCGCTCCGGCCACGCGCAGCAGGTCGAGCCGGGTCGCGTCGCCATAGTAGGTCTGCCAGCCGAAGCGGCGCGTGGCCTCCACCTGCTCGGCGTCGTGGTCGAGCACGGTGGCGCTCATGCCGTTGGCGAACAGCAGGCGGCCGACGATCTGCCCGTAGCGCCCGAAGCCCGCGATGATCACCGGCGCGCTCTGCGGTGCCTCGATGCGATGCTCGGTGGTCTCCTGGCGATGCGCCAGCAGGTGCGCGGCCCACCAGCGGTCGCTGGCCAGCAGCAGCAGCGGGGTCAGCAGCATCGACAGCGCCACCACCGCCACCAGCAGCGACGCCGCCTCGCCATCGATCACGCGGCCCTGCGTGGCGGCCTGGAACACCACGAAGCCGAACTCGCCGCCCTGCGTCAGCAGCACCACGAACACCGAGCGCTCGGCCAGCGGAATCGGCATCGTGCGCGCCATCGTCCACAGCACCAGCGCCTTCAGCGACAGGAACGCGATCACCAGGCCGACGATCAGGCCCGGATGGCGCAGCACCACCTGAAAGTCGATGCCCATGCCCACCGCGATGAAGAACAGCCCGAGCAGCAGGCCCTTGAACGGCTCGAGGTCGGTCTCGAGCTCGCGCCGGTATTCGCTTTCGGCCAGCAGCACGCCGGCCAGGAACGCACCGAGCGCCATCGACAGCCCCACCGACTGCATCAGCGCAGCGATGGCCACCACCAGCAGCAGCGCCGCGGCGGTGAAGATCTCGGGCGTCTTGCTGCGCGCGATCCAGCGCAGCATCGGTCGCAGCAGCAGGCGTCCACCGAATACGATGGCAGCGATCACCGCCAGCGCCCGCGCCGCCTCGATCCAGCTGTCGAGCGCGCCGCTTTCGTGCGCCGCGCCGCTGCCCAGCAGCGGCACCAGCGCGAGGATCGGGATCGCGGCGATGTCCTGCAGCAGCGCCACCGACAGCACGCCCTGGCCGGCGGTGGTGCTGCTGAGGTTGCGCTCGTTGAGCACCGCCAGGCCGATCGCGGTGGACGACATCGCCAGGCCGAGCGCGGCCACCAGCGCGAGCCGCCACGCCACGCCGCACGCGACAGCCACCGCGAACAGCAGCGCGGCCGAGCCGAACAGCTGCAGCGAGCCCCAGCCGAAGATCGGCCGCCGCAGCGCCCACAGCCGCCGCGGTTCGAGCTCGAGCCCGACCAGAAACAGCATCAGCACGACGCCGAACTCGGCGAAGTGCAGCATCGATTGCGGATCGCTCACCAGGTTCAGGCCATAGGGCCCGATCGCGATGCCGGCGACCAGATAGCCGATGATCGAGCCCAGGCCGGCAAAGCGCGCCAGCGGCACCGCGATCACCGCGGCTGCCAGGTACACCAGGGTCAGGATCAGCCAGTTCGACATCGGGTGCGCGCCACGCTCACGGGGTCTCGACCATGGGGCGCTCGCCTTCCGGCGCCACGCCCTGGATGCACGGCATCAGATCGGCGATCTCGGGCCAGTCGGGCCAGCTGCGCAGGCGCTCGATCAGCATCGCCACGTGCTGGTCGATCTCGGCGCGCGGTGCGCGGTGCGCGCCATGCAGCACCATCGGCGGCAGGAAGCGCATGCCCACCAGCGACGCGGTCTGCTCGTAGGGTGGCCAGAACGCGTCGATGAAGAAGCGGTTATGGCCGTCGGGCCGATACGACGCCTCGGTGCCGCCGGTGGAGGCCACCAGCCACAGGTCCTTGCCCGACAGCCGGTCGCCGCCCGGCCCGTAGGCCCAGCCGTAGGCGAATACGTCGTCGAGCCACAGCTTGAGCAGCGGCGGCATGCCGTACCAGTGCACCGGATGCAGCCACACCACCAGGCGCGCCTTCAGCAGCGCGGCTTGCTCGGCCGCCACGTCGATCACGAAATCGGGGTACAGCGCGTACAGGTCGCGCAGCGCCCAGCGCGCCCCGGCGCGTGCGCTCTCGGGCTGCAGCGCCGTGCGCAGCGCCGCGTGCACGCGCGAGTGCTGCAGGTCCGGGTGGGCGAGCAGCAGCAGGATGTCGGACATCGGTGGAGGGCGTGTGCGCGAGCCGGTCGGCGATGGGTTTTTCCGGTGCCGAGGGCGCGCACCGCCCCGCTACCATAGCTTGAATCGCGCCGTGCCGGCGGGCATGCGCGTTCAAACCGAGGAGGGCCGCATGCCGGTGATCGTCGTCGCCAACCCCAAGGGCGGGGTCGGCAAGAGCACGCTGGCCACCAACATCGCGGGCCTGTTCGCGCGCCAGGGCCACGCCGTGATGCTGGGCGATGTCGATCGCCAGCAGTCGTCGCGCCAGTGGCTGGCGCTGCGCCCCGCGGCCGCACCGCGCATCCAGAGCTGGGACACCGCCGGCGACTCCCTCAAGGTGCCCAAGGGCGTGACCCACGTGGTGCTCGACACGCCAGCCGGCATGCACGACAAGCGCCTCGACGCAGTGATGCGCATCGCCGATCGCATCATGATCCCGTTGCAGCCGAGCCTGTTCGACATCCAGGCCACGCACGTGTTCGTCAACGAGCTGCGCGCGCACAAACGCGGCGGCGACGTCGACCTCGCGCTGGTGGGCATGCGCGTCAAGGAGCACACGATCTCCAACGACCAGCTGCACCAGTTTCTGGCGACGCTGAAGCTGCCCGTGCTGGGTTACCTGCGCGACACGCAGAACTACGTGCACGTGGCCGCGCGCGGCCTCACGCTGTGGGACGTGACGCCCAGCCGGGTCGAGCGCGACCTGGAACAATGGCAACCCCTGATCCGCTGGTTGGACGCATGATCCGCATCGCACACTTGCAGAGCCTGCAGCAGCGCGTCGGCGAGGAGCTCGCCGTCGGCGACTGGGTCACGGTGGACCAGGCGACCATCGACCGGTTTGCCGACGTCACCGGCGACCACCAATGGATCCACGTCGATGTCGAGCGCGCCAAGAAGGGCCCGTTCGGGACCACCGTCGCGCACGGCTACCTGACGCTGTCGCTGCTGCCCAGGCTCGCCGAATCGGCGATCAAGATCGACGACGTGCGCATGGGCGTCAACTACGGTCTCAACCGCGTGCGCTTCCCGGCCCCGGTACCCGCGGGCAGCCGCATCCGCGCGCGCTTGAAGCTGCTCAGCTACGAGCCGATCGACGGTGGCGCGCAGCTGGTGATGGAGGTGACGATGCAGCGCGAGAGCGGCGACAAGCCGGTTTGCGTGGCCGAGACCGTGTCACGCAGGTACCTGTGAGCCACCCCGCGACGGCCTGGCGGCCGCCTTCCCCGCCAGAGGCCACAGCAGCGGAGCGGCGCAGCCGGATCCTCACTCGGTTGGACAGAGGCACCGCGCTGCCGATGGTCTT
>Ga0134121_10005637_pt1 | contig 10163 bp, 7 predicted proteins | sample KB301_FD_96463 | JGI IMG/M metagenome (GOLD analysis project Ga0134121, IMG submission 96463) | Terrestrial soil microbial communities without Nitrogen fertilizer from Kellogg Biological Station, Michigan, USA - KB3-0-1 | ecosystem: Environmental > Terrestrial > Soil > Unclassified ... | reverse complement strand
TGATCCGGCCCGGCCCGGCGTTGTACGAGGCAAATGTCATCAGCCCTTTGTTGAGCGCGTCCATCGGATCGTCCTTGTAGTACTGATCCATCATGAACCGCATGTACTTCACGCCGGCGTGGATGTTCGACTCGACCTGGGTAATGTCGCCGACGTTCAGTTCCTTCCCGGTTGGCGGCATGACCTGCATCACGCCAATCGCGCCCACCGGGCTCTTGACGTTCTGATCCAGCGTCGACTCCTGGTAGCCCTGCGCCGCCATCAGCAGGGCATCGATGTTGTACTGCGCCCCGTATTTCTTGAACAGCTCGGCCACCGCCTCGAGCTTCTGGCGCTCGGCATCGGCGGCGGCGTTCTTCGCGTATTTGGTGTTCTCGAGATACCGGCGCTCGATCACGTTCCGGAATGCGTCGCCCTGCCCGTGCTTCTTGAGCCACGTGTTGACGACCTCCCGGAGACGCGGGTTCTCCTTCCGAAACGCGATCGCCAGGTCGCCGCCGGACCGCACCGCGACGTCTGCGTGCACGGTCAGCTTGGTGAACACCTTGCTCCAGAAGTCGGCCAGGTAATCGTCGACGATCGTGATCGGCGCGAGGCCGGCGTTGACCATCTCGAGGATGTCGTCGTCTTCGAGCACCTGCGGGGCCTCGTCGATCACGACGGCCGGTTTGCCGCGCGCTTTCAGCTGCTCGTTCAGGCGGGTCAGCGTCTCGTGGTAGATGCTCGGATTGCGGACGAACACCTCCTGGCCGGCCAGGTCGTCCACGGTGGCGATCGGCGGCGCGCCGGGGCCGGTGACCACCACTTCGTTCACATTGGTGCGCGTCGGCGTCGAGAAGGCGACGAGCTTCTCCACCTCGGGTCTGACCGTCACCATCGCCGCGACCATGTCGATCTTGCCGCTCGCGAGCGCCGGGTAGAGCTGATCGCGCGGCATCGGCACGATCACCACGTGGACCTTGAGGTTGCCGGTCTTCAGGTCCTCGTTGAGATCCTTCTCGAACAGCTTCAGCGACTCGTAGGCCAACCCCCGCTCCTGCCCCTTGTCGATGAAGTAGTGCGTGCGGTTGAACGTCACGCCGACGCGAATCGCACGACGCGTGACCATCGCGTCGAAGTCATCGGTCAGCGGCTTGTCCAGCACGCCGCGAACGGCCTCCGGCAGCGCGTCGTACGGCGACGCGGTGTCGGGAATTGGCGCTTCAGCAACGGCTGCGGACGCTGCTCCGGGCGCCGCCGCCGTTGAGGGCGGCGCCGCCGCTGCGGGCGCCGCCGTCTCCTTCTGACCGGAGCAGGCCGTGGCGGCCGCCGCCACGACCAGCAGGACAACAACGCGACGAGAAGTGCCAGACAGCGTGCGTGGGGTGTTCATGAGGGTCTCGCAGGTTCGCGGGTTCAATGGTGTCGACGAGGGCAACAAGCGAGCCAGCCTGCAGGTGATCGGGCGACCGCTCGAGTCCTCAGAAGCAGGCGTGAATGTCGTGATCGCGATCCGAGCATGTTAACAGCACGGCGGGGGTTCACCACATACCGTGAGCAGATAGCCGCACCCTCCCTGCGCCGCCTCTTCGACGCGCGCCGCGACCTGCTCTATCAGGCAGCCTTCGAAAGGGCTCGAACAGGGGGGTGACGATATGCCGTCAGTGATGCCGCGGCACTCGATGATTCTGCTGGCTTTTTCACGCCCGCGCCGTCGGACGCGTTCTTGCTAGCGGCGAGTCGCGTATGACGTGTGTTGTTGCTGATCGATGTGCAGGAACGCCGTGCTCGTGATGGTCGCGATCGTGGCCGGACAGGCCGCACTGGTGTCGCTGCTGCTCGTCCAGCGCGCGCGGCGACGCCGGGCCGAACACGCCCTCCGCACGAGCGAGGCCGCACTGCGTCGCAGCTATGCTGACCTTCGGGATCTGGCGGGGCGTCTCATCTCCGCGCAGGAGTCCGAGCGGCGACGGATCGCGCGCGACCTCCACGACGATCTCAGTCAGAAGCTCGCGCTGCTCGGCCTCGAGATCGGCCGGCTCGCGCTCAGCCCCCCGTCATCGGTCGCTGAAGTCGCCGCGCTCGCACGCGAACTCTCCGAGCGAAGCGACAATCTCGCTGGCGACGTGCACCGGTTGTCGCACGATCTCCACCCCGCGAAGCTGGACCTCATGGGTCTGGTTCCCTCGCTCGATGGTTTGTGTCGCGAGGTCTCGAGGCACTACGGCCTGCGCGTCGAATTCCGTCATCGCCTGACGGACCGTCGCCTGCCGCCGGTCCTCGCCTTGTGCCTGTTCCGCATCGTGCAGGAGGCGCTGCACAACATCGTGAAGCACAGCGGCTCGGCATCGGCAACGGTGCGGCTGATTCCGACGCGGGCGGGCGTTCGGCTCCGCGTCGCCGATCGAGGCGCCGGATTTGACCCGCGGGTGCGCGAGGGCGCAGGACTGGGCCTGGTGAGCATGCGCGAGCGGGTGCATTTCGCCGGCGGCCGGCTCGCGCTGCGCTCCGCGGTCGGACGCGGGACGCGCGTCGTCGTCAACCTGCCGATCCGCGGCGAACGCGCGACGCGGCATGCAGGGGCCGCGTAAGCGTGAGCCAATCGATCCTCGTGCGGCGCTCGATCGTCAGGCTCAGATCATCGCTGGCCGTTGAACCGGCACGCCCGAGGCCAGTGCATACTAGGCGTGGCGGCGGCACGATACACGCCGCCCTGAGCGATCCATGCGCCGCAACACTGTCCTCATCGCCGATGACCACACGATCGTCGCCGAAGGCCTGGTCACCCTGCTCACGGACCACGACTTCGACGTCGTCGGTACGGTTGCCGACGGACGCATGCTCCTGGAGGCGGCGAAGCGCCATCGGCCGGACGTCATCGTCACGGACCTCTCGATGCCGGAACTCAGCGGCCTCGAGGTCCTGGCCCGATTGAAGGCGGAGAGGATCGACAGCAAGGTCGTGGTCCTGACGATGCACAACAATGCGGAGCTGGCCGTGCGGGCCATCCGCGCCGGCGCGTCCGGTTTTCTTCTGAAAGAGGCGGCCGGCGAGGAGCTGGTGACCGCCATCCGCCAGGCGCTGCAAGGCCGGATCTACCTCACGGCGGCCGTCACGAAAGATGTGATCGACGGGATGGCCGCGTTGCGAGACCGGCCCGGCCCGGACTTGACGTCCCGACAGCGTGACGTCTTGCGCCTGCTCCTGAAAGGACAGCGCATGAAGGAGATCGCGGCGAACCTTCAGCTGTCGCCGCGAACCGTCGAAACGCACAAATACGAGATGATGGAGGTGCTCGGCGTCCATTCCACGGCCGAACTCGTCAAATATGCCCTCGAACACCGGCTGATCCTCGAGTGACGGCCCCCCCGGGCCACTTCTCCCACCTGTTACTTTTTGCAGCGTCGTCTCCGTAGTCTTCCCCAGGCTGCGTCGGGACTCTTCCTCTCGTCCAGACACCCAAGCATCCATAGGATCGCGGCGTTCCGAGGGGTCATGAATCACCCACGATTGCTGCTCGCCGACGACTGCACCGACAACGCTGAGCTCCTGCGCGGCTTGCTCCAGCCGGAATTCGACGTGATCGCGATCGTGGAGGACGGGCACGCGCTGGTGACTGCCGCCGAGCGGCTGGCGCCGGATGTGATTGTCGCGGACATCTCGATGCCGGGTCTCGACGGGATCACGGCCGCCGCCGTGATTCGCCGCACCAACCCGACGGCCCGCATCGTCTTCGTGACGGTGCACAACGAGCCGGCGATGGTGGAACGAGGCCTGGCGACCGGAGCGCTGGGATACGTGCTGAAGCTCGCCGCGGGCGACGAGTTGGCCATCGCCGTTCGCGCGGCGCTGCGAGGGGAACGTCACGTCAGTGAGGCGCTCCGCCGTCCGCCAGGCAGAATCGATCCTTGAGAGTGCGCACTACCTGAGGCTGCAGAGTAATTCACGCGAGCGAGGGTGTATGTCAGTCGTCAACATTTCGTCGGCACGGACGTCCGAACCCGAGATCGAACGCGTGGTGCAGCTCGCGCTCGAGCTATCGGGACGGTTCACACGGGTGCAGTCCCAGCACATCGACCAGACGATCGCCGAGGCGCTCGAGCAGATCGCTGCCGCCGTGTTCGCCGACACCTGCGAGTTCGTCGAGTTCGCCGAGGCGGGAGGGGTGGCGCGCCGCCACTCCCCCGCCAACGCCGGGAACGCCTCTGTCGTTCAGTCCCCGATGTCGCTCGGGGACGATTGGCTGATCGACCGTCTCGCGCGCGGGGAGCAGCTGACCATCTCCCGGCCGGACGACCTTCCATCCGAGGCGATCGGGTCGGCGGAGCATGCCCGCCGGAGCGGTGTCTATGCTCTCCTGGGATTGCCGACGTCGATCGCCGGACGGGTGACGTGCGCGCTGGCGATCGGAATCACCCGGCACCCGCAACGATGGCCGCAGCCGCTCGTCGATCGATTGCGGCTGGTGTCGGAGATCCTGGGAACAGCGGTGCGCCGGCGCGACGACAGCACGCATCGATCGAGTGTGCCCAACCTGGAACCGTCGAACGCCCGAATTGGCGCTGACAACGTCTACCTCAAGGAAGACGTCAACGATCGACAGGACTTCGACGATATCGTCGGCGAGAGTGCTGCGCTGCGGATCGCATTGGCTCGCGTGGCGCAGGTGGCGCCCACCAACTCGAGTGTGTTGCTGCTCGGCCCGACGGGAACCGGCAAAGAGCTGTTCGCCCGGGCGCTGCACGAGCGGAGCCGACGCCATGTGCGTCCGCTGGTGCGAGTCAATTGCGGCGCCCTCCCACCGACGCTGATGGAAAGCGAGCTGTTCGGCCACGAGCGCGGCGCCTTCACCGGCGCCGTGGCGATGCGGCCGGGCCGGTTCGAGCTGGCCGACGGCGGGACGATCTTTCTCGACGAGATCGGTGATCTGGCGCCAGAGGTTCAGGTGAAGTTCCTCCGCGTGCTGCAGGAAGGGGAATTCGAGCGCGTCGGATCGTCGCGCACGCAGCGCGTCGACGTGCGCGTGATTGCCGCCACCCATCGCGACCTGGACGCGGCGATCGCCGCCGGGACGTTCCGCGCCGACCTGTACTATCGCCTGAGTGTGTATCCGATCCATCTGCCGCCGCTTCGAGACCGTCCGGAGGACATCCCGCGGTTGATGTGGTTCTTCATCGAACGCCACCAGCGTGAACTGGGCCGCCAGATCACGAAAGTGCCACAGTCCGTGGTCGACGCGCTGCAGCGTTACTCGTGGCCCGGCAACGTTCGGGAGTTCGAGAACGTCATCGAACGCGCGATGATCGGATGCACCGGCGACACCTTGTGGCTGGATGCGCCCTTGCCAATCATCCCGGACAGCTCGATGGAGCGGGACCAGCCGGACAATCTCGACGCGGTTCAGCGCGCCCACATCGAGGCGGTCCTCCAGCGGTGCGGCGGGCGGATCAATGGAACCGGGAACGCGGCGGAGCGCCTGGGCCTCCATCCGAATACGCTGCGCTTCCGCATGAAGAAGCTGGGCATCACGGCTTCCAGCGGCTGTGGAGGGAGTCGCCCTCGCTGCCCTCTTCCAGCAGCTCCGGCACCTGCACGATGCTGATCGACCAAAGACGTCTAGAATCGTCTCTCTCGCACCGCACGTCGCGCCCGATTACGGCGGGCCGTCGTGCGCCCTCGAGTTCGTCAACCTCGATCGTGCGAGTGGTTCGTGGCAGGATGTCCAGCAGAGAGCCGAATGAGTAGCCCCGAACCGGTCGGTCGCACCGCCGTCACGCAGTTGTTCATCGTGACCGCCGCGCTCGAGGTGGGGGCGGGGCTGATCCTCCTCCTCGCACCCGCACCGGTGATCACGCTGCTGTTCGGCCCGGCCGTCGACGCCTTTCCAGCAACCGCGATGGCGCGGCTGAGCGGAGCCGCGCTGCTGTCGCTGGGCGCCGGGTGCTGGTGGGCTCGCGGCGACGAGCGAAGCGTGGCGTCGAGAGCGCTCGTGAGGGCTCTGCTGCTGTACAACGCCGCGGTTGTGGCGCTCCTTCTCTTCGGGGGCTTTGGGCCGCTCGGTCCGCCCCTCTGGGCCGTGGTCGCGATTCATGGCGCAATGGCGACCTGGTGCGCACGGTCGTTGCCTGTCCGAGCGGTGAGCGAGCACGTGCATGCGGGTGATCGAGGGATGTGACTGGAGTGCGGATACCGACAGCGTGAACCCCGCCTCATGACCCACCGACTGCGACACGCCGCGCGGCTTGCTCTCCTGATCTGGCTGATGTCGGCATCGGCAGCGCGTGCCCAGGATCTGGTGCCCGGCGCGTTCAGACCGGTCCCGGTCTCGATCAACGTCGTGACGCTTGCCGCCACCATCAACAGTGGCGACCTCACATTTGATCCGTCGCTCCCCCTCGAGCAGGGACGGGCGCGGCTGGGTGTGTTCGTCGTCGGATTCAACCGGACGCTGAGCATCTTCGGGCGTTCTGCCAGCATCGGCGTCGGCGCGCCCATCGTGCGCGGCCACGTCCAGGGTCTCGTGCTCGGGCAGTTCGCGGAAACGTCGCGCACGGGAGCGGGCGATCTGGTGTCGCGCATCGCGATCAACCTGTATGGCGCGCCGGCGATGACGCCGCGGGAGTTTGCCACCTATCGCCCGGGGACAGTGGTCGGCGTCAGCGCGACCGTCGGCGTCCCCACCGGTCAGTACGATCCGGCCCTGTTCATCAACATTGGCGCCAACCGCTGGTCGTTCAAGTCGGAGGTCGGCGTCTCGCGCACGGAGGGCCGATGGACCGTCGAAGGCGATCTCGGCACCACCTTCTTCACCGAGAACAACGACTTCAGGGGTGGCACTCGCAGTCAAACGCCGATCGTGTCGACCCAGGCACACCTGATCTACACGTTCCGGCCCGCCTTGTGGATCGCCGGCGACGGCAACTTCTGGACCGGCGGACGCGTGACGACGAGCGGCGTCCAAGCGGCCCTGGAGCAGCGCAATTCGCGGCTGGGCATCACCGTCGCGATTCCGGTCCAGCGACAGCAGGTGCGAATCTCCTACAGCGCCGGCGCGTTCACGACGATCGGCGGAGACTACCAGTCGTTCGGCGCGTCGTACTCATACGCGTGGGCCGCCGGGAGAAAAGCGTCTCCTCCGAAGCCTGACCCGGCGCTCCGTTGATGCACATCCTCGCGGTCTGCTATCGGTGCCGCCCGCCGGCACTGCTACTCCGGGGCTGATAGCTGCTGCCTCCGCCGCCGCGGCTGTAGGTGTTCGTCCGCTGTGCGCCCTGCGCGCGCGCCGCCGAATCGTGTTGAACCTGGCTCATCGTCGACGCGCTGGCGCCGGACGCGGCGCGCGAGCTGGCTTGCGCCTGCGCCTGCTGCTTCTGCGCCTGGGTCGGCTGCTGCACGCTGTTCCAGCTGCCGTTGTCGTACTTCTGATAGCCGCCGCTCGCGTCCTTCTTGTAGACGTTCCCGTCGTGGCCGGCGTAGAGATCGCCGCTGTTGCTCCTGGCAACGGCGGAGGTCTGGCCGCCGGGTCCGGTGACTCTCGCCGACGATCCCGCGCTCGACTGCGTCGTGCGCGTCGTCACGCCGGTCGCGTTGTTGGTCGTCCGCTGGGTGCTGGCCCACTGGTCGCCCCGTTGGACGCTCGTCGATCCCCAGCTGCCGTAGGCGTTGGTACCCTGCCTGGTCTGGGCGTACGCGCCGGTGCGCGGGTTGTAGGCTTGTGCCGCGCCGCTCGCGCCGTATGGTCCATACGCCACCGCGCCGCGTGAGTACACGCCGGTCGACGGGTTGTAGCGCGCCGCGGCCCCGGCGCCGCCGTACGGACCGTAGGCGACTGCGCCGCGCGTGTAGGCGCCGGTCCACGGGTTGTAGGCCGCCGCATATCCGTAAGTCGGGTAGCGCGGGTAGTACACCGGATGGACTCCGTGATAGACGTACGGCGGATAGTAATAGCCGGTGCCCCACACTGCGACGCCAAACGCGACCATCATCCCCGAGTACGCCGGTGACGCCACGTACACGACCGTCGTCGGCGTGGAGCTCTGGACGACCACGTAGGTGACGCTGTGCGCCGGCGAGCTGACCGGGATGGTGTAAATCGGCGCCGGCACCGTGCCGGTCACGGTCCAGGGTCCCGACGCACTTCTCGACATGAACCAGACGCCCTGGAAGCACATGTAGTAGAGGTCGCCGACCTTGAGGATGTCCTTGTCGGTGTTGACGGCGCGCTGCACAGGGGTGGTCTCGATCGGCTGGAACTGCGGCGTGCCCTGATACGACACCTCGGGCGCTTTCAGATCCATGGCGACGGTCGCCGTCTGCGGAATCTGCGCGAGCAGGACCGCTTCGGCAGCTTGAGGCGTGCCCGGAACCGACGCCAGCACGCGCGAACGCGCATGGCTGAGCGGAATCTTCCTGAATTCGTCGGGCAGCGTGAGGGACGCGAACGTCCACGGTCCGGCGAACCCGGGCGCCGAGAACCAGCGGCCAGCGATCAGAAAATACACCGGACCGGCACGGCCCATCCGGAACACATCGCTGTCGGTGTTGCTGACCCAGAGCAGGGTCGACGCGGCGCTGACCGGCACGTAGGCGGGCTCGCCACGCATCAGAATCAGCTCGGCCGGCGTCGTGATCGCGAAGATTTTCGGCGCATCGCCCGGGGCGATCCGCTTGCCTGGCAGCGCGTCCTTCGCGGCCTTCCAGTTGGGATCGTTCGGCAACTTGAAGAACGCATCGGGCAGCAGGCCCGCGTAGGTCCACGGGCCCATCAACGACGAGGCCTTGAGCCAGGTGTCGGTGGCGCGCAGGTACAACGTCCGAGACGCGCCGAGCTGGAAGAGATCCCAATTGGTGTTGACGGCGAACTGGAGGTCGCTCCCCTCGATCGCACTCCAGATTGGATCGCCATCGAGGTTGACGAGCACCGCCGGCGTCTTGCTGAAAAAGATGGGCGGCGGGTCGGCCTTCACGCCGTCGATGTTCTTGGGGATGATCTCGCTGGTGTTCAGGTTGGCGAGCACACGATCGAGCGCGATGACGCGCGCGTTGAGCGGCACGGAGGCCATGATCTCCGCCACGGCGTCCTTGAGGTTCTCCCGCTCGAGCGTGGAAAAGTTCGATGCGGTGATCCGGAATTCCGAGAAGCTGACCAGCCGCTGATCCACGGCCACGCTCGTCGCCGACTCCGCCTTGATGGTCCCGAGGGCGGGCTTCGGTGCGCCATACGGCGTGTAGGAAACCGCCGCGTAGAGGACCATGTTCCTGTGGTCGATCCAACTCGCGATCTGCGGCTGATACACCACCAGCGTGGCGCCGCTCGCGGTCCGGCTGGTCCGCGGCCAGCCGCCATCGACGGGTGCGGCTGCGGCCTTCGCCGCCGCCGGCTTGGCTGCCGCAGAGGTCGACGACGTGTGCGCGGCGACCAGCAGCGTGACCGGCGGCGCGAGCAGCGTCACCGCGACGATGGTGGCGAGCCGGGCGGCCGTCCCGGAGCGGTGTGTGTGCATCGACCTCATCGCCTATTGCCTCACGTAGTGAAGGTTTTCAATCCTGGCGGTCAGCTTCTTGGCGGGCGCGTTGACGATCGTCATCGACGCGTAGCTCGGGCCGCCGCCCGGGACGTTGGCGAACTGCACCGTGCCGTCGATCGGATCGTCCTCGAGCGTGGCGTGGAACAGCACGCGGTGGAGCGCCTGGGTCTTCGGATCGATCTCGTAGGTGAGGCGGTCGCCCGGGCTGATCACGCCGTCGGCGTAGAGCTGCACGAAACCGCCTGGCGCTGGCGCCGTCAGGACCTTCGCAAAGAACGACTGGAGCAGGGCCGGAGACGGCGTGAGATAGTTCTTGCAGAGCTCTACCAGATCGCCTGCCCACTCCTTGAACTCCGCGATCTTCTTCTTCTTGATCCGGCCGCGGAGCCCGGGTGTCTGGTCGGGCGGCGCCGGCGGGGTCAGCACCGTCTTCTCGATCTTTCCGTCAGGTCCGAACCGCATCGCAAACAGCTTCGCGGGCTTGGTGTCGCCCTTGAGCGTCACCGTCACGTTCATATTCCACGTGTACATCCGCAGGGCCTGGGCGTTCGCCTTCGCGGACTGGCCGAACTCCTGCGCCATCGCCTTCATCTCGGTCGATTGCGCCGACGCGACGCTGGCGAGCGACGCACACAGCAACGCCAGCGCTGCTGATCG
>Ga0134121_10005636_pt1 | contig 10163 bp, 13 predicted proteins | sample KB301_FD_96463 | JGI IMG/M metagenome (GOLD analysis project Ga0134121, IMG submission 96463) | Terrestrial soil microbial communities without Nitrogen fertilizer from Kellogg Biological Station, Michigan, USA - KB3-0-1 | ecosystem: Environmental > Terrestrial > Soil > Unclassified ... | reverse complement strand
GAATGGACCGATGCTGATCACCTGAGACACTCAAAGTTCGTGGGTCTGCGCGACGACAAGGATGCTCGAAACGTCTTCAAGGAATAACTCTTAGCCGTAATGTGACAACCAAACCTGAACAAACACGATTCAAAGGTTTGGGAAGCACGCCAGTCTTGGGAGCGGATCGTCTATGCTTTCGATGTAAGCCATCCACAAAACCGACGTGTCCGCAGTCCATGCAACGCAGTCTAGTAAATACGCAGCCGTATCACTCGCAATCAAACCACAAATTGCCACGCTCCAAACCAACCTCTTCGCCTTGTGCGCCAAGTTGATGGTCGCCCAAGTCCAGCGGATCGACCGGACGCCGCTCGCAGGCGGCGGGAGTGTCGCTATTTATTTCGTGGTTTAAGGTACTTTTCTACGTTTCGCGCTCTCGTGGCAAAGCGCAGTATGCTGCGGAACGCAAACTGAACCTCCGGCTTAAAATCCCCTACCACGATGGGCCGCAATGGGTTGAAGGCGAAAGAAGCCTGTCGTATTTCCTCATTCACAGCCTTCCCGACTCCCAACGTCCAGCAGATCCCCGAGGTATAAAAATAGAATCGGTGAAACGCAGCTTCCTGGGTACGGAACGGTGCCAAGAACGCAACCTCGGTCACTGGAGGCCGAATTACGCCGATACTCAAAGCCATTCGCTCCGGGAAGCTTGATTCGCCTCGCAAATACATTCGAACATGCTCGCGATATTTGTCGAGGTCAATCAGTGGTCCTGTTTTCCCGCCCTCCCACGAATGCACAGCAGCTTTCCAGAAAATCCCGAGGGCGAAATGGATCAGTTTGTCGCCCGCGATTGCTGCGTTTTTCGTTGTAGCGTACCCATCAAATCCATCCTCCGTGACGTCAGGAGGTATCTGTTTCAGAAGATCAAAAAAGCCAAACGTTCCGTCGTATTTCGCGAAAAGGGGAATTACCCAATTTTCGCCGCCGTCATTGAGTGCATGCTCGCAAGGCCGGCAGAGAAGCGGAAATTGAATTTGGCGCGAGCTTTCAATGACAAGCTTCGCGTTGGCTACGATCGGGTTGCCGCCAAGAGGGCAGCAGTACTGATAGGCCGCCCTCGGGATGAGATGGCTCTTGCAGAGTGGCTTTTCTTCGAGGTACAGCTTGCAGATTCCACGTTCCATTTATCCACACAAAAGAAAATTAACGGGTTATATCGTCGCGACGATCTTGGACCAATCGAGCTTGAGGTTCAGTCATGCTGACACCTTTCATCTCCTGATCTCAAGGTTTTATCAAGAACGTTGGTAGGACGCTTACCTTTTTTCCGAGCCAGTGGGCATCTTCGGGCTTGCGTCGCGAAGCTTCTTTCCGTTGGCTTGAAAACCACACTTTGCATCTGCGCGGCGAAAACCGTTGATGACCATGTAAATTCGCCCTTCTATACGTACAAGCACTCGCTCGAAGATTACATTCCATAAAGGGAACTACTCTCAAAGTCCTGACGCGGTGAAGGTCTTTGGGAAGACAAATCTGAATTCCCGTGATGGCGGTGGTGGTTTCTGACGCAGTTGCAGAGAGGTACACGCACACGCAAATCGACAACATCATGGAAACCGCTGGCTTGGACCTGAAAGATCACCCAGTCGGAACAGCCGGGGCCGGTTATGGAATCGAACCCCGTTCGAAGCCTTGGGCAACGGTGTACCTGCCATGTACCTCACTTCGGCTTTTGTGTCGTTTCTGTGGGATCTGTCAGAATGATTCGACTTGTTCACTGTGTGAGCTGACCCTGGCAAGGAACTAGCCTCGGAAAAAGTTGAGGCCAGAATGAGGCCAAAACACCCCCATTCCAGCCTCATTCTTAGGTCCGCCGCGCTGCAAGGGCAATTGAATCAACGAGACTTTTGGTAGGGGCGGTGGGGATCGAACCCACGACCTTCGGCTTAAAAGGCCGCTGCTCTACCACTGAGCTACGCCCCTAAACTATTGAGTTGCAATGACTTGAGCCAATCGAAACTGGACCAATCGCCTTCTCATGCAACGGGCTAGTGTCGCAGCCGCCAGCACACGCTGTCTGCCGTCACCGGTAACAGCTACAACTCTCAGGACTGCAACCGCAGCATTATTTTGACGGTACCGCGAACGGATTCTTCGTCCGCAGATGTTCAACATCCGACACCTAAAGTCTACCATGCCTACGCCAAGCTGTACTCACTGCCTCGCTGCAAGGACTTGTTCCCCCTTGTCCCGAAGATCGACTTACGGACTGAGCCAACGGTCGAGATGGCTTCGCACGAAGTCATCATCGTTCAGATGCGGATAAGCGGAATAGACGCGATCGATTTCCTGAAATTGACCCGGGCTAAGTCCCACGTCGGAATCGAGACACCAGATGCCCTGGAGCAAACCTTGGCGTCGCAAGACTTCGTGGAGGCCAGCGATGCAGCCGGCAAACCTGTTGCTGGCGTCGAAAAATGCGGCATTGGAATCGGTAACTTCTACGGCGCGCCGCAATAATTCCTCCGGGATCGTCGCGCCGGAACGGACAGCCGACTTGCAGTCGGCCAGCAACTCCACGGCGCGCCGGGTCCAAACGGCCCAGTGACCCAGGAGTCCACCGGAGAAACGTAGTGTCGCTGATTCCTTCCCCGTTGCAACCACGTACGGCGTCAGCAGGTCCATCACAATGTTGTCGTCGTTTCCGGTGTACAGGGCGATGTCTGCCCCGGATTCGGCGACGGCGCGGATAACGTCGAAGGTTTGATAGCGATTGAAGGGCGCAATTTTTATTGCGACAACATTTTCGATTTCCGCAAAGTCGCGCCAGAAACGGTAAGAAAGGGAGCGGCCTCCCACTGAGGGTTGCAAATAAAAGCCAACGATAGGAAGAACTTCCGTCACCAGGCGGCAATGCGTGATAAGAGTTACATCGTCGGAATCCTTGAGCGCGGCTAGGCTGAGAAGTCCCGCGTGGTAGTGCAGATCATGGAGGACGCGCGCCTCGCGTAGGGCCTGCGGAGTGTCGCCGCAGATTCCGCCGATGCGGACCAGCGGAACGGTGCGCCTGGAATTAGCGCGGCTCATTTCTTCTGCGACCAGTTCCAGGACCGGCTCGAAGAGACCGACGGCTGGATTGCGGATAGCAAACTGCGTGGTGTGCACTGCAATCGCCAGTCCTCCAGCGCCGGCATCGATGTAGTAACGGGTGAGTGCTCGTTGGCGGCGTTCATCCAGCCGACGGGAAGCATCGAGCGCAAGTGGATGAGCCGGAATGACCAGGCCTGCATGGAGGGCGCAGCGAACTTGGGGATCGATTTTGCTGCTCATGATCTCTTTCGTCGTCCAGATTTCTCAGAAGCGGCCAGCACGTTCCTCAAAATGTGTCGGCTTCGCGTACGTTGTTCCGCCGCGCGCCACCCAGTCTGCGATCCAGTCGATTAACTGCTCGGCGGTTACGCGCGGGTGTCCAAAAAGCGCGAAGGATTCCTGCGCGTTGCTGAGCAGGGCATCCTCAGATTCTATGCCTTCGAATTTTACGGCCTTGCCAAACCGTTCGCCGAATGTCTCGGCGACGCGGCGAACGCTCAGCAGTTCAGGTCCGGTGATGTTCAAAACTTTTGGCGGACTCGAGGCGTATCCCAGGGCTTCAAGGCTCCAGGCATTTGCGTCGCCCTGCCAAATGGCATTGAGGCATCCCATGGATAGCGCGACCGGCTTGCCGCTATAGACGCGCGTCGCGATATCGAGCAGCACGCCGTAGCGTAGTTCGACAGCATAGTTCAGGCGGATGATGACCATCTTTGTGTGATTGGCGAGACTGAAATGCTCGAATATTCGTTCTCGGCCGAGACAACTCATGGCATATTCGCCGACGGGGTTTAGGGTGTCTCCTTCGCGCGAGCCACCGCGCGATACCGATGAAAGTCCATACACATTGCCGGTGGAAAATGCCACGATGCGGCTGCTCACATATTTCTCGCTTACCAGCGCCGGCAAAAAGCTATTCATGGCCCAAGTTAGTGATTCGTTGCCAGACGAACCGAATTTCATGCCTGCCATGTAGACGATGTTGGGAAAATCAGGAAGGCTCGCAAGGTTCGCGCGATTGAGCAGGTCGCAGCGAATAGTTTGCACGCCTGAGGACTGGAGGCGCGATTCAAGGTCCCCAGAAGAAAATCGCGAGACACCCGTGACCCGACGCTTGATTCCGGCCGCATGCGATGCCCGCACCGCCATGCGCGCGAGGGTAGGACCCATTTTTCCGCCGACACCAAGTATTCCGATGTCGCCGTCGAGCGACCGAAACGTGTGGATAAGGCTCTCGGTAGGGACGCTGAGCAGGTCCTCAAGATCTTCGACGTCACGAATGGAGACTTTGTTGGTCAGCATGAGCGTCGATTGTACGTGAACTGCGCAAATTTCAGCGACTTCCCTGTACGAGACGCTTGCCGTCACACGCCGATGCCAAACGCGCGGGCCGCTGAGCATATAATGCCCTGCGAGGAACTCACATGTGTCTGCGCATCATGGGTGAAGCGGACATTCCCGCAGGAATGCGTCTGAAAGAAATTTCAGGCTGGAATCAAACGGCGGAAGATTGGGGGCGTTTTCTGAACGCCAGCCCGAATGGATGCTTTGTCGCAGAAGTTGATTCGAGAGTAGTTGGCACTGCCGCTACGATTTGCTATGAAGACAAATTTGCATGGATCGGGATGGTGCTGGTTGACCCGGTATACCGAGGGCGCGGGATTGGAACTCGGCTTCTGGAAAAGACGATCGCGTTTCTTGATGAAGTAAAGATACCGACAATGAAGCTGGACGCCACACCGCTGGGGAAACCGCTGTACGAAAAAATCGGGTTCGTCACCGAATATGAAATCGAGCGCCTAATTCTAAAGAGAGGTCCTGAGCAGCTATCGAATACGCAGCCTACCGACGCGCAGCGCCCGATCTCAAATTCAGAGCTCGAAATCGTCATGGCGCGGGACTCCGAGCTCTTTGGCGCGGATCGCAGCGGCTTGCTAAAGTCTCTGCATCAAGAATCACCGGAACTCACAGTGGCGGCATGGAACGCCGGCAATTTGATCGGATATGTCTTCGGCCGAAAGGGATCTTTTGCGGATCATCTTGGGCCCTTGATGGCCACAGAGGTAGAGACGTGCCACAAGCTTGTTGCTGCTTTTCTCCGAAGCTCCGGCCGCGAAAACTTGATTGTGGACTGCTTGAAATCAGCCGGGATCTCCGTCGACTTGTTACGTCAACAGGGATTCCGCTATGCTCGGCCGCTTACGCGGATGTTTCGTGGCAAAAATCGGTTCCCCGGAAAGCATGGCGAGCTGTGCGCGATTCTGGGACCAGAGTTCGGATAGACCGGTGGATGATCAAGACACCTCATTTCAAAACACCTCAGCCATGACAAACCAACCGAGACACATCTTTTATGGATGGTGGATCGTCCTGGCAGCTTTCTTAAACCTGTTTTTTGCAGTTGGAGTGATTTTTTACGGATTCCCGGTTTTCTATACCGCGTTCGTGGAATCCCTTGGATTCACGCGCGCTCAAGTCACACAGGGTTTTCTACTGGGATTCCTTCTGGTCGGCCTTCCCTTCGGTCTTCTAGCCGGCGTACTTATCGACCGAATCGGCCCGCGAGCGGCAATTCTTTCCGGCGTCGGATTCATCGGCCTGTCTCTCATCTTAATGGGTTTCATCACGCGGTTATGGCAGTATGAAATCCTATGCGTCACCGAAGTGCTTGGCTACGTCCTCGCCGGACCGATTGCCAATCAGGTTCTCATCGCTCGATGGTTTCGGAAAAAGCGGGGGCGCGCGATGGGCTACGCATATCTAGGACTGGGACTTGGCGGAGTCGTTGCGCCGCTGACAGTAAATTATTTATTGACCGTGATCGGATGGCGGATCGCAATTCAAACGGTCGGCCTGGTGATTCTGGCGGTGTTGTATCCGGTCGGGATATGGATCACGCGCTCCGGTCCAGGGGATCTGGCTCTCGTTCCTGATGGAACAGCAGGAAATCCGACCGACATAGCTACCGATACAGCGCCAACAAAGATCCGTTGGGTCTTGAGGAGTACAAACTTCTGGTTGATTTTGATCGGCTCATTTTTGGTGGTCGGCGCCATCGGCGCAGTAATTCAGCACTTCATCCTTTTTTTGAAGGATCTCGGCTATTCGGGATCCCGCGCATCGCAGTTTTCCACGATTTTGCTGGCATCCAGCCTGGCCGGGCGCGTCGCCGTGGGATACGTAGCTGACCGGCTCACAAAGAAGAACATCATGGCGGTCTTTTACGTGACCATTGGAGCGGCAGTACTGTTGCTGGGCATCTCAAACAGTGGCGTCGCGATCTGGATCTTCGCGATTGTATTCGGATTCTCGATGGGAGCGGACTACATGCTCATTCCCCTGGTCGCTGCCGAATGTTTCGGAACTCATTCGCTGGGCAAGGTTCTGGGACTGATCATCATGGGATACTCGCTGGGGCAGTGGGGAGCGCCGTGGCTCCTGGGCAGGATTTTTGACGCGACCCATAGCTATCAGTTGGGGTGGAAAATTATGGGTACGGCCGCAATCCTCGGCGCCGCAATCGTCTGGCGCGTTAACTCGTCGAGGCCCAACATCATCCGCGCAGTTAAATGAAAGAAAAGAAATGGCGGAGAGGGTGGGATTCGGACTCTATCCCGCCTCTGATTCCGCGTAAGTTACTCATTCCACGTTGCGTTAAATCCACCAAAAACAGCAGAAGTGCCGAATCCGGGTACACGGCGGGTACACGGACGTGAAGTTGCCCGGCTCTTACAAGAGCGGTCGGCGCCGGCGTGAGCCTCCGATCGTCGCTGAGTGCGGGTGTGGCTGGCGAAGCCGCCCGATAAGCCCAACGAAAGCCGAGAAGCTTCATGCCGCGCACGTAACCTTGATGCACAGTTCGGAAGAAAACGGAGGCTCGGCGCAAACACGAATGCGCGCGTGATTTCTCTTGAGGCGTCCGACGTGGCCAGCGTTTCTGGGTAGAAGTTTGATCTAGGGTCGCCGCCGGATTTCCCAAAACATACTGCTCACCGCAAAGCATAGCGCCGCGGCGAATACAGCGATGAGGAAATGATGGAGCATTTTGTCTGCCACAAAAAGCAGGGCAGGATTACGCGGGGTCTGGCGAGAGGGTACACCGCAAAGCACCTGGCCGTCCATCTTTCTTCCACCTCGCCCGGGGCAAAATCCGATGCTGCAACGGTCTTCACTAACTGCCGATCTCGCCGCCGCGCGTCTTTCCCGTCCACAAGCAACTGTTTCTGCGCCTGGGCGGGAATATGGAGTCGGATGAAGCTGATCGTCACCATCGCGCTCGGCTTTGTCGCCGGGCAAATCCTTTGGGAGCTGCTCCTCGTGGCCGCGCGCTGGGCAGGACAGGCGAGCGTGCGCGCGGTTGCATTCGTGCTTCGCAAGACTTTCGAGGGGCCGCAGCCGCAACGAGCGCAGCGCTTGGAAGTGCAGGAATGAATTTCTACGAGCTAGTCGGCGAGTCCAGAGCCTCCTTGAGATCGAGACTGGATTCGTCGGCTCCTGACAGACCGTGGGGCCGGTAGCTCGGGCTCCGGTCTCACGCGTCTGAGATTTCACTGAGGTGAAAAAGTATGGCGACACAAACCGCACCACTGAACAGCGTTGAGGACCTGAACCAACAGCTTGGCCATCTCTGGAAAGCGCGCCGCGATCTCGAGAAGGAACTCGGGCTTGTGTCGCTCGGGATCCAGACCGCAGATCAAAATGCGCGATCGCTAAAAAAACGCTCCGCGCAAGGCGATGCGGGCGCGTCGTCACTTCTCGATAAAACGGAAGCGGAGCGGAAGGACTTGGCGCGCAAAGAGGAAGGCTTGCGACTGTTAATCGAGGAGCTGGAGCCGAAGATCAATGCGGCGCAGCAAGAGATTACTGCCGCCCGCCGACTGCAGGAGGAACAAGAACAGGAACAACGCTTTCGCGAAGCGTGCGACAAGACAGCTGCCCTCGTCGAACGCGTTCTCGTTCTCCACGCGCAGGCCTGCCAGGCGTTGGCCGAAGTTCGCCTGGCGCAGAAAGACCTATGCGAGCGCGGACATCGCGGCCAGGCCGCGGCTGAGCGAATCGTCATGCAGCCGCTATGGAATCTACCTCACCAACTACAGGCGGCTAAAAAATGGACGCATCCCCGGGCGAACATTGCCGGCGCGAGCATTGAAATTGTGCCTTTGCTTCCGCCGCCAGAGTCGGCGAACGGGAACAGCGCGCGAAAGTCGTAGAGTCAGAAAATCCAATTCAGAAAAAGGAGCGACACATGTTTGAAGTGAGCAATCTAGACAAACCGAGAGCCGCGAAACAGGCGAGCGATTCAGAGCCGCAACTGAAGGCCGCGATCCGCGTCGTCGAAGCCACACGCAATTATTTCCGTGTAGCGGGCCGCAACATTCCGAAAGCCAAGTTCGATCAGCTCAAAGCCTCACATGACGACGCCATGGACGTGATCGTCAAGAGCCTCGCTGCTTCCGGCAACACGGCCGGCGCCATCGAGCTGATTCGGGAACGGCCGCGCTTTGCGATGCTGGGCAACTGAGTCAAAAACAAAAATCTGAGCACTGAGAGGGGAAAACATCATGTCGATAGCTCCACCGATTCAAATCACGCTGAGTGATGCACAGGCCGGATATGCGGCACAACAAACGCAACTTGCGAGCGTGAAGGCTGCACTCGCAAGCGATCCTAACAACGCATCGCTTAAGGCGCAGCTCGCAGCCGCGGTTGCGCAGCTTCAATTTTTCGGCCAGCAAATAAGCTTGATCCAAAGCGCGCCCGTCCAGGTTCCGGTGATCGATCCGATTCTGATCGTCAGCATCGGTTTGCATGTCGGGAATGACGCCTCACTCTACGCGACACTCAAAAGTCCAGTGCCGTTTACTTACAAATGGCAGAAAGACGGTGTCGATATCGCAGGCAGCCAGGGAAGCGGCCCGGGGCCGGGCGGCACGGGAGTCAACCCTTCGACTGGCGTCGCGAATCCTCAGTTAGCGGCCTACGACATACCGGGGCTCGCGAACGGTGACCTGACGGTCAGCTAAGAGAGGGGACGATGAAAAAGAGAAAGAAGCGCTCACCTGCTAACAGGCGTTCCGCAGGTGGCGACGGGCATCCCATCGCGGAGCTCGGCAAGGGCACCCGGTGGCAGGCGGGTCAAAGCGGAAACCCGAACGGCAAACCGAAATGGAAGCTCTTGTCCGACACCTATCGCGCCAAACTGGCGGAACTCGTTCCGGGTGACAAACGCGGACGAAACTATGCGGAAGCGATCGCCGATGCGGCGTTCGCCGCGGCCCTCGAAGGACAGATCGGGGCGATTCAGGAGATCGCCGATCGCACCGAAGGCAAGCCGGCACAGGCGATTGCGCTGTCAGGAGACTTGCACGTTACGATGACCGTCGAGGAGATCGATGCGCGGCTGAACGAACTGCTTAAGACCGCTCAGGCACGCGAGCAGGCGCGAAGAGAGTCTGGGAAGATCGTGCAGTAGGTCCATGAAATCCAACGACAGAACCACGGTTCTCGAATCGTCCATCGGGGAACGCGTCTCTGTCAGGTGCCATTTTTCTCTGGCCGAAGCAACTACAGTCGCGGTCGATTCCACCCTAGATGTGCTCGATGCAATTCTTCCGATCGCCCAAAGCACCACTAGACCACCCAAAATGCAACCCGTTACCTGTTTCTTGTCCAATGCGACCACCCGCCTCCAAACTCTTCGTATGATACTTATAGTCCGTGGACACATAAACGGCAGAGCCCGAATATGGCGCGTAACGATAAATGGAAGACGTTCGCGTCAGATTCGGCAAAGCTTTACGCAAGCGCAGGAACAAGCTGGGAGTGTCACAAGAGGAATTTGCCGACCTGTGTGAGCTCGACCGGACCTACATTGGTGGCATTGAGCGCGGCGAACGTAACGTAGCGCTTGTTAACATCGAAAAGATCGCTAATTCGTTGAGGATTTCTCTGCCCGAGATGTTCCGCGACGTCTGATTCTATGCCCCAGGCTTGGAGTCGAACCGACTGCGTGCGCTGATTCCGCGTAAGTTATTCATTCTACATAACGCGAAAAACGCCAAAAGACCCATTCCGGCTACGCGGCGGTT
>Ga0134121_10005635_pt1 | contig 10164 bp, 8 predicted proteins | sample KB301_FD_96463 | JGI IMG/M metagenome (GOLD analysis project Ga0134121, IMG submission 96463) | Terrestrial soil microbial communities without Nitrogen fertilizer from Kellogg Biological Station, Michigan, USA - KB3-0-1 | ecosystem: Environmental > Terrestrial > Soil > Unclassified ... | reverse complement strand
CCTCAGACGAGCTTCAACAATAAATAGCATGTAAATAAACGCACTGTGTCCCATGGCACGAATACTCGATCATCCCCTTCTTTCTGCACCAGAAACGGTCGAGAAACGCGAATCAATATGTATCTGGCAGCTGACAATCACGAAGACGCGGAACCGCTTCGGGTCGCCGCGCTTCAGAGACGTACCTGGTAGCCGAGCCTGTCTTTCGCCTCGCGATTGAACCGCGCCGCACGGCGGTCACGGAAAAGTTACACTACCCGTGTTTAAGCACGTCACCTTAATCTCGTCACTCGCAAAATGAAGATCAAGCGTATCGAGACCCTCGCCATCAGCCTGCCGATGGTGAAGCCGCTCAAGATGTCGTTCGAGGAGGTCAAGAGCGCTGAGAACGTGCTGGTGCGGCTCGAGACCGGCGATGGCGTCGTCGGCTGGGGCGGCGCCGGCGCCGCGCCGACGATGACCGGCGAAACGGTCGCGAGCATGGCGGCGGCAATACGCTACCTCGCGCCGAAGCTCGAAGGCATGGACCTGGAGGACATCGCGGCAGTGATGGCCCGCGCGGACAACTATCTGTTCTACAACAATTCCGCCAAGTCGGTGATCGAGATCGCGCTGCACGACGCGCTCGGCCGCGCCAGGGGCAAGCCGGCCCATGACCTGCTCGGTGCCAAGCGGCGCGACCGGGTGGCGATTTTGCGCATGGTGGGTACCGGGAAAGGCACGGCCGCCGACATCGACGACGCAAAACGCGGCCAGGCCGAAGGGCACGTCGCGTTCAAAATCAAGGTCGGCGTCGCCGAACCGCGCGAGGACGCCGAGCGCACGCGAAAGATTTGCGAAGCCTTAAACGGTAATGGAAATCTCCTCATCTGCGCCGACGCCAACCAGGGCTGGACGCCCGACCAGGCGATCACGTACGTGCGCGGGGTCGAGGACACGACGCTCGCATTCTTCGAGCAGCCCGTTTCCGGGCACGACATCGAGGGCATGGCAAAAGTCGCGCGCGCGAGCCGGGTGGAAATTGGTTGCGACGAGGGGCTGCATTCCCTCGACGACTTGAAGCGCCACCACGCAGCGGGCGCGGCCGCAGGTTTCAGCCTGAAGACCATCAAGCTGGGTGGCATGCGGCCGGTCATGGACGCCGGGCTGCTGTGCGAAAAGCTCGGCATGAAAGTGAATCTCGCCTCCAAGATGGCGGAGACCGGAATCTGCACCGCCGCCCTGCTTCACCTGTCCGCGGCATTGCCGGCGGTGGACTGGGGCGTGGGTTTTTCCAGCCAGTACCTGGTCGACGATATCCTGAAGACACCGTTCTCGTTCGCGGATGGCCACGTCTCGGTGCCGGTTGGCCCCGGGCTTGGCATCGAGGTGGACGAAGCGAAAGTACGTCGCTTCGCGAGAGAAGCGTAACTCGCGGGTTGTGACTGGCGGGTGGTGTTCCCGGCACTGCCGGAAACTCTTTTAAGCACGACCCGCAATCCGCGATCCGCCAGTCACGCGAAGATCAAGCGTTGAGCTGCGCTCAAAGCTTGATCTTCGGATCGAGCCAATCGCGCAGTGAATCCCCGAAGAGATTGAAGGCGAACACGCCCATGCTGATTGCAATGCCGGGGAACACGATCATCCACGGCGCCTGCTGGTAGAAATCGGCCGCTGCGCCCGACAGCATCAGCCCCCACGAGGGCGTCGGTTCCGTGACGCCCAGCCCCAGGAACGAGAGCGACGCTTCCGCCAGGATCGCCTGCGCCACGAACGCAGTCAGCATGATGAGGTAGGGCGCGACCACGTTCGGCACGATGTGCCGGAAGACGATGCGCGTGTGCGAGTAGCCAGCCGCGCGCGCCGCGTCCACGTACGGCAGCTCCCGGATCGCCAGGGCCGAAGCCCGCACCACGCGCTCCACGCGCGGCAGCATCGGCAGCGCGATGGCAATGATCAGGTTGACGTCGATTCCGAGGACCACGTTGTTGCCGAGTATCGCCACCACCGTAATGGCCAGCACGATGATGGGAAACGAGAGCAGCACGTCCATGATGCCCTGGATGACCAGGTCCACCTTGCCGCCGAAATACGCCGACACGACGCCTATGATTGCGCCGAGCGTCGAGCCGACGAAGGAGGCAATGAAGCCGATCGCGAGCGCGGTGCGCGCGCCGAAGATGATGCGCGAGGCCACGTCACGCCCGAACGAATCGGTGCCGAGCCAGTGGTCCCGCGATGGCGCCGCCAGCTGCGACGCGTAGTTCACCGTGAGCGGATCGTACGGCGCAACCCATGGCGCAAACGCAGCGCATAGCGCCATCAAAATGATGAATATCAGGCCCCCCGCCCCCAGCGGCTGCTGCGTGATGAACAGCAGGACGGGATGCCGGCGCTTGGGCACCTTGTAGGTGATTGAATTTGTGGTTACGGCACTCATTGCTTGTCAGCCACCCTAGCGATAGCGTATGCGAGGGTCGAGGAACGCATACATCATGTCGATCACAAAATTGATCAGCACGAAGAACACTGACACCAGCAGCACCAGCGCCTGGATCAGGGTGTAATCGGCTCTCGCCACCGCCTGCACGAACAGCTTGCCGATGCCGTTCAGGTTGAATACCTGCTCGGTCACCACCAGCCCCCCGATCAGGAAGGCGAACTCGAGCCCGATCACGGTTACCACCGGCAGCAGGGCGTTTCTCATGGCGTGGCGCGCCACCACGAGCCGCTCCATCACGCCTTTTGCGCGCGCGGTGCGGATGTAGTCCTCCTGCAGCACTTCCAGGATCGAGGAGCGCATCATGCGGGTGGACACCGCCGAATAACGATAGCCCACCGCGAGCGCGGGCCAGATCAGCTGCGACAGGTTTGCCCATGGGTCCTTGAAGAATGGCGTGAAGGTGAGCGGCGGAATCCAGTTGAACACGGTGAGCAGCAGCAGGATGATGATCATCCCCAGCCAGAACGAGGGCACCGCCAGTCCCGCAATCGAGAACACCCGGATGGACTGGTCGATCCACGTGTCTTTGAATACCGCCGAGAGTGTCCCGAGCGGCAGCGCGAGTACAATTGCGAGTATCGTCGCCATCACCGCCACTTGCAGCGAGAGTTCGAGCCGGATTCTGATCTCGTAGATCACGGATTTCCCGGTCCACATCGAGACGCCGAAGTCGCCCTGCAGCACACTCCCGAACCACTTGAAGAACTGCACGTAGAGCGGCAGATCGAGCCCCAGCCGCGCGCGCTCCTGCACGATCAGGTCCTTCGGGATATTGGCCCCGCCGCCGTCCCCCAGCAACATGGTCGCCACCGGGTCACCCGGCATCAGGCGCAAGAGGAAAAACACCAACACCGCGACGCCGAGCAGCGTCGGGATCATCAGGAGAAACCGGTGAAAGACAAATTTCAGCATTGCTTGATGAGGCGTGACCGGTGACCGGTGACTGGTGACCGGTAAGGGACTATCTCCTTTGGGTCCGCATAAACGGCGGCGGCCCTCAGGCCGCCGCAGTGATTCTCGTTACAAGTCACCGGTCACTGGTCACAGATCACCGGATTACTGGTCGAGCCACACATCGGCCAGGTCCTGTCCCACGTAATGGCTCGGCGTGATATTCCAGCCTTTCATCTGCTTGTGGCTGACGATGATACGGTGCCACCAGATGGTAGGGATGGTGTAGGCCTGCTCGAGCGCGCGCTTTTCGAACTCGCGCAGTAGCGCGAAGCGCTTCTTCTTGTCGAGCTCGCCCGACTGCTTGTCGTAGAGATCGTCGAGCACGCGGTCGGTCTGCTGCGCATAGTTGATGGTCGAGCGGTCGTGCGAGAGGTACTTTTGCAGCTGCAAGTTGGGCTCGTCCATGAAGTCGCAGTTGAAATCGAGCGCGGCGTCGTAAGTCGGATTGTCGCGCTGCTGCGCGGCGAGGTAGAGCCGGGTCTCGAGCTGCTCGTGCTTCACGTTCAGCCCGATCTGTCGCCATTGGTCAATCAGGAACACCCCGACCGGCGTGTACGGCATTGCGACGTTACGGTTGGTGAGCGTGAAGCTGAGATTGGGCACGCCTGCCGCCTGCAAAAGCTTCTTCGCCTCGGCGCGCGCGGCCGTGACGTCCTTCGAAAAGCCGGGATAGGTCACGAGCTCCTTCTCCGAGACCGCGAGATCGTAGCCCGGCCGCAGGATGCCGCCGACGTGGCGCACCAGCGCGACCTTGGACAACGCCTGCGCGCCGCCCCAGCGGTCGATCGCGAGCGAGAGCGCTCTTCTCACGCGAGCGTCGTCGAACGGTTTTTTCTTGGTGTTGAAAGTCACGACCAGCGAGCACACCCACGGCGACTCCTGCACCGCCGCTTTGGCGCCCAGCGTCTTCAGCAAGCGATCGCGGTCGGCTGGTGAATGGCCGCGAAACTCGACGAGCACTTCGCCCGCCGCCAGCGCATTCACCATCGGCGCACCGGCGATGAAAACGGCAAGAAAGCCGTTCAGGTACGGCTTGCCCTTCTGGAAGTAGCCGTCGAACTTGCGGCCGGTCCAGTGCGAGCCCGCAACGTGCTCGACAAAGGTGAATGGCCCGGTCCCCATGACATTGCGCTCGGGGAATTTCGGGTCCTGTTTGAGCTTCGCCGCGCTGTAGACGCAATCCCACGGGCTCGCGAAATTCGTGAGCATGGAGGCGTTCGCCTTTTTCAACTTGAACACCACCGTTAGCGGGTCCGGCGTCTCGATCGAGGCGATGTCGGCGTAACTTGCCTGCCGGATCGACAACACGCCCGGCGGCGGATTGCGCAGACGGTCATAAGTCGCCTTGATGTCCTCGGAGGAAAACGCGGAACCGTCGTGAAACTTGACGCCCTTCCTCAGCTTGAAAGTGTAGGTGAGGCCGTCCTTCGAGACGGTCCACGATTCGGCAAGATCGCCCTTGATCGCGGGATACTTCGCGGTGTCGAACTCGAGCAGCGTGCTGTAATGCGGACGCACCGGGTGTATGAAAGCGAACGACGTTTGCGCATGGCAATCATAGTTGGGCGGCTCCGCCCCCACTGCGAATTTGAGCAGCCCGCCGGGCTTCGGCGTCTCGGCCGCCATTGCACTCGCGGCAACGAGCATAGCCGCACTCAACAACAACGCTAGATTTCGTCTCATGACTTCTCCTCCTTCTTGTTTAGCGACTAGTGACTTGTGATTAGTGACTAGTGCTTTTTCTCTGCAACCCGGCAGTGCCGGAACGGAACTGGTCACCAGTCACTGGTCACCAGTCACGCTTCATCAAATCTTGATGCAGGCCGCGAAATGCCGCGGCCTCACTTCCCGCAGCTCGGGAACCGCCATCTTACACTCGTCGGTCGCGAGCGGGCAGCGTGTATGGAACACGCATCCGAGCGGCGGGTTCAGCGGGCTCGGCACCTCGCCTCCCAGCACGCGGTATTCGCGCCTCGCCTCGAGCTGCGGGTCGGGAACCGGCACCGCGTCGAGCAATGCCTTTGTATAAGGATGCAGCGGGTCGGCATAGAGCGTGTCGCGGTCGGCGATCTCCATCACTTTTCCGAGGTACATCACGATGACCCGGTCCGAAATATGCCGCACCACCGCGAGGTCGTGCGCGATGAACAGGAACGTCAACTGGTACTTCTGCTGCAGGTCCTCCAGCAGATTGATGATCTGTGCCTGTATCGAGACGTCAAGCGCGGATACCGGCTCGTCGCACACGATAAATGACGGCTGCATCGCCAGTGCACGCGCGATGCCGACGCGCTGGCGCTGCCCGCCGGAGAGCTCGTGCGGAAAACGTTCCGCCATGTACTCGAACAGCCCCACCTGCGTCAGCAGCTCCGCCACCTTTTCACGGGCGGCCCTTGCGTTCGGCACCAGCCGGTACACCCGCATCGGCTCGGCGATGATCTGCCCGATCGTCATGCGCGGATTCAACGAGCTGTAGGGATCCTGGAATATCACCTGGATCTTGCGACGGTAGTCTTTGAGCTGCTGTCCTTTCGCGCGTGTGACGTTGTGGCCTTCGAACACGATTTCGCCGGAGGTCGCCGGCTCGAGCCGCAACAGCGTCCTGCCGACCGTGGTTTTCCCGCAGCCGGACTCGCCGACCAGTCCCAGCGTCTCTCCGCGGAACACCTCGAACGAAAGCCCGTCGACAGCGCGCACCTCGAACTTTGTGTGTTTCAGCATTTGCAGTCCGGCGCCGACCTCGAAATAGGTTCGCAGCTCATGCACCCGCAGCAACGGCTGCGACGTGTCGAGCGACTTGGGCGTCGGCGGCTGCGGGTTAGCGCTCTGCAGCCCAAGCCCGGTCGGCCCGACCTGCGCCATCTCCCTGGCACGGACACAGGCGGAGTAATGGTGTGGCTCGGCCTCGAGGAGCGGCGGCGGCGCGGTCACGCACGCATCCTGTTTTGCCCGGCAGCGCGGCGCGAATCTGCATCCGGGCGGCGGGTCGAGCAGGTTGGGCGGCAAGCCATCGATGGTCTCGAGTTTCAGTCCGCGCGGCTTGTCGAGCCGCGGCACCGAGCGCAGCAACCCCGCAGTATAGGGATGCAGCGGCTTCGCGAACACGGCGGCGGCGGCCCCCTGCTCCGCCAGGCGCGCGGCGTACATCACGTTCACCCGGTCGGCGTAGCGCGCGACGATGCCGAGATTGTGGGTGATGATCACCATCGCGATGCCCAGGTCGCGCGACAGATCTTTCATGAGTTTCAGGATCTGCGCCTGGATCGTGACGTCGAGCGCGGTGGTGGGCTCGTCGGCGATGATCAGTTTCGGGTTGCACGAGAGCGCGATTGCGATCATCACGCGTTGGCGCATGCCGCCGGAGAACTGGTGCGGATACTGGTCGAGCCGGCGCTCCGGATCGGGAATGCCCACCATCTTCAACAGGTCCCCTGCGCGCGCGCGCGCCTGCTCTTCCGTCATCGCAAGATGAATCAGCAGCGGCTCCATGATCTGGAAACCGACGGTGAGAACCGGATTCAACGATGTCATCGGCTCCTGGAAGATCATCGCGATATCGCGGCCGCGAATCGCGCGCATTTCGTCCTCCGTGAGCCCGAGGAGATTGCGGCCCTGGAACATGATGCGGCCGGCGACAATGCGCCCCGCGGGTTTTGCGAGCAGGCGCATGATGGCCAGCGACGAAACCGATTTGCCGCAGCCGGATTCGCCAACGAGGGCGACCGTCTCTCCCGGCCTGACTTTATAGGAGATGCCCTCGACTGCGCGCACCACGCCGCGCGTCGTCACGAAGTGAACGTGCAGATCTTCGACTTCGAGCAGCCAGGGACTGAGCGCCGCTTCGGGCGCGGCGCCGCCGCGTGTTGCGGTAGGTTGATCCATCCTCCGGGGGGCACTGCTTATTGTGGTCGGTTCAGGCTATTGACCACCCTGCGGGTTGTCAAGCTCCGCCGTCAAGAAAATCACGGCGGGCGGTAAGTGAACCGCATTCGATAGACTCAGTCTAACCGTCGTTTGCCCCCGGTCTTTTGCAATTCAGCCACGGGAAGCACAATGCTATAGTTCCCGGTTCGTCATCCCAATACTGCGTCACTTTTTCCGAAGGAAATCCCATGAAACTTTACTACGCCCCCGGTGCCTGCTCGATGGCGCCCCACATTGTCCTGCGTGAAGCGGGACTGAAATTCGATCTCGACAAGGTGGACCTCGCGGCGAAGAAAACCGAGAGCGGCGAGGATTATCTCGCGGTCAATCCCAAGGGCTACGTGCCGGCGTTGAAGCTCGACGACGGGACGGTGCTGACCGAAGTGAGCGTCATCTGCCAGTACATTGCCGACCTGAGGCCGCGCCGGGGCCTCGCGCCCAAGCCGAAAACCCCGGAGCGTTACAAGCTGATGGAATGGCTCAATTTCACCGCGACCGAGATCCATAAAGGTCTCAGCGATTTCTACAACCCGAAGATCACGCCGGAGTGGCGGGAAGCCAAGCTCGAGCGCCTGAGCAAGCGCCTCGACTTCCTGGACCGGGCACTCGGGGCCAACCAGCATCTCATGGGCGAGTTCAGCATCGCGGACGCCTATCTTTTCACGGTACTGAATTGGACCGGCCGACTCCAGGTCGACCTCTCGAAGTGGCCGAACATCCAGGCATTCAAGGGACGCATTGCCGAGCGCCCGGCGGTCAAGAAGACAATGAAAGCGGAAGGCCTTGGCAAGTGATGCGGCGGGGGGCTGATGAAGTGATGCGGCGGACGGCGGTGGGACGTCTGAATCCGTCACCCCGTCACTTCGTCACCCCATAAGGGGAGAGTACGATGGGCTTTCGAATGCCGCTGGTGCTGGCATTGGCCGCGGCGCTGGCCGTTGCCGCAGCGCCCGCAACCGCGCAGAAATATCCCGCCAAGTCGGTTCGCCTGGTGCTTCCGTTCGCCGCCGGCAGCGCGGTGGACGTGCTGGCGCGGCTCTACGCGCAAAAGATGTCGGAAACCTGGGGCCAGCAGATACTGGTGGACAATCGCACCGGGGCGAATGGCATTATCGGCATGGAAACCATCGCGCGGGCGGCGCCCGACGGCTACACGCTCGGCATGGGCAACGTCGCCACGCTAGCGATCAATCCGGGTCTCTACGCCAAGCTGCCGTATGACGTGACGCGGGACTACGTTCCAATCCTGTACGCCGCGGCGATCCGCAATTCACTGGAGGTGCACCCCTCTTTGCCGGTGAATACCGTGAAGTCGCTGGTCGCGTTGGCCAAAGCGCGTCCCGGCGAACTGAACTACGCCTCCGGCGGCGTCGGCAGCGCGCAGCATGTTCCGATGGAGATGCTAAAAGCGATGACCGGGATCAATATCGTTCACGTCTCCTACAAGGGGCTCACGCCGGCCTTCAACGATGTCCTCGCCGGGCAGGTGCCGATGATGGTCTCCGGGGTGGTGACCGCCCTGCCGCACCACCAGGCCGGGCGGCTGCGCATCATTGCCACCACCGGCGCCACGCGCACGAGCGTCACGCCGGAGATTCCGGCAATCGCCGAAGCGGGCGTGCCGGGCTACGATTTCGATTCCTGGACCGGCTTCCTCGCGCCGACAGGCACGCCGCCGGCGATCGTCGCGCTGATCCACGCCGAGACGGCGCGCATCAGCAAGCTCCCCGACATCCGTGAGCGCCTCACTGCGGCCGGCTTCGAGGTGGTGGGCGGCTCCTCCGAGATGTTCGCGGCGCTTATACGGGACAACAACATCCGCCTCGGCAAAGTGATCCGCGCGGCGGGCATCAAGGCCGAATGAAGAGAATGCAGACGCTCCCAATTGTCGGCCTGTGCCTGTTCGCGGCCCTGGCGGCGTTCGTGATCGTGACGCGCGGCGGTCCGATCGACTGGCGCAACGCGAGCCGCGAACCGGTCGGGCTCGCGCCCGAACCTGCCGACACTCCCGAGGCGGTGGTGCAGGTCTATGCCGCGCGCACTTGGGGCTGGCGCGGCTATTTCGGCGTTCATACCTGGGTCGCGGTCAAGCCGGCGCGCGCGAAGACCTACACGGTCTACGAAGTCATCGGCTGGCGCCTGCGCTGGGAAGGTTCGGCGCTGGCGATTCGCAACCGCATTCCCGACGAGCGCTGGTTCGGCGCCGTCCCGGCGTTGCTCGCCGACAAGCGCGGCCACGATGCCGACGCGATCATCGGCCGCATCGACCAGGCCGCGCGCGCCTATCCGTACGCCGCGCAATACACGATGTGGCCCGGACCGAACTCGAACACCTTCACGGCGTGGATTGGCCGCGCGGTGCCCGAACTGGGGATAGACCTGCCGCCGACCGCCATTGGCAAGGATTATCTCGGCGACCGGTTGATTGCGGCGGCCCCGAGCGGCAGCGGCGTTCAGCTCTCGCTCTTCGGCCTGCTCGGCGTCATTGCGAGCAGCATCGAGGGCTTCGAAGTGAACGTGCTCGGCCTCACCTTCGGCTTCGACCCGTTCTCTCCCGCCCTCAAGCTCCCGTTCATCGGACGCATCGGCGCTTCGCGCTGGCTGAAAACATAAACGGGTGAAGGTCACGAAGAGCGCCAGTTTCAGATCGCTTTTATAAATTAGAACGAGGAGGCCGTTTCCATGAACTATCGACAATATTCGTTCCAATTTGCTGCCGCGCTGTGCGCGAGCGCCGTTTTCCAGCCGCTGCTCGCTGCGCAGTCCGACCCCACTGCTGATTACCCCAACAAGCCGATCCGTTT
>Ga0134121_10005633_pt1 | contig 10166 bp, 2 predicted proteins | sample KB301_FD_96463 | JGI IMG/M metagenome (GOLD analysis project Ga0134121, IMG submission 96463) | Terrestrial soil microbial communities without Nitrogen fertilizer from Kellogg Biological Station, Michigan, USA - KB3-0-1 | ecosystem: Environmental > Terrestrial > Soil > Unclassified ... | reverse complement strand
TCCTTGACCATCTCGACGAAGTGGGGCGCGCGAAACTTCGGCTGGGTCCTGGTCAGATCGATCGGGATACGCTCGGCCAGCGCGCGGTCATCGGCCGACAGGTGGCCGTGCTGCTCCATGAGGCGCAAGATGTGGGCGCGCCGGTCAAGCACCCGCTGCCGCTCGCGGAACGGATCGTAGAACGAGGGGCCGCGCGGAATCACCGCGAGCATCGCGGCCTCGCCGATCGAGAGGTCGGCCGCGTGCTTGTCGAAGTAGATGCGCGCGGCCTGCTCGGCCCCCCACGCGCCATTGCCGTAGTAGACGCGGTTCAGGTACTGCTCGAGGATCTCCGGCTTGGTCAGCACGCGCTCGAGCCGGCCGGCGAGCACCATCTGGCGTAGCTTCCCGGGCAGGCTGCGCTGCGTGTTCGCCACCAGGCGCACGAGCTGCATCGTGATCGTCGAGCCGCCGAACTCGACCCCGCCGCCCCGGAGGTTCAGCCACGACGCGCGCATCATCGCGGTCCAGTCAACGCCCCCGTGGTCATAGAAGTCGTTGTCTTCCGACGCGAGCGTCGCGTTCACGAGGTACGGCGAGATCTTGTCGACCGCGAGCCAGCTGTCGCGCAGCCCGGCGCTGGTCGCCTCCTGGCGCAGCGTCACCCCGTTGGCATCGACGACCAGGAGCGAGGTGGCCGATGGCTTGTCGATGAGCTCGCCCGGAAACGCCACGGCCAGGACGGCGATCCACCAGGCGCACGCCAGGGCGGCCCACCCGCCGAGCAGCGCGACCACCACGCGACGCGGCCAGCGCAGCCGCCGGCCACGCACGATCGCCCAGATCTTGCCGAGCGTTTGCGTACGCGCGCCGCTCAACTACTTGGCCTTGATCTCGATGATGTCGGCGGCGGTCTGCGCGTTGACCTCCGGCTTGTACATGAGCTCCGCGACCGTCGGCGGGCGCGTGAACTTGCCGGCCGCGATCGCGCGGATCTGGAACTCGTGCACCTTGTGACCGCGCGAGCTGTACCTCGACGCGAAGTCCACGCGCTCGTCATACATCTCGCGGTACGTGCCCCAATCATGGGTCTGGGTATCGCCCGCCGTGCCGGTGGTCGCGAACCTCGTGTTGAGCGCCTCGAACCCCGCAGGCAACACATCCGACACCATCAGGTGGTCGAAGTCATCCGGCTGCTCGGTCGTCACGCGGACCCGCACGACGTCACCGACCGTGAACGTCGACTTCGGCTTGCCGGCCTCGTCGAAGTATTCGTGCACGAGCGTGAGGCCGTGCGCCTCGCCCTTGAGCGCGTCCACCGTCTTGCGGTAGCGAACCTCCACGTTGTAGTGGACCTCGCCGGTGGGCGTGATCGTGAGCTCGGTGGTCTCCGGCAGCGGCACCGTGGCCACCCGGATCCGCTGCTTGCCGCCCAGCGAGCCCGACACGAGCTGGGTGCCCGCGCGCTCGACCGTGACCGACGGAGGCGTGCCCGCGACCGTGCGAGCGTAGGCCGTGAGCGCCAGCAGCGCATAGAGGTTCGTCTGCGTATCGTAGTACCGCACCTCCTGGCGATGCTTCATCACCGTGTGCACGAGCGGCTTCACCGCGGCGTTCTTGGGATCGAGCTCGACGAGCGCGGCCAGCACGATAGCCGTGGTGCGCGACGAACTCGACATGTACGACCACATGTACCGCTCCGCCGGCTCCTGGATCAGCGCGTCGGTCTTGGTCGCGGCATTCGCGAGCTCCGCCAGCTCGGCGACGAGCTTCTGCACCGCCGGATCCTTCGCGCCGAGGCCCACCGCCAGCGCGCGCGCGAGGAACGCCTTGCCGTAGATCGGCAGCCGCGCAAGATCCGCGGTCATCTGCTTCGCGGCGTCTTGCGTGGTCTTGTCGCCGAGGACGGCGCGGACGTACAGCGCGAACGCCTGGTCGCCCGCGTTGCCGAAATCGTTGTAGCGCGGTCGCGATTGATCCGGCGAGGCGCCGTCGTTGCGGAGGTACGAGATCCCGTCGTCGATGCGCGATTGATCGACGCGATACCCGGCCTGTCGGGCCAGCGAGAGCCCCCACAGCGCATACGCGGTGTAGTAGGTCTCCGGCTCGCCGCCGGGCCAAAGCGAGAAGCCGCCGTACGGGGTCTGGTGAAGCCCGATCTTCGTGATGCCCGCTTTCACGAACTGATCCAGCGCCGGCCCGGTGAGGCCGTCGATCGCGAGGGTCTCGGCCAGATCGCGAACCGCGATCATCGGGATCACCTGCGAGGTGGTCTGCTCGAGACATCCGTACGGATAATGGATGAGGTCGCGGAGCCCGTTCTCGATGCCCGACAGGCCATCGGGATCGACGGAGATCACGAGCTCCGCCGATGACGCGAGCGTGTTCGCCGGCAGCGCGACCGGGATCTTGGTGACTGCTTTGGCCACCCCGCTGGCGATGCGCTCGACGCGCACCGGCGACGGATGGCGCACGGGCAGCTTGAACTCGACCGCGTCGCTCTGGCCCTCCATCGTCACCGAGAACCGCAGCACCGCCTCTCCCGTCTCCGCCGCGCCGAGATCGAACAGCACGGGCACGCGCACGTCCTTGCCGACGGCGATGGTGCGCTCGGTGTCACCGGCGCTCGTCAGGTGCTTGTCGATCGTGAGCTTGACGGTCGCGGTGCCCGCCTTGCCGGTCTCGTTGTGAATCACCACGCCGCCCTGGAGCTGGTCTCCGACGTTCAGGAACCGCGGCAGCATCTGATGCAGCTGCAAGGGCTTGCTCACCGTGAACCGCTTGTCGGCGGATCCGAAGCGATGGCCGCGGTCGGCCGCGAGCGCCATGACCCGGAACGCCGTGAGGTTGTCGGGCGCGGCGAACTTGATCGTCGCCATGCCGCTGGCATCGGTCACCGCACCCGGGGTCCACACCGCCGTCGACACGAACCGCGAGCGCACGGTTCCCACCGAGTCACCGCCGAACGCCGGGCGCTCCTGGTTCGCACCCGGGATGTCGCGGATGTACTCGAACTGGGTCGCGATGGACACGCCCAGGCCCCACGGCGCGTAGAACGTCGGGATGGGGTTCGGCGTCTCGTAGCCGATCAGCGACAGCACGCCCTCATCGGACGCGGTGATCGAGACCTCCGCCGACGCGGGCTTGCCGGCCGTGTCCGTGACCTTGACCTTCGCCGTCACCATCTCGCCGGGCCGGTAGTCCTTCTTGTCGGTCTCGATCGCGACCGCGAGCGTGTTGTCCTGAGCGCGCACCGGCAGGTTGGCAATGCCCATGCGCATCCGCGGCTTGCCGCGCGATCCGTCGCCCATTCGCCCTTGCACCAGCGCGACGGAAACATACACATTGGGCGCGTAGTCGCCCGTGATCGGCACGGTGATGTGCTTCACCTTGGGCGTCAGCGTCATCAGGCGCTTCTCGATCACGCCGTCGCGCTCGATCGTGACCAGGCCCGTCGCGTCGGTCAGATCGGTCTTGAGCAAGATCGTCGCGGTGTCGCCCGCCTTGTACTCCTTCTTGTCGGTGACCATCTCGATCGTCATCGAATCCGAGCTCCGCCAGCTGCCGCCGCCATCGCCCCACGAGTAGAACTCTGCCGCCGCCGTCGCCGCGCTCTGCTTCGCGTTGTCACCCTCGACGACGATCCAGTAGTCACCGCCGGTATCGGGCGTGAACGGGATCTCAGCGGGCTTGTCGGCGGTGAGCTGGAGCGTCTTATTGAGCAAGGTCTGCGTGTTCTCCTTGCACTGGTAATTGCCGCGATAGCCCCAGTCTTCCCACACGCAGTTCCAGTCGCGGCGGGTGATCGTCACCTTGGCCGGGCCGCTCGCCGGCTTGCCGTCGGGGGTCACCGCGACGATCTGGATCGTCTGCGGCTTTTGCACCTCGGCGAAGTAGCCCGGCGTCTTGATTCCGAAGTACGTGCGAGCGCGAAAGTACGGCACCGTGAACGTCTTGGCGATCACCTCGTTCGATGGCGCGGTGACGCTCGCGTCGACAAGGAGGTCCGCGTCGTAGGCGATGTCGTTGGGGCCGATCGCGATCGACAGCGCCGCGTTGCCCTTGTCGTCGAGCGTCAGGTGATCCTCGGTGACCATGTTCTGCGCTTGCATCGACTCGGCGCGGTAGCCCTCGTAGCGGCGGTTGTCGGAGAACTCGAACTCGTCGTAGCCGTCGAAGTGCAGCCAGCGCGACCGGCTATGCACCGTCACCTCGACCTGGCCGCCGCGCACCGGGGCGCCGTAGAAGTAGTTCGCGGACACCGTGCCTTTCACCGCGCCCTGCTTCACCACCATCGCCTCCTTGAGCTTGCCCGTGACCTCGTAGGTCGCCGGGCGAAACGTCTCGACGACGAAGTTGCGCGTGAACGTGCCGCCGTCAAGACTGGCGCGAATGTAGTAGTCACCGAGCCGCGCATCGCCCGGCAGATCGACATCGAACCAGAATCCGCCGAACGCGGACAGCCGCGCCTCGGTCTGGAGCAGGGTCTTGCCTCTCGGGTCATCGACCGTGACCTTGACCTTCTTGCCTTCGCCGGGAACATCGAGCGGCTGGCCGAGCTTGGTCATGCGCGCGAGCCCCTTGACGTGCACCTTCTCGCCGGGGCGATACAGCCCGCGATCGGTGTGCATGAACCCGCGCAGATTGACCGCCGCCGAGTCGCTATCGACCTCGACGTTGTAGTTCCAGGCCGCGAGCCCGTTCGAGCTCGACGGATTGACCATCGTCCAGTCTTCGCCCTGCTGGACGAAGATGCGGAGCGCCGACAGGTCGCCGTCGCGCTCCTCCGAGTAGTGCTCGCCCTGGGTATCGAGCCCTGCACCACCACCCCGCTTGCTCGCGAGCTGTGACGTCCCCGGCGTCACCGCGACCCCATCGCCATCGGTCGTCCCCGTCCACGTCACCTTGCCGTTGCCGTCGCGCACGGTGACCGTGGCGCCCGGCAGCGGCTTGCCCGTCGACAGCTGCGTCGCCCACACGAGGCCGCGCGATCCGGAGAGCTTGCTGACCACGCCGATGTCGGTGAAGTTGACGAGCGCCTTGTCGCGGCCTCCGTCGGTGAACGGGCTCGAGGCGACCTCGGTGGACCCGATCTCGAGATAGAACATCCCCGGGCCCGAGACGCCGCCGAACAGCTCGGCCGCGCCCAGCGGGTGCTGGCTCCACTTGTTCTTGGTGCTGGCCACCGAGAGCTTCTTCTTCAGCGGCGACAGCTTCGACTTCGAGAAATCGGCCGGCTTGGGATCCCACCAGTCGAGCAGCGGCCGGAGCTGGTGAAAGTTTGCCTGCGTGATCTGCACCGCCGTCACCTGGAGCTCCTTGACGTTGCGCGTCCACACCGGCAGCACCGGCCGCTTGAGCTCGGCGATGAAGTACCCCGACTCCATCGACACCGTCGGCTTGGAGTCCGTCGTGTGAAACGCCACCGTCTGCGGCTTGTCGAGCTTCTGGTCGAACACGTCGCCCTGCGACGCATCGATCGTGAGCGTATAGTTCGTCTGCGGATCGAGCTTCGCGGCGCAGCTGAGGCCGGGCGACGCATCGTCGAGCGCGTGACACTGCTGCGGAAACCCGGGGACCGCGGGCTTCATCTTCATCTGGTAGGGCGGCTTGAGCGGGTTCGTGAACACGATCGACAGCCGCAGTCCCTCATCGGGGACGATGTCGTCACCATTCGGATCGAGCTTCACGAACGCCAGCGGCCCGTACGTGTGAAACGCCTGGTCCACCACCTTCTCGAGCCCGAGGTTGCCGGCGCTGCCGGACAGCCCCGCCTCGCACGACACCGTCCAGGCGGTGTTCAGCGCCAGCTCCGCGGACGGCGCGATCGTATAGCTCCGGGCCGGCCCCGCCGGGCTGTCCGGGCCGTTCTTCACCGGCACCTGCTTGCCGCCCGCGGCGAAGTGGCAGTGCTCGATCACCTGCGCGAGCGGCACGTCCTGGTTGAAGCTAAGCCGGATCAGCTGGTCGCGCGTCGCCCGCTCCGCCGAGCCGAGCACGTCGAGCGACGCGGTCAGCCGCTCGGTGGAGAACTCGAACGAAAACGCCTCACCGAGCTCGTTGCCATCGAGCGCCTTCGTACCCTTCGGCACCGTGACGACGAAGCGCGTCGACACCGGCAGGTCGGCTTTTGGCCACACCACCAGCGTCTTGTCGTCGGTCCATTTCGCCTCACCCGCCAGCTCGGGTGATAACGACACCGGCGGCGCGGCCACCACCTTGTCCACCTGATCGCGCGCGACCATCGGCCGCGAGAACCCGATCGTCAGATGGATCTTGCCCTCGACCTCGCCGGTGGGGCTGCCCGTAACCTTCAAATCGCCGGGGGCCTTCGAGCCACCACAGCCAACCCCGAGCAACGCTACGAGCACAAAACCGTAGGTACGCATCAACATCCCACTTACGCCCCAGACGACCGTCCGATTCCCGTAACGGGAGCCTGGCTCCAGGGCCCGGCGAGCCTAACACGCCAGCGCACCCCCAGCGCGCATGAGAATGGCACGGCGCCAGAAGGAAGCGGCGAGGGCACCGTCGACGAATTCATGGCCTAGGGCCGGCGCCGCTTTTGGCGTTCGGCCTCCCGCGGCACCTCACGATGCCTCCGTGGAGGCGAATCCGAGCTCCGGCTGGATGCGGGTGAACAGCTCGTAGAGCTGAACGAGCACCTCGACATCGAGGGCGGCGTACGCGACCTGCGCATCGCTGAGTGGGCGGCGAGTCCAGTCGGAAATCTGCTGCGCCTTGTCGATCACCTGGTCGAGCTCGCGGCGGCAGACGGCGGCGAGGCTGTGGCCACCGGCGAGGCGACCGCGGATCCGGCGCGAGGCCACGAGGGTATCGAACACGTTGGCGAGCGCGATGTTGGAACGCTGCAATACGGCGCGCTCGAAGGTTGCGTTGTGGATGACCTTGACGATCGTCGGCGATTCGAAGATGCGCGCGAGCGGATCCAGATCGATCGATGCACGGGGGTCGATCACCGCATTGTAGTCATCGACGCCCACCTGGATGAGGCAGAGGTCGCGGTCGAACAGCGTGGTCTCGACATCGAGGGCGATGAACCGGCGGGTCGCGAGGTCGGCGCACAGCGCCACCAGATCTGCATCGTTGGCGACGAGCCGGATCGCTCGCACCGGCCGGGCAGCTTCGATGGCGGGCGCCTGCGGCCCTGGTTCGGCAACAGGGAACGAGGAGATGACTCGGCGCAGCAGGTCCGCCACGCGTGCCGATGGCGCCTCGGCCGTGTCGCCCAGGATGAAGCGGCGCGCGCCGTCGAGGTCGAGCAGATAGCGGCCGACGAGCTCCAGCTCGAACCGAGGCGGAAGCGCCGCCTGGAACTTGCTGAAGCGATACGGCGGAATGCGCGCCACGATGCGCTGCCACAGCTCGGCGTCTTCCCAGAACGCTGGTGCAGCCAGCGCGGTGATCGCCGCCGTGACTGCCGCGTGCGAGACGCCATCGCCCTCGAAGCGCAGGCGGAAGTTGTCGCTGCTGACCTTCCAGCCGGTCATCTCGGCGATGGCATGGCGCAAGGTCTGGTTGATGCGGCCACCGGCATAGGTCCACCATCGTGCACCATCATCCGCGAGCTGGATCGCATTGCCACGCTGAAGCAATGCCGCGAAGTCTTCCCGATAGAGCTGCAGTGCCGCAGCTGCACTCTCTGACAGATACGTGTACTCGGTGGTCTCGCACAGGAGCTTCTTGATGCGCTGGCAGACTTCGAAGCCGAGCATCCGGGGCGCGAAGCCGCCCCACGATGGTTGCTTGCCGCGCGGCGACGGCTTCACGGCGACGGTGCGCTGCTTGTGATCGATCGCCTGCACCAGCCAGGCGCGACCGCCGAGCAAGAAGCTCGTCATGTCCTCGACGAGGTTATCGACGAAGCCTTGTTCCAGCGAGCCGATATCGGCGCCGCCGGGCCCGGTCACGCGGTAGTACTGCGGACTCGAGAACACCGCGTAGAGCTCGAGGAAGTTCTTGCGGCCATACTTGCGCTCCGCGGCCTCTCCCATCGACAGGAGTCCGCTCGACTCGAACAGGAAGTCGTGGAGCACCATGAAGTCGATGGTCTGGTCGAATTCGAATCGCGAGATGCCCGCGAGATCGGGCAACCGCGACAGCTTGCCCCAGGCGAAGTCGCGCGAGACGCCACCCGCGGCGAGTGTGAACGCGAGCAACTGATGAACGAGCACCGGCCAGCAGCGGTCCTGCGGCGGGATGGACTCGACCCAGCCCTCGCGGGCCAGCTCGACGAGCGCAATAGCCTGCAAGACCGACTCGGGGTTGTCGCAGAAGAACGTGGTATTGGCGATGGTGTTTGCTCGCCGGCCGGTGCGCCCCATGCGTTGCAGGAACGACGAGACCGTCCCCGGCGCGTTGGACTGGAACACGTTGTCGAGATCGCCCACGTCGATGCCGAGTTCGAGCGTCGAGGTGCAGACGATCGCGGCGCTGCCCCCGCCGGCAAACCGCTCTTCGGCGAGCCGGCGCTCCTCGAGAGACACCGAGCTGTGATGGACGAACACGTCGGTGCCACGGTCGCGCATCCGATCGGCCACCGCCTCGGTCAGCGCGCGGCTCTCACAGAACAACAAGCTCTTCTTGCCCTTGGCCTGCTCGGCGGCCCGCGTGGCCAGCGTGGTCGGCTCGGCCTCGAGCTGCACCGCGATCTGGCGGCGCGCCGGGGCCTTCGGTGGGTCGACCACCACACCGTCGCGCGCAGACGTCCCGCGCATCCACGTCCCGATGACTGCGGGATTCCCCACGGTGGCGCTGAGGCCGACGCGCTGAACATCATGCTGGCTGTGGTCGGCGATCCGCTCGATCACGCTCATCAGGTGGGCGCCGCGATCGGTGCCCGCGAGCGCGTGGATCTCGTCGATGATCACGATCCGGAGATCGCGGAACAGCTTCGGCGTCGGAACCTTCGTCGACGCGAGCATCACCTCCAGCGACTCCGGCGTCGTCATCAAGAGCTCGCTCGGCTCCGCGACGAACGCCCTGCGCGCCGGGGAGTCGACATCACCGTGCCACAGGAACCGCCGCAGGCCCACCATCTCGGTGTAGAGCCCGAGCCGATCGGCCTGGTTGTTGAGCAGCGCCTTGATCGGCGCGAGGTAGATCGCACCGACCGCCTCAGGCTGGTGATCGATCAGCATCGACAGCGTCGGGAACATCGCCGCCTCGGTCTTGCCGCCGGCGGTGGGCGCGAGGACCACGACGTTCTTGCCGTCGAGGATCGCCGCACCGGCGAGCTCCTGGACCGGCCGTAGCGCCGTCCAGCCCAGCCGCGAGGCGATCGCGTCCTGCAGCCGGGGCGCGAACCGGCTGAATACCGAGCCGCTCACCAGACCTGTTCCGCCGGAACGAAGGTCTCGTCGTCGTCATCGTCGTCCGCGATCGTCGGCGCCCGCGCCGCCGCGCCGCGCCCGGCCACCGCAGCCGACTCCACCGGGCTCAGCAGGTCGAGCTTCTCGGTCGCGAAGCCGTACGCCTGGTCGGGGTAGTAGTCCTCGTTCTCGTCGACGAGATCCATCACGTTGACGAGCTGGCGCAGGAACTGGCGCGGCACGACGCCGACGTCGCCGCGAAACCCCGCGGTCACGCTCACCACCAGATCATCGATGAACTTGTCCGATACGCGCGAGATCACGCGCTGGCGATTGGGCATCGGATAGAGCTCGCGGAGCCGCAGCGCGACCGCCTTGAGCCGATCCGCGTCGAAGGGCCTCAGCTGCAGCTGCGGCTGCCGCAGGCTCGCGAACCCGCCGTGCTCGAGAAAGCGGATGCGGTCGTGCAGCGGGGCCAGGCCGGCGACCCCCTTGCGGTTATCGAAGAAGTCCGGCGTGCCGGTGAAGATCCACAGGAGCCCGGGGTAGTCGCCCGACGCATCGCAGATCTGGCGGATCCCGTTCAGCGACTTGTGCCGGCTGTCGGTTCGCATCCGCAAGATCGTCTCGGCCTCGTCGATGACGATCAGCATGCCCTTGTAGCCAGCCGCCTTTGACATCGCGAGGATGCCGCGCAGGTAGGCCAGCGCGTCGGCGCTGCCGATGTCGCCCTTGATGTCGGCGCGCTTCTTGACCTGTGCCGCGACGTTCTCGCTCCCCGACAGCCACGAGATCAGCGCCGCCGCGTCCGCGAGCTCGCCCTGCTGCTTGCAGTCGAACACCGTCTGGATCACC
>Ga0134121_10005632_pt1 | contig 10167 bp, 7 predicted proteins | sample KB301_FD_96463 | JGI IMG/M metagenome (GOLD analysis project Ga0134121, IMG submission 96463) | Terrestrial soil microbial communities without Nitrogen fertilizer from Kellogg Biological Station, Michigan, USA - KB3-0-1 | ecosystem: Environmental > Terrestrial > Soil > Unclassified ... | reverse complement strand
TGCCCCAGATACCCGACGCCGTGACCACCTTGTCGCCCTTCTTCAGGGCCTCTAGCAACGCCTTCTGCTGTTTCGAACGTTTTTGTTGCGGCAAAATGACCAAGAAATAGAAAATGACGAAGATCAGCGCGAACGGAATGAGAGACAGGAGCGTGCCGGAAGTGGAGCCCGAGCCCGCACCCGGGCCCCCTCCACCGAACAGCTGAGCCATTACGACCGATTGCATGACCATACACACTCCTCCTCGACAGAGTTAATCCCATCCGACATGCCGATGCGCATCGACATCAGCCGCGTCTGTAACTGAAACATCCGATGCAGCCCGGTCGCGGGATCGGTAAAATTCGTCCCGGAACGACCGTAACGTCCCCTGCGCGATCGCTGACCGCATATGGCCCATCAGATCGGCAAAATACCAGAGATTGTGGATCGTATTCAGTCTGGACGACAGCATTTCTTTGACTTGAAAGAGGTGATGCAAGTAGGCTCGCGAGTAGCGCGCGCACACGGGACAGCCGCAGGCGGGATCGATCGGTTGCTCATCCCGAACATACCGTGCTTGCTTGATCACCACTCGCCCAAAAGTCGTGAAGAGCGACCCGGTCCGCCCATGGCGAGAGGGCACCACGCAATCGAATAGATCGATCCCACGCGCTGCGCCTTCGATGAGATCCTCCGGCATCCCTACCCCCACCAAATACCGCGGCTTCGAAGCCGGCAACTCCGGGACGGTCATATCCAACATGGCATGCATTTCTACCTTCGACTCTCCCACAGAAAGCCCACCGATCGCATAACCCTCGAAACCAAGCCCGATAAGGTCTCGCGCCGAGGATACGCGGAGATCCACATCGAGGCCGCCTTGCACGATCCCAAAGAGGGCTTGATCCGTGCGACGCCGACTGGCTTGACAACGTTGTGCCCAGAGAGTGGTCCGTCGCACGGCATCGCGCACGACCTCTCTCTCAGCCGGCAAAGCCACGCAGTGATCGAACGGCATCATAATATCGGCCCCCAACGCTTCTTGAATTTCGACGGCGGTCTCCGGTGTAATGAAATGTGTGGACCCATCGAGATGCGACTGAAAGCTCACGCCCTCGTCGGTCACCTTACACAATTTAGCCAGACTGAAAATCTGAAATCCGCCGCTGTCCGTCAAGATGGCTCCGGGCCATCCGGTGAACCGATGCAATCCTCCCATCTCAGCCACAACCTTATGCCCAGGCCGTAGATAGAGGTGGTACGCGTTGTTCAGCATAAGACGAAAGCCGAGTTGCTCGAGGTCAACAGGATCGATCCCCTTTACCGGTCCCAACGTGCCGACCGGCATGAAGGCCGGGGTGTCGATTTCGCCATGGGCCGTGCTGAGTCGCCCCAGCCGCGCGCGCGTCTCACGGTTCTCCTGCTGAACTGAAAAGTCCACAGTCCCCCTTGCCGTCTACATCTGCTCCGGTGCGGAAATCCCGAGCACGCCGAGCCCATTCTTCAAGACCTGCTGGATTCCTCGCATCAGCGCCAATCTCGCCGCAGTCTGTTCCTGGGACAGCCCCTCTTTCTGTAGCACCTCGTCCGAGGCCAATCCCTCCGGCGCGATCGCCGATAGATCCCGATCCGCAGCGGGAGGCAGAATCCGGTGCTTGTTATAAAACGTATGCAGCAGCCCGGCCAATTGCTGGAGATAGTAGGTCATCCGGTGAGGCTCGTAGGCCATTGCACTGCCTTGCAGGACCGAGGGATAGGCAGAGAGCTTGCGAATCAATCCCAATTCATCCGGGTCCGTCAACACCGTCAAGTCCGTCTCGCTCGGCAGGGGACAAGCGATTCCTCGCGTAGCCGCGACGCGCCGCAGGCTGGCGATCCTGGCATGGGCATACTGCACGTAGTACACAGGGTTATCGGATGACCGCTGCTTGGCCAGCTCCAAATCAAAATCCAGGTGCGATTTGGAATCGCGCATCAAAAAAAAGAATTTGGCCGCATCCGCTCCGACTTCATCGATGACTTCCCGCATCGTGATGAACTCGCCCGCCCGCTTCGACATTTCCACTTTTTTCCCGCCGCGCAACAAATTCACCATCTGGACCAGCACGACCTGGAGGCGATCTTTCGGATGCCCATAGGCCTGCACCACCGCTTGCATGCGAGGAATATAGCCATGGTGATCCGCACCCCAGACGTCGATGAGGAGATCGTATCCACGCCGCAGCTTATCCTGGTGGTAGGCGATATCGGACGCGAGATAGGTGTACTCGCCGTCCTGTTTCTGCACGACGCGATCCTTCTCGTCCCCAAATGCCGAAGATCGGAACCACCAGGCGCCCTCCTGCTCGAATAGGAACTGTTGCGCCTTCAGTTCATCCAAGGCCCGTCGGACGGCCCCTGAATTCACGAGAGAGGCTTCGCTGAACCACGATTCAAACTCGATGCCGAAGGACTTCAGATCCTCACGAACCAGGCTCAGCAGTTCCTGGTAGGCAAACGCTAGACAGCCTTCCTCCACCTCTGTGGCCGCTCGCCCGGCCAGCTCAGGCCCCAGCTGTTGTTTCACTCGCTCGGCCACGGCCGTGATGTAGGCTCCGTGATATCCCTCTGCCGGAAATTCGACCAGGTGGTTCGACAACTCCTCATATCGCGCGTAGACGGAGGCCCCCAACAACTGCATCTGCCGACCGGCATCGTTGATATAGTATTCGCTCACGACGTCATACCCGACTGCCTTGAGCATATTCGCGACGGCTTGCCCAACCGCCGCGCCACCCCCATGTCCCACATGCAACGGGCCGGTCGGATTCGCACTGACATACTCCACTAACAGTCGACGCCGCTTGCCCAACTCGGCCCGCCCATAGGCTGATCCCTCCAACTCGATTTCTCTGAGCACCTCTTGCCAGATGGCTGGCTTGACCGTGAGGTTGAGGAACCCCGGCCGGACGATCTCAACTCGGTCGAAGAGTTGCTCGCGCTGAGAAAGGTTGTCGATGATAATTTGGGCAATGTCGTGGGGCGCACGTTGCTCAGACACCGCAAGAGACATGGCGACCGTCGAAGCTAACTCTCCCCATTCAGGCCGTTTGGGAGTATCCAGACTCACCTGAGGCCAGGCTTCCGTCTTCAGTTGGCCTTTCTTTCTGGCGACATTGAGCGCCCCAATGAGCGCATTGGTGACCTTTTCCTGGACGACCCCGCTGGACAAGAAAAAACTCCTAAGTCCTCAGCAATGAAAGGAAAAATGAACTGGTCACTTTAGCATACGGGATAGTCAGTGACAAGGCAGTTGGATGGGATTCTCTGCCGGACCGCCGCCGTCTTGACGTGTGTAAGCCCGCATGATTCATGAGCGCTTCTGCTGCAATCACGGATTCGGAAGTTGGAATCCAATACGGTACTCTCTCTTCGCGCCACGATCATCCAAAGGGCTCTCGACTTCGCAAGCGTGGGGACGACGCACCTGAAAGCGGTGGCCCGGCGTCCAGGCAGGCGGGCTCGCCGTTCGGTCGGTCAACATACTGTGTCAAGTATGCCTCCCTCCCTCACGGCTCCGCGCGCCTGTCTCACGTGGCGACTGCGTGATTTCGCGACGAACCGTCATGATTCATGCGGGCTAGACACAGCGCCACAAGATGGTCCTGCGACACATCGAGACAAGGTTTCTCTTCGCATCGGCTGACATCTCCCCATGAACGGCAGAGGCAGGGTGCGCCCTGCACCACGGTAACGTGGGCACCACGGGGAGCCCAGCGAGCCGGATCGGTCGGTCCAAATATCGCAACCGTGCGCACCCCCATCAGCCCCGCCATATGTGTAACTCCTGAGTCCTGCCCGACAAAGAGTCGTGCCCGAGCAAGCACCCCGGCGACGGTACACACATCAAGATCCTTCAGGACGATCGGGGGCGTCACACATAACTGGAGAAGACGCTCGACCGGCTCCCGGTCTGCCGGTCCTTCTAGAATCACCGGAGTCGCCCCGGAAATCTGAAATGCGATAACCACAGCTGCAAGTGTCTTCGGTGCCACACACTTATGGGTACTCCCACTCCCCGGATGGATGACGGCAAAAGGCCGGCCGTTTGCGAGATCGGCCCCTTCCAGACAGGCTTGTCCGAGACGGTGGAGCGGTTCTGTCACCGTCAACAGGACATCTCCTCCCTCGTGAACCGGCGCCTCATTGATCGCTTCAAGAAACCGGTCACATTGATGTGTCGACCGAATCGTGGTCGAAAACGGAGACCGCACAATAATCTCTCGGACACCAGCTGCCTTGAGTGTCTCGTTTAATTTCCTATCGAGATCCTGCGTCCAGCCAATGGCAAGCTCGCAGTCCTCCAGCCATGCCTGTACCTGACGCGTGACCGAGTCCGCCCCGGCGAACAAGTCTGTGCAGCCACGCCCCTGCACAGAGGTCCATGCATCGATGATGCGGCACGCGAGGAGCAGCCTCGCGATCTGGCCCTCAGCACAGAGCACCATCTGATGGTTGGGGAAACGGGTCCGTAGCCGAACGATGGCGGGAACTGCCAAGAGCACATCGCCAAGGCCGCCGGGATGGATCATCACGACCGTCCTTCTTACAGTATACATTAGGCCTGTCCTGGTGGAGGGTCCCGAGCCAGCAGGGACCGCGCTGCCTCAAGATCCGCCGGTGTGTTCACATTGTGAAAAGAGCGCCCGGAGGGGTCGATGGTGAGCAGATCCGTCTCAGTAACATACTCTACCCGAAGCGACGCATGAGATACCAACTCTTGGATCTTGAGGTGTCGTGCCTGAATCATCTGTTCCAAGATGGGCAGGCATCGTTTGCCATATAACGCATGCATCGGATGTAGCCGGGCCGCGAGTTTCGCCATCACAATATCTGACGTGGCTCTTCGACTCGTGAACTGAGCAATGACCGCCTGATCCAGAAACGGCATGTCGCATGCCACCACGAATATCCAGGGTGTCGCTGCCTGCATGAGCCCCGTGTACAACCCTCCGAGACTGCCGCATTCAGGCACCAAGTCTCTCGCAACTTTGACATCGACACCGAGCGGAGGGCTGTTCTGCGCAATGACGATCAGCACTTCCTGAAAAACTGAGCGAAGCACACCGAGCCCTCGTTCGAGGAGCGTCTCTTCCCCTACAACGAGATACCGTTTGTCTTCGCCCATTCTTCGGCTTTTTCCTCCGGCGAGAAGGACGCCGGTCACCTCGATCTCCATTATGTCTGCCCTCAATGAGGCGGCCAAAAAGAAAGAGGGGGTGGGTCACCCCACCCCCTCTTGATGCGTCAGATTCTCTCAGTTCAGACGAACGTTAGAGGGCCTTTCCCTTCCGCTTGTTCGATCGTCTGGTCAACACCCAACCTTCCAGAAGAACCACACCAACTGCAATTACAATTGGATAGATATAGGCCTCGCGAGGTGTCGGAGGCTCCAGGAATGTATAGTAGAAGGCCGAGACGGCCATCTTCCGTCCTGCGTCGCCATTGTGGCCATCCCAGGCAAAGAACACAGTGGGAATGTATTGGCCCATTTCAAAGAAGGTGTCTTCGTCGTAATCTTGATCTTTCTTGTTGCCCATGGGCCGCTGAATGATCACCGTCCATCGGCCATTCTTCCACTCGGAAAAAAGTAATTTGCTGCTCTCTTCGTAGTTGTCCCGTTGTTCAAAATCCTTATCCCATCCAGTACCCTTGAAGGCACGAAGTGAACCATCAGCTTCCCATTTCATAATGTCGACCGGGAACTGTTCGTTACTGCCGAACAGATACCGCGGCTTAATCGGTGCGGGAAGCTCTTTCCACTTCACGGCAGTTTCCATGGCAACAGCATCGTTATAGACGGTGTAGTTATTCTGATGCATGGCAATGGAGCCCTCTTCACCGGTCTTGGGATCTTGTTCCTTGACATCGATATTGACTGAGGTCGGAGGCCAGGGTAACTTCCCTTCGGCGACGCTCTTCGTGCGGTCATCCCACTGAAACATAAACGCGATGTGCGTATCGTTGTAAACCGACTTCATCCACATATCGTCGATCCGATTCACGAAGTTTCGTGGCTTATGGGTGATCTGACCGCCCATCGCGATAATCCGCCTGGCTCGTTTTGTCCACATTTCGTTCTCTGGATCTGCCGAGATCTCTCCCTCAACCACTCCTGAGGACAACACAAAGTTGACCTTTGGCTTGTCTGTCAATAGATCGATCGAGAGGGGCGTCCCATCTGCTTCACGCTCACAGAGTGAGTTCACAAAGTTGGCAATGTGCCAACGCTCTTCAACAGTAGTATTGTCCGCGAACGAAGGCATCGGAGTGCCGTTGACTCCGGTCGAGAAGGTCCGGAAGATGTTCTTGACGTTATAGGGATCTTGCCTGCTGCCTCTAAAATTCCAACACTTGTGCCAGTTAGCCGGTTGTATGGAAAAACCCCAATCGTCTTTTAGATTGAAGGCATTGCCGTCGCCACGTCCATCAGCACCGTGACACTCGACACACTTCTTCTCGACAACGAGCTCAGCTCCTTTTTTTAGACTCTCCTCCGTCGGAGCAATCGGCTTCAGGTCGCCCATCTGCAAGATGGTTTGGCTTTCTGACTTCTGGTCCGTAAATTTTCGATCTTTCACCAGCTGGGTGGTGACGAATGACAACACTTGGAGCCGTTGCTCTTCCGTCAGAATGCCTTCCCAGGATGGCATGGCGGAACCTGGCAAACCGTGGGTCACAGTCTCAAACAGATCGTTTTGACCAGGGACTGGCTTCTTGGCATCGAACAACGGCAGCTCACCGCTGGCCGTGTGCCGAATCTTGAACGTTCCTTGGTTGAAATTACGGGGGCGCGGCCAGAGACGATCGGCGCCAGGCCCATCGCCCGCGCCATCGACCCCGTGACACCAGACACACTTGGTGAAGTAGACCCGCTTTCCTGCTTCGATCATGTCTGCTGAAGGCTCAGGCGCCAAAGCCCCTGTCTTGAACCCCGCAGGAAGAGTATCTGCGGCAGAGGTTACGCCCACAGTGATTCCGGAGACCAGGATAACTCCGAAGGCAGTCGTGAGGAGTGCTCCCGCCTTCAGCCTTAACGAATTCTTCATCGCTTCCCTCATGTCATAAATCCAGGTTGGTTATACATTCGCTTGAACGACTAGTCCCAGGTCCGTGGGTAATACCCCGTGTGCCAATATTCAAACAAGACGACTTTCCAGATTTCATCCACAGTCAGATGCTGTTCCCATGGTGGCATCACAGAGGCCCAGGGAAATCCTTCGTTCGGTAGGCCGATCCCACCCTTTGACACACGCCAGAAAATGAAAGTTTCTTGTAACTGCGCAATCGTACCCGGATCGGTAAAGTTCGCCGGGATTGGATTGAATGCGAAGGCATGGAGACCGCGGCCGTTCAGATTATCGCCATGGCAGAAGTGGCAATTTTGATAGAAAATCTCTCCGCCCTCACGCACATACTTGAGATACCCTTGTGCATCCTTATCCCAGGGGTTGGCGTTCGGCTTCATTAAGCGGCCCATGCCCTGCTCCACAATATTGGAGTTGCTATACTCCTGATCGTATTTCCCCTCAGGATTGACCCGATAAGGGTTCTGTGTGGTCTGCAATGTATAGGTTTTCCCATGCACCTTGGTGCTGGCCGGTGGGGCAGGATGCACTGTCCGCAACTCGATCGGCTCTTCGGATTTCGGGACCATGGCGTTGTATGAGAAGCCGCCGATCAATATTGGCAGAATAACCAGATAGGCATAACGTAATATCCTGTTACCCCCAGTCTTGGCATCCAAGACGTTCATGATCGGTTGTTTGAACTTATTCCAATCTTCTTCGTTCGCCGACACCCACATAAAGATGGCCACGAGAGAGACTGTTCCATACATGGCACGGACGCTGAACGGAATCGGTGGATAGATGCGAAACTTCAAATAGAGGAGAATGAATGCCCAGAAAAGAATTCCCTGCCAAAACCGTGGGAATGCCATTCCCATGGCACCCATCATATAACTGATCCCTGTAAAACCGGCGACGAACAGCGTGAGTTCCGCGATCACTTGGACCGGCATATACCCTTCGATCAAGCGCACGGTATTCGACGGGACAATACCCACGATCATTCCGGCAAGCAGGAGTATTCCAGCTGCTCCTATAAGTGCCGCGACTGACATTAATGCTTTCATCGGTGAACTCCGTTTACTCGATAAAAGAGAGAGAGTTAGCCAAGATCACGAAATCTTCGGTGGCGGCGAACCCGCCTTCACCTGCGAAAGATAATCGACAATCTTTTTAATAGCACCCGCGCTCAATTTTTGGCCAAATATTTTTGGCATGGTATTGTCCGGGAACGGTTTCACCACGTAGGCGCTGGGCGAAACAATTGACTCCATGATGTAGTCTGGAACGGTCTTTGCCGATCCCTTGTAATCTTTATCCTTCATGCGAAGCAGGGCATTCGTGCCCTCTTCAAGCGCAGGACCAATCGTCCCTTTCGCTCCTGGAATACCGGGGATCGTATGGCAGGCCACGCACGTCGCCTTTTGAAAAATCACATCTACCGTCTCAGTTCCATCTGCCATTAACGCACTAGCCACACCTGTCGCTTCTTCCTGCTGTTTGGGCCGATCTGCCTCAGGAATGAACTTCTCATATGATTTGATAATCTCTTCGTATGTCGGAGCATCAACCCCCTCACGAACATACAACCAGGTGTCTACGGCCGCCAATTCCGGAAGACTCAAAGAGATCGGTGGCTTGTGAATGGCCGGCATTGGGCTTTCTTTATCGTTCGTTCCCTTTACGCCGTAGCCAACAACAACATAACAGCTCGGGCAGGCGTGGGATTCTGCAATATATTCTTGGCCATTTTCAGCAGTCCCCGAGCCAGGGAATGCCTCTTTTTCGGCAAAGGTTCTACCAGCCGGCTTGCCCCTGCTATATTTTGGATCCTCTAATCGCTCCTTGCCTGCTCGCCCTGGAAGACCTACCAAGTTGGGCGCGCGTTCACCAAGCATTCCTGCGTGGAATGCGTGACAGAGAGGGCACTGGCCCTTGCCAACTGCCCCCTGCTCTTTATTCTTTCCAATTCCACCGAAAATGATCTTCTCACCTTCATCGGCAAGTGCCTGGACAGACATAGAAGCAAAATCCAATTTCACTTCTGCAGGAGGAAAACCGCCTTCGACCTGCGGCAACCAGTTCCCATATCCTGACAGGCCCGCGGCAACCAGGAACATGAAGCCACCGATCTTGAGCAATGCGGCTTGATTGGGGAAATAGATCCCCATCATAAAACACATCGCAGTGATGAGAACTAAGGAGACCGGAAGCATCCGGTTCGCTTCATAGAAGCTCCCCTTATAGTGTGCAATTGCCACCATCAGCATGCAGGCGGCAACCGTGCCGATTAAGAGTTTGAACAACGCGCGCTTTTTTGCAGTTCCATCCTTAACGGATACCAATGAATACACAAAGAGACCGGCGAGAAGCGCAAATAGTGGCCACCCTATCGATAACCCTTCTTTTATCAGATCGCCCACGGATGTAACCTCCTGAGGTTCGGGTAGGAGAAAAGCGCGCGCTCCGTGCCTCCACTCCCCCAACCAAGATCCTTAAAGATGATTAGTGGCCCCCAGCCGGCTGCGGTGCGCCGCCTGGAACCCCTACCTTTGCCTCGACAGGCGCCTTCTTTACCCCGAGGCTTCCTAGCCAAAAGACGAACAGGATGGTAACCCAGAAGAACAGCACATTGAACGAGATCATGTTCGCTGCGAAACCCACCGTATGCGTATAGGCCCAAGGCGAGTTATCACGCATGATCTCATTCACGTGCCAGAACAATCGGACCGAAGAGCGTATGTACCCCATCAAACCCATCATCCAGGTAAAGGCGGTTGCAAGCATGATCAATGCGTATTGCGATCGAACAGAGATCTTCCCCCACTCAATTGCCCCCATCTGCTTGGCTCCCTTCATCATGAAGCCGTTGAGCGCAAACATGAAGAAGAGACAGGATAGTGTTGTTGCGACTTGAGGCACAGACAGACCCACACGCACGTTTGCCGGGATGTAATACCCGTAGATCGCCAGCCAAATGATGTTTACATAGGCGCACCCGAAGAAGACACCCATAAAGATATTACCGAACTTCGACCAAGATACCGTCGAGACTTTATTGCCTCGCATGTACCAG
>Ga0134121_10005630_pt1 | contig 10168 bp, 4 predicted proteins | sample KB301_FD_96463 | JGI IMG/M metagenome (GOLD analysis project Ga0134121, IMG submission 96463) | Terrestrial soil microbial communities without Nitrogen fertilizer from Kellogg Biological Station, Michigan, USA - KB3-0-1 | ecosystem: Environmental > Terrestrial > Soil > Unclassified ... | reverse complement strand
TGCTCGGTCTCCAGCCGCCGGACCTGGAGCCCCTCCCCCGCCAGCCTCGCCTCGACCGCCGCCACCGCCGCCTCGGGACCGGCGAGCACCGTCAGCTCTGGCCCCAGGACCGCCGCCACGGACAGCTCGGTCCCGGCGAGAGACCCCGCGACCGCTTCGGGCAGAGGCACGGCGAGCATGGCGCCGGCCGGCAGCTCGGAGATCATTTTCGCCCGGCGGGCCACGAGGCGCAGGGCATCCCGCAGCTCGAACACCCCGGCCAGACAGGCAGCCACATACTCACCGACGCTGAAGTCCAGCATCGCCTCGGGCTGGAGGCCCAGATCCACCAGCAGCCGGGCAAGAGCATACTCCACCGCAAACACGGCCGGCTGGGCGAGGTCGGTCCGACGCAGGCGGCGGGCGGCCTCGGCCTCCACCCGAGACTCCTCCGTGGTTCCGCGCCCGAGCAAGGCCCGCAGATCGATCGCCGGTATGGTCCCCCCTCTCCCGAGCGGGTGTGAGTGCGTGTGGGAGAGGGGGTTAGGGGGTGAGGGTCCCGGCGAAGCCGGCTCCCCTTCAGGCCAGAGCACCTTCCGCAGGTCCACTCCCAATTCGGGAATGAGCAGATCCGCGCACTCGTCGAACACAGCGCGGAAGCGGGGCTCTTCGCGATAGAGATCGCGGGCCATGCCGACGTGGTGGTTGCCGAGCCCTGGAAACAGGAAGGCGACACGGGCGTCGCGGCTCTCGGCGGTGCTCGCGAGGAGCCGCCGCGGATCGCGCGCTTCCAAGATCTCGAGAGCGTCCTCCGGGCCGCGGCAGACCAGGGCACGGCGGTGGCGGAAGGCGCGGCGGCCCACCTGTAGGGTGTAAGCGGCGTCAGCGAGGTCGATTTCGGGGTGCTCTCGGAGATGACGGGCGAGGCGCTCCGTGGCGGCTTCGAGGGCGGTCTCGGTCTTCGCCGAGAGCACGAGAAGCTGCCAGACCCCCGGCGGATCGCCGGCCGGTACAGGCGGCGCCTCCTCCAGGACCACGTGAGCGTTGACCCCGCCGATCGCGAAGGAGCTGACCCCGGCCCGGCGCGGCACGCCGTCGACCGTCCACTCGCGGAGATGGGTATTGACGAAGAACGGAGTCGACGCGAAGTCGATCTGCGGATTGGGGATCTCGAACCCCAGGCTCGGCGGGATCTGCCGGTGCTCCAGGGCGAGGGTGGTCTTGATCAGGCTGGCCACGCCCGCGGCCGTGTCGAGATGGCCGACGTTCGTCTTCACCGAGCCGAGAGCGCAATAGCTCGTGCGGTCCGTGGCCGAGCGGAACACCTCGGTCAAAGCTTCGACCTCGATCGGATCGCCCAGCGGAGTGCCGGTGCCGTGGGCCTCCACATAGGTGATCGAGTCGCCGCGGATGCCCGCCACGGCCTGCGCCATGGCCACCACCTGGATCTGCCCCTCGATCCCCGGGGCGGTGTAGCCCATCTTGAACGAGCCGTCGTTGTTGGTGGCGAACCCTTTGATCACCGCGTGGATCGTGTCCCCCTCGGCCAGGGCGTCCGCGAGGCGCTTGAGCACTACGACCCCGGCGCCGTTCCCCTGCACCGTCCCTTGAGACCGGGCGTCGAATGCGCGGCAGTGGCCATCCGGCGCCGAGACCCCCTCGACTGCGAGAGCGCCGGCCTGAGGCAGGAGGATCGTCGAGCCGCCGGCCAGGGCCACATCGCACTGATAGGTGACGAGACTCTGACACGCCAGCACCGTGGCCACGAGAGAGGTCGAGCACGCGGTCTGGACGTTGATGCTCGGCCCCGTGAGGTTCATCTTGAATGCGGCCAGGGAGACGAGGAAGTCCTTGTCCGTGAGGATGCGGGCCTGGAGAGGGCCGAGAGCGGCGAGGACCTCCGGATGGGCCAGCACATGCCGGAGCAGGTAATTGGTCATCCCCATGCCGCCGAACACGCCCACGGTGCCGCTGTAGCTCTCGGAGTCATACCCCGCGTGCTCGAAAGCCTCCCACGCGACCTCGAGGAACAGCCGGATCTGGGGGTCCATGGCCTCGGCCTCGCGAGGACCGAAGCTGAAGAACGCCGCATCGAACCGCTCGATCCCGTCGAGAACGCCCGCCGCCGGAATCAGCCGGGGGTCATCCAAGAGAGCCGGCTCGAGCCCGCTCGCCGCCAGCTCCTCGCGGGACAGAACGGAGATCGACTCGACCCCGTCGCACAGGTTGCGCCAGAAGGCTTCGATATCCGCAGCGCCGGGGAAGCGTCCCGCCATCCCCACGATGGCGATGCCATCCGGGGTGGGGGCTTCCTCAGAATCGTTCAGGTCGGTCGGGGTTCCGGACTCCAGGGCACACATGGCACACCTACAAACGTCTAAAGTGTCCGCCGGACTCTCGGAGAGGGCGGCGGACGGAAGAGGGAAATGGTACCGCGAACGGGGCGGGAGGGGGGCCTTCGCGCTTAACTATGGACGATCACGGGCCCGATCGCCAGGTGGCTCGGCTTTCGGGCTCACGGGGGTGGGCGGGACAGGATGGGTCAGGACGCGACCCGGTCACGTTCTACGAGATCGTCGACGGATTCCACGAGGGGAAGCTCAGCGATCAATTCGGCCAGACGCTCGATCGAGCTGATCGCCTCGAGGCACCGCTGTACCCTTCTCGGCACCCTACCGAATCGCCGCTCCAGGCCTTGGAGCACCGCCTGTCTCATCGTCTCGACGGCCTCGGCTTTTCCCTGCGCCTTCCCCTTCTCAATCCCCTGCGCCAGTCCCTTCTTGACGCCTCGCGCCTCCGCCTTCCCCAGATAGCTGGTGTCCATCTTCTCGATCTCCTTGTTCTCCTCCAGCTCAAAGAGCCGCTTGTACTCCGCGGCATTCTTTCCCGTTAATCTTACACAGCTCGCGAGCCAATTGACCAGCACCTCTTTGCGGAATCCGGTCACGCCCGACCGCGCGACCCGGCGGAGACACTCCATCTTCAACTCGGCCCGTGACCAGCTTCTGGACTTCATGAGTGCTGCGAATGCCCAGGCGATGGGCTCGGACCGGGCCAGCCAGTCTTCCGCCTGGCAGCCGGAAAGCCCCAGGACGCGGTAGGGGAACACCACTGGCGCAGCTGTCTCAACCCCTTCCGCCAAGATCTCCAGATCCGCTCCGGGAGTCCCTCCTCGCAGGTTCACCAGGATCGGCAGGACCAGGAGGTCATACCGCAGGCGGATCTGCATGTAGTAGCTCCAGAGGCGCCTGTCCATGCCGGAGCTGGCTCTCGACTCGATCTCCACATGGACCAGGACCTCCATGTCCCTCTTGTCCACTGGGACTTTGGCCAGGAGGTCCAGCTCCCGCCGGTTGCCGGTCGGCCAATCCAGGCAGAGCTCTTTGTCCAGGAAGACTGCCTCGCCGGAACGGAGGCGCGGGGCGACATCGGGGACGGCGAGGCAGAGGAAGTCGTGAAAGAATGTCGTGATCAGGCTCTTGGAGAGCTGGTCGTGGCTCATCGAATCGTTCTCCGAACAGGTCGGGCGCAGCCGAAGCTGGCGGGTCCGCCCTATATCAGTCGGAAAACGAGGGTCGATTCTTTCACTTGGGATCAAAGTTCTTCCAAGATTCTTCTGCCGAGGAGAGGGGCGCCCGTCAGTCCTGCTGGGGCGGACGCTCCCCCGAGAGGGATGACGTTCCCCCCGGAGGGGCGACGGCGCCCCCCTTCGGGGGAGAGGCCGCCCCAAAAAGGGGGGAGGCTCCCCCGATTGGGGGAACGGCTCCCCTTTTCGGGGGAACGGCTCCCCTTTTTGGGGCGAGGCTCCCCCCATTTGGGGGAACGGCCGCCCCAACGGGGGGCGAGGCTCCCCCTTTTGGGGGGACCGCTCCCCCTGCCGGGGGGACCGTTCCCCTCGCAGGGATTGCTCCCGCCCCGACAGGGACGGCTTTCGCCCAACAGCGACGACCTTCGCCCTGAGACGGACGGCCTCCGCCTCGAGATCGGCGCCGCCAAAGCGGGTCGCTTTCGCGGTTGCCTGTTTCCTCGATAGACTCGTGAAGTCATCCTGGAAGCTCGGCAACCTCATGCAACCGGCCACGGAAGCGGTTCTTCTCAATCGCCTCATCGACGCTCATCGCCGTCGGCGGCGGATCGTCTTCCTGGTGGGAGCCGGGCTAAGCCTGCCTCCAGCGGCCAGCGAGCCGGGGGTGCCTGGCGCCGGGGAGCTGGTGCAGCGGGTCACCGACCGGCTTCAGGGGAGCGGAGCGCCGCTGCCGGCCGGCAATCCCCACCCGATCGAATACCAGGAAGCCCTGGAGCTCTACCGGCGCTACCGCGGCCAGCGAGGGCTCGATGAGCTGGTCCGGGAAGCGGTGCTGGAAGCCTGCATCGATAGCGATCCCTCCCTGGTCGACGCCGCCCGGTCTGGAGACCTCGATGCCTGCCGCCGCCTGGAGCGGGATCCGGCGGCGTGGGCCTTACCGCCGGGCGTCGAGGCGCTGGGCCGGCTGATCGCCGCCTGCCCGGACACGTTCGGCACGGCGGTCTTCACCACGAACTTCGATCCGCTGGTCGAGGTGGCAATCCGGCGGGCGGGAGGTCAGAGCCACACGACATTCCTGGCCGAGGACGGCCGCTTCTCCGCCCGCCATGGCGACGGCTGCCACGTCATCCACGTCCACGGCCTCTGGTCGGGGGAGGGCTTCACTACCCATACCGTGGCGCAGCTCACCCGTCCTCGGCCCCAGCTGAGACGCGATCTGGAGCGATTCCTTGAACATTCCGACCTGGTGGTACTGGGCTATGGCGGATGGCAGGATGTCTTCTCCGAAGTGATCACCTCGATCCTCATCGACTCGGCACAGAGAACCGAGGTCCTCTGGTGCTTCTATGAGGCGGTCTGGTCAGAGATCGAGATGCGCTACGCCGCCATCCTGGAGCGGTTAGAGCCGGGGCTCGACACGGTGGTTGTGCCCTATTCCGGCATCAACGCCAACGGATTCTTGCCGCGGCTGGTTCAGGATGTGACTGCAATTTCGCCGGGTGAAGGGCGAGCCGAAATTCCAGGGGATAGGAGTTGGGCACTCCTTATCGGGATAGATGAATACCCTCCCTTCCTCGCAGGGCCTCCAATTACTGACGATTTTCGCTTCTTCGGCCGGCACCAGCAACGAGAGCAGATCGCAGAGGCACTGACTCGGTGCCAGCCGGTGCAACTCCTGGGGGAGCGGCGAATGGGCAAGACCTCACTGCTCCAGTGGGTTGAACGCCATATCGAAACCCACCACCCCGGCCGGGCGGTCGCTTGGGTCGACGCCGGAGCGTTGGCGGACCGCTCGCCAGCGGGACTCGTCCGGGCGATCGAGAGGGATCTGGGAGTGGATCAGGTCTCAGCCACCGCCGGGGAGGCGCTGGAAAGTCTCCTACCCTTGGTGCTGCTGGTGGACGAGGCGGCGGCGCTGGCGGCACCGGGCCACGGCTTCGATGCTTCCTTTCTCGGCCTGCTGCGGGCGGCCGGCCAGCGGCAGGAGTTGGCGTGGCTCTCCACATCTCACGCCGATCTCCACGCTCTCTTTAAAGAAGATCACCTCACCTCGCCCTTCCTCAACGACTCGCTGAAGCTGACGGTCGGGGCCCTGGAGAAGGAGGCCGCCGAGGCTCTGCTGAGCCAGGGGCTCACGCCAGATCAGGCGGCGGTGGCGCTCAAGGAGGCCGGGCGGCTCCCCTATCCCCTCCAGTGGATTGCGGATGCCCTTTTCTTTGAGCATCCACCGGGGTCGGCGGCGGATGCCCTCCGGGAAGCGATGGAAACCACCTACGACAGTTGGTGGCGCAGCGTCGAGGACGAGGAGAAGCGACTACTGGGAGCGTGTGTCGAGGGGGTGGCGATGGCGGAGCTCACTGACCCAGACCGGCGGCGCCTGCGCCGGCTGGTCGATCGGGGGCTGGCGGTCGAGGAAGAAGGGCGGTTCACCCTCCCCGGGGCGGCCTGGCGGGACTTCGTGGCGGAGCGACGGAATGGCTGATACGCGGCACGAGGCGGATGCACTGCCACCGGTCCCCGGATTCTGGCGCCTCGGCTGGCTTCTCTTCATGCAGCCACTGACCCTGCACCGGCTGTTCGCGGCTTGGGGGTTCGTCGGCGATCCCTCTCTCTGGGAGCTCAGGGGTCGGCTCAGAGAGTGGAATCCGGTGGTCCGGGCGCTGGTGGCACAGTTGAGCGGCTGGCTGCTGTTGGCGACGCCAGTGAGCACAGTGATGGTCGCTGGCTGTCTCGCCTTGGCGGGGCTACCTGTTGATTGGATTTTCGTTGCTGTCGGCATCGCTGGCGGTGTTGCTGTCGGCCTTGCTATGGGCATTGCTGTCGGTACTGCTGTCTACGCTGCTGGCGGCGGCGCTCACGGCGATGCTCTCGTCATTTCTGTCGGCGTTTCTGGAAGCATTCCTTTTGGCGTTGCTGGCGGCGTTGCTTTGGGAACTTCGGGCGTTCCTCTCGTTCTTGTTGGCACTCTTGTTGCCTTTGGCGTTGCTGAAGGTATTCGTAGGGGCGTTGTTTTCGGCGCTACTGTTCATGTCGCTGAAGCTGTTATTATAGGCGTTTTTTTCGGCGTCATTGGCTTGAACTTAGGCGTTTCTGCCAGCGTTGCTTTTAGTATTGCCTACCCACTAGCTCTCTTCCGGCTGCCCTTCTACCCAGTGGAACTCATCCTCACCGTTGCACTCCGCTTGGCCTCACGTCTCCATCCTACCTCCCTTCCGAAGCTCGCCGCGTACCTCCCGTACCGCCACCACGACTTGATCTACCTCCCCCTCCCCTTCCTGGCTGGCTTCCTGGTCCGTCTGGGAGAGGAGCACCCAGCTGAAGGTCGCCAGGCCTTGACCGAGGCCGCCGCTTCGCTGGGGCAGAAAGGGCCTGCCCGGCGGGCGCTGGTTGAGCTCCAGGCGCGCTCCCTGGAGCGGGCGGCCCGGGAGAGGCAGTACGCCAGCGCCGCCGCCTTGTCCTTGCCGTTCCTCACCGGACGCGGGAGCCTCCATTCCTCTGACAATCCCCGGAGCGAGCTCGAGCCTGCCTCCGCCCAAGTTGGATTGATCACCATCAACTCCGTTGCCGCCGCCGCTCAGGACCTCGTGGCCGCCCGTTCCACTGGCAGCCACCACCAGCGTCGCCAGGCCCTCACCCGCACAAGGAAGGAGTTGGAGCGGACGTTCGACCTCCTCACCAGCACCCGGCTCCGAGACGGGCGGCGCTTTCTGTTAGTGGTCAAGGCATGGCTCGACCGTGTGGCGGACGAAGAGAAGGAGCTTGCGGCACTGGAGCGAGCTCACCCCCAGGTCCCCCTCGTCTTCGTCGCCGGCGTGCCTCTGACTCCGGCGGACGAGAGCCTCTTCGTGGGCCGGAGAGACCTGGTCCGTCTCCTGGATCAGGACCTGGCCGCCGAGCGACCTGTGCCGCTGGTGCTATTGGGCCAGCGCCGGATGGGCAAATCGACGCTGCTCAACTTCCTCCCTCGCCTGCTGGGTACCGGTACCCGGGTAGTGAGTCTCGACTTCCAAGGCCTTTCCGGCAACCCACTCCGGGGAGAGCCGCACCGCTGGGTGGCGGCAGAGGTGGCGACAGCGCTGGCTTACGCACCGCCGGAGAAGGCCTCCTGGGGAGCCACCCTCGACTGGCTCTTTGCCCTCGAAGAGCCGCTCGCCACTTCTGATCGGAGGCTGCTCATTGCCCTGGACGAGGTGGAGGGGCTGGAGCGGGGAATCCGGGAGGGGTGGAGCGACCCGGCCTTCCTCGATTTCCTCCGCGCGGCCGGCGACCGCCTTCATCGCATCCGCTTCCTTCTGGTCACCGCCCACCCTTTCTCCCGCCTCGGGCCGCACTGGTCGGACCGGCTGATCAGCCCCCAGACCCGGCGCATCGAGCCGCTGGCCGAGAAGGAGGCCCGGGCGCTGCTGACCCAGCCGATCGCCGGCTTCCCGGACATCTACCCAACGGGGGGAGTCGAGCGCCTCCTCACGGAGACGGCCTGCCACCCCTACCTCCTTCAGCTCACCGCCTACCAGCTCACGCGGCGGCTCAACGACAGCAGCCGCCTGAAAGCCACCGCCGACGATCTCACCGCCGCCCTGGACCAGGCGCTGGAGGAGAACAATCTCTTTCAATACCTGTGGGATGACCTCTCCGCCACCGAGCAGCGGTTGCTGGCCGGAATGGCTCAGGGAAAGGAGCCCTCAGGGATCGGGGCCGATGAGCTCAGCCAGGCTCGGCGGGAGTTGGCCCGGGAGCAGCTCATTCAGCGGAATGGCGAGGACTGGCGGGTGACGGTACCTCTGTTTGCGCGGTGGATCCGGGAGATCGGGGCGGCTGGGTAGAGATCCGGCCGGCCCGGGAGCCGAGTCATCGCTCCCGAGAGGAGCAGGGCCGCTCCCGAGAGACGAACCATCGCTCCTGCGAAGAGCATATCCGCTCCCCGAGAGACGAGCCATCCGGCTCGCCAGGAGAACGACCGCGCTCGGGAGCCAGGCCATCCGGCTCGGCCAGGAGCAGGGTTGCGCTCGCGAGACAAGCCATCCGGCTCGCGAGGAGGGCCGCTGCGCTCGGGAGCCAGGTCCTTCTTCCCGCAGGCCGGGAGACCCGTCTCTCGAACCGAACGTCTCGGCGCGACCGCAGACGGGGAACGTTAGAGAGGTGGGATCAGCCGCGCTCTGAGCGCAGCCGTGCGAGCTCTTCCTCAAGGACGCGCGCTCGCTCCTCGGCAGCCGCGGCTCGCTCATCAGCCTGGCGCCGGGCCATCGCCTCAGCGGCGGCTTTCGCCTCCAGCTCTTCCCTGCGGAGCAGAGGCGCGCCGGTGCGTGCATCCTCGAGGCGCAGACGACGCCCGTCGGGACGAAAGACGACGCCGGTGATCTGGCTGAGCAGGGAGCCGCCCGGGCCGGGCTGCAGGCGCTGATAGTGGCCTCCAACGAGGCGGTAGCCCTGAAGCGGTGGTCTCAGGTATTCGCCGAAGGGATCGAACTGGAAATACTCGGTGACGCCGATTTGCTCGTAGATCACCTTTTTCTTTTTGTCCTGTTCATGTGTGCTCGTGGAGGTGGTCTCGAGCACGAAGCAGGGCGCCTGGCCCTCTTCCCAGAGAAGATACGTCCGGCGTTCCTGGCCGCCCGGGAGCTTCGGGACACCCTTGACGACGAAGGCATCGGGCGCCACCACCGCCGCCGGGTCCCCCTGGCGGTAGTAGAGAAACATGTTGGCTCCGACGAAGACATCGGGCTCACCCTGGAAGTGTTGGTTGAGGGCCTCCCAGGCATAAACCATCTCTTGGAGATGGAGCTCGGTTTCCGCCATCGGCTCACCGTCAGAGTCGGGATAGTGGGCTGTTTCCTTCTCGAGCGGGATCGCGGTCATACGTGCCATCCTTTCCCCGGAACGCAACGGGGCGCTTTTCGAAAGCATACCATGCGTGGCATTTCTCCCCCTACCGCCGCCCCCGCATGGCCTCCCGCAGCCTGCGCGCCCGGTCTTCGATGCGGTCCAGGGCAGCGGCCCGGTCCGGGCGGCGGCCGGGATCGGGCGCGGCGGCGAGGGTGTCGCGGAGGGCGTAGAGGTTCCAACGGTCGGAGCCTCGGTAGAGGTCGTCCTGGTCCAGGGTGACGCTGAAACCATAATGGCGGAAGAGGGCGGTGACCTGATTCAGACGGTCTCCCAGGTCGTGCACCTCGAGGACCGCCTGGTGGAGCTTCGGCAAGTCGTCCTCGTCGAGGCAGGCGAGGACGTCCATCTCGCTCTTCTCGACGTCGATCTTGAGCAGATCGATCCGGGTGATCCCCTCCTCGCGGATCACCTCGGAGAGGGTGCGCAGGCGGCAGGTGAGGGTCTCGCGGCGGAAGCGCTCGGCGAGGAGCTCGTCCTCGTACTGGAGGAGGTTCTCGACCCCCTCCTTGCCGCGCGCGATCTCGTTGTGGAGAAGGATGCGCAGGGCCTCCCGCTCCTCCTGCTCGTTGGGATAGAAGGAGGACATGCCGGAGGTGTGGGGATAGAAGGTCAGCTCCGCCTCTCCTGCCCGGCTCGACAGGCCGCAGTTGAAAAGGTGGACGCGGTCTCCGTAGGGTGCGGCGTTGGCCTGGAGGATCTCGAAGAGCGGCGGCGCGGGCTCGAAGGTCCAGATCCGCGCTCCCGGCCAGTGGGTGGCGACGAAGATGGTGAAGAGGCCGA
>Ga0134121_10005627_pt1 | contig 10169 bp, 9 predicted proteins | sample KB301_FD_96463 | JGI IMG/M metagenome (GOLD analysis project Ga0134121, IMG submission 96463) | Terrestrial soil microbial communities without Nitrogen fertilizer from Kellogg Biological Station, Michigan, USA - KB3-0-1 | ecosystem: Environmental > Terrestrial > Soil > Unclassified ... | reverse complement strand
GACAGTTTGCTTTCGCTCCGTGGTTTTTCCATTTTTTTTGGGGTTGGGACTATTTGGGCGGGTTGGATGTTTACAAAGGAAACTTTTAAAAACGAAAAGGCCGCAATTTGGGCAGCGCTTTTAATTGCCATCAACCCTTTTCAACTTCAGTACGTCACCGAGGCCAGAATGTACACTTTTGGCGCGTTTTTTGCCCTTTTGGCAGGCTATTTCCTGGTTAATGCCCTAAACAGCCAAAAAGCTTTATATGAGGTTGAGGCTCAAAATATGCCTAATTTGCCGGAGGCCATAAAAAAGCGGCGCGTAATGTTTTGGAACTACGCCGGGTTTACTTTGGCGACAATTGTAATAATTTATACCCACTACTATTTATTTTTCACAGCCGCAGCTTTGGGTTTTTATGCACTAATCTATTTATATTTCCATCACCAAGGCGGGATTAAAAAGTATGTCCCAATTCTTACATCTTACATCTTAATTTTTATATCTTTTCTCCCCTGGCTTAAAACTTTTTTGTTCCAGTATAGGCAGGTGCAGGCTGGTTATTGGATTTCAACAATGGACCGCTGGAGCATCCCGGCTACCTTTTGGGATATGCTTTTAAGCTTTTCGCGCGATACAAGCAAGTACAGCACACAGCTTTGGCTAGTTATTATTTTTATTTTTTCATTATGGATGCTTTATGCTTTTGTAAAAAAGACGGAGAGCTCGCATAAATGGCTTGTTGTTTTGGCAATTGCTGCCCCATTTGGCGGTGCAATACTCTTTGCCCTGTTGGCCAAACTTAAGGGTAGCAGCTCGTCTGTATATTTAGACCGTTATTTTTTGTTTGCTAGCATTTATTTTTCTATTGCTTTAGCTGTTTGGCTAAAAGAAATAAAAATTAAATGGCTATCTGTCTCCTTGCTTATTATTTACATCCTACTAAATCTTATTGCTTATTATAGCTATTGGCATGACCTGAATGTTGGGGCCAGGCCTGGGATGGCAGGGGCCGCCAAATTCTTACAGGCAAATGTAGAACCCAAACAGCACGTGTTTGTGGGAACCACCTTTGAGTTTTTTAACTACAAGTATTATTGGGAGACCGGGTTTTCCACCCCTGTTAGGCCGACGGTTTTTACAGGAGGTAGGTCGCACGCCAACCAAATGTCCCATGTGGATGGTGTTGCAATGTTTACAGACGAAGATTTAACCGCAGATTTTAAAATGGCTGCCCATTCCCAGGATACTGTGTGGCTAGTTTGGACCGAAGCCTTTGGCTCACATAAACCCGAGATACCTTTAAACTGGGTTCAGGTGGACCAAAAAGCTTACCCCGATGTAAGGCCCAATAAATGGACTGTGATTTATGTGACGGAGTATAAGGTGAACTAAGCAAATATAAGATATAAAAAACTTCCTTGCCCGAGCAGGAAGTTTTTTATATAATCTATATGGAGGTATTGTACATGTCTTCTATATGTGGTCCCGCCCTTGACGGCTGCCAAGCGATATACGTAGTTGTGGTTTTTGGTTCAATTACGGTTGCCGGCATTTACGCGTTCGTCGGCATTGCTATTCTGATTCCAAAAATCCGGGAGTGGATTTCGTTCATGCGCATAAGGAGGAGTAATTAATATGTTTCGAATGCGGGTTTCCTCGTCTGAGTAAGCCCGCATAAAAATTATTTAATTACTGTACCTTTAAACTTTTTTTCTTCCAAAATATTTTTTAAATTCTTTAAGTTTTTGCCGTTGGCGATTACCACCATAAGCTTATTTTTTTCCGCAAGTTTGGCCGCAGTTGGGTCAAAGGGCAGGTTTTTGCCAGGATCCCATTTGTTGCCCACTATTTTCCTGAAATTTTTCCAGGAAATTTCTTTAATTACTTGCGCGTCCTTAAACTTGCGCGGATCTTTTGTGTAAACGTAGTCTATGTTGCTCAAATTTATGACACAATCGGCCTCATAAACTTTGGCCAGCCTTACTGCGTCGTCGTCTGTGCTCCTGCCCGGCATCCAGCCGCCTGCAAGCAATACTTTTTCCTTAAAATTAACTTTTTTGTTTGGGTCTTCAATAACTACGCCATGAGATAACTGCCCAAGCATTAAACGCACTAATTGGGCGTTAAATCTTGTGGCTGCTATTCCCATCCAGTCTAAGTAATCAGCGCTAGGTTTGGATATAACATTAAGAGCAGCTATGTATTCGCGTGCCGGACGACCTCCCCCAACTATTAAAATAAAGCGGCTGCCTTTTTTGGTTTGCTCTAAAATTAGTTTGCGGAAATTTTTTAAAAAACCGACGTCTATTTGCCCAGGGTTTATTAATGAGCCGCCTAAAGATATTACAAATAGTTTTTGCATAATTCTGATTAATTATTGTGGCGTAGAAGTGGCGTTACTAGTTGGAGTATTAGATGAGCAGGCAGTACCTTGGTAACATATGTATCCCCTGTCCAAAAACCGCATGTCTATATAGTAGAGCCTTTTTAGTTCACTTGGTGCGAACTGCGCATATAACAGGCCTAAGCGGTTTAAAGTTTCGGTGAGGTTGGAAAGCAGGCCAAATTTTAGCAAAAGTCCGTTTTGCAAATAAACGTTAATGTCCGGGGTTTGCAGGTCGTTAATTTCAAAATAATTTATTGGCGACTTGGCAACGCCTGGCAATTGGTCATAAAGTCCTTTAATAAAGTTAACTTTACTTTGGTTTAAAACGCCTTGCTCCAAATTTATATTACTGTTTTGGTTTAGTTTAATTAAAATTAGACCGCTTGGCAAGGTGCCGGAGGCGTCGGGTGCCACCTGGTTGGTTATTATGCCATCATTAGAAATGCTAAAATATTCGCCGGCAGGGGTTTGTAAGGCAAACCAGTCTAGCCGAGGTGTGACTTTTATGGTTAACGTGTTGGGGAGTTTTTTATTTATTGAATCTACGGATAAAATTTGCTTGTTGGTTTTTAAAAGGTAGGCTTTTAACCCGTTTTTAGAAAGTAAAGCTAAGTTTTTTTCCGGCCAAGGTAAGTTTTTGTTTAAAAAAAGGTTAACACTGGCTTCTGCGTTTGCTGTAATTTCTGGGCTTGCCCCAGTAATGTTAATATGCTTAACAAAAAATATATTGGGAATGTAAACTAAATAAATTAACAATAAAAAAACTAGCAGGGTCAATAATTTTGACAGTAAGCTGCCCAAACCAATGCTAGAGAAAAAAACTTCCCAATCGGTTTTTGGGAAAGTGCGCTTATGCCTTTTATAATCGCGCGCCTCGCGCAGCTGATGCTTAAACCTGGAGTTTTGGAAGCGGACGCGCGATTCAATTTTCTTTTTCTTTTTGGAAAACATTTTTTTAAACGCTGATAAGTCGCCGATTATAAGGCTGATAGCACGCTAAGTGGAGTTTTAAAGTTTATTCGGCTGGAGTTTCGTTTTTTGAATTTTCATCCCCCGTGGTTTGTTTCATCTTGGATTCCAAATCTTCCAATTTAATCATTGGGTCAATTGTCACTGTTTGGGGTTTGCCGGCAACCGTAGCCGTTGGCTGGCTAGGCATTGGGTGCTGCTCTTCCGGCTTTGGGGCGGTTGGCACTACAACAGGTTTTTCTTTACCACCAATTACATCTTTACCAACGTATGGTTTTAAAACATCTGGCACAATAATTGAGCCGTCTTTTTGCTGGTAATTTTCCAAAATCGCTATTAAAATCCTGGGCGATGCAATAACTGTATTGTTTAAAGTGTAAACAAATTTGGTTTTGCCTTCCGTGGTTTTATATTTTATATTTAAACGGCGCGCTTGCCAGTCTGTAAGGTTTGAGTCTGAATGGGTTTCGCCATAGTCTTTCCTTGCGGGCATCCAAGTTTCTATGTCGTACATTTTATATTTACCCGCGCCCATGTCACCAGTGCAAATATTAAGCACGCGGTAAGGCAGTTTTAAGTCTTGTAGCATGCTTTCTGCAATTTCGCGCATATTTTCTAGCCAATTATCCCCTTCTATAATGTCTGCTTTACATAATACAACCTGTTCCACCTTCATAAATTCGTGGATCCTGTAAATACCTTTGGTGTCTTTGCCATAGCTGCCAATTTCGCTGCGGTAGCAGGAGCTAACGCCAGAAATTTTTATAGGTAAATCTTTTTCGTTTAAGGTTTTGTCTGCGTAATAGGCCAGCAACGAAGGTTCGGACGTTCCGGCTAAAAATACATTCTCTTTTCCTTCTTCGGCCATATATTTGCCGTCCGGGCTTGGCACAAGTACGTCTTTAGATTCCAAGACCTGGTAAATTTCCGGCCTGCCCGCGGGAAAATGGCCGCTGCCATAAAGAGGTGCTTCCCTAACCAGTACAGGCGGCACCATTAAGGTAAAACCTTTTTCCTGCATTTTTTTAAGCGCCAGCCAAATAAGCCCATACTGCATTAGCACGGCCTCATTTTTTAAATAGTAGCCCCTAAAGCCCGAAGTTTTTACCCCGGCTTCGGTATCTATTAAGTCTAATTCTTTGCCCAAAGCAATATGATCCTTAATTTCAAAATCAAATTTAGGGGCAATTTCTTTTATTTTGTCCGCGTCCTTAGTCGGATCCACCACGCCTAATGTTTCATTCCAATATCGCCAGGGCACGTTGCCGGCCGAATCTGCGCCAATGGGGGTTTCTGGGCTTGGGATGTTTGGCACCAAATACATTAATTCCTGATACTTAACTATTACTTCGTCCACCTTTTCTTTCAGGCCTTCGTTTTTGGAGTCCAGCTCCTTCATTTCCAAAAGCCTGACCTTCTTTTCTTCCGCAGAAAGTTTTGGAAAATCTTTGGAGGTTTGGTTTTTGGTGGCCTGCACGCTTTCCAATTCGGTTAACAAGTCCCGGCGTTTTTCATCCAGGTCTAAAAGTTCTTCCAAGTCTAAATTAATCCGTTTGTCGGTTATGGCTTTTTTTACTTTGTCCACGTTTTCGCGGATGAATTTTATGTCTAACATCGGATTTAAGATTAAAGATTAAAGATCTAACACAGAGGCGTCATTCTGAATCCCAAATGTCCGCCAGAGGCGGATCTACCCTCGGTACGACATCTGAGGGATGAAGCCTGCCCAACTGGTCATTCAGGCGGGAATCTCAAACAAGAGATCCTTCGGATGCACTCAGGATGACGCCAAAAGCTCTATTATTTCTTTGGTTTTGGGTAAAGCTTGGGTATAGTCTATATCTTCCGGAGCAAAATATTTTAACTCACCTATTTCAGCATCACTGCTTCCTAAATTTCCGCCAATGGGCTTACATTCATAGGCCAGAATAAATACCTGCTTTCCAACTTCTCCATATTCCCAAAGGTTACTGTAAACTTTGGGCAAAAGCCTGACAATTTCAACATCCAGACCAGTTTCTTCTTTTACCTCTCTTATTACTGCAGCTTCGGGTGTTTCGCCGTGCTCTATGCCTCCGCCCGGAAATTCCAGCTTGTTGTGGATTTCCGCAATATCCGGTTGGTTTCTTCGTGGCAGCAAAATTTCGCCGTTTTGGTTTATTACCAGGCCTACAACTATAGTTATTTGGCTTTTATTCATGATTATACATTCATTACTGCGGCTTGCTCAATTGCTTTGGCCAAGTCGAAATCTTTTTGAGTTACGCCGTCTTCGTCGTGCGTGGAAAGCATAAAAGTAACTTTGCTGTAGCGGATGTTTATGTCGGGATGGTGGTTTAGGTTTTGGGCCACCATGGCTATTTGGTTAACTAATTTTATTGCTGCCTCAAAACTCTCTAAGCTGTAAGTTTTTTGGATTTGCCCGTTAATGTAGACCCAACCGGTAAGAGCAGCTACCTGATCTTTAATTTGTTGTTCTGTTAAAGGCATTTATTTGTAAAGTTCTAAATGTTTAGTTAAACTTTCGACTTCCTTCTTTTTTCCAAAAATTAGTACTCCCAAGTATTCCACGTCCGTTAATTTTTTACTTTTTACTGCTGAAATAACTTTTTTGTCGTCTGTGGTTTCTATCATTTCCCTAATAAATTCAGAAACTTCCAAACCCATTTCTTTGGCGCTAGCCGAAAGTTTTTGCAGTTCGTTACTGGAACCAGCCGTTTTAATCATTATGGCGTGCTGGGGATTAAGTTTAATTTGTTTGCCGTCCTTGGTGGTAATTTCGTCCTGGAGTAAAAGTTTTTTGCCTTGGTGGATGCCAAATTCTGCGTTTAAGTGCGCAACGGTATTCATTTCCTGCCAGGCTTCCAGCTTTGCGCCTTTGTTGATTGCGGCTACGGCAATTAAAGTTTCTTTGGCTTTACCTGTTTTAGTGGCATCTAAAACTTCTTTCATAGCAGGGAAGATTACTGTCTCTCGAACGGATTTGTCCGATAGCACGGCAAATAATCTTTCGGAAAGTCCAAAGCCTGCGGCAGGAGGCATGCCATATTCCATAGCTTCCATATAATCTTCGTCTAACATTTGCGCTTCGCTGTCACCGGCATCACGCAGAGCCATTTGGGCTGCGAATCTTTCGCGTTGATCTATGGGGTCATTCAATTCACCAAAACCTTTGCCTAGTTCCGTGCCGTAAGCCAAAATTTGCATTCTTTGGACGACTTTGGGATTCTTAGGATCGCGTTTTGCTAAAGGTTCTAATTCAATTGGTTGATTTATTAAGAAGATTGGTTTGCTGTCTGACAGTGTTGTGCGTACAGCCTTTTTGAAAATTAAATCTATCAGTCTCCCCTTTTTGGCAAAGGGTTCGTAGGAAATTTTATTTTTATCCGCGTATTTTTGCAATTCGTCCTCGGAAGCATCCAGTGGGTTTATGCCCGTGTGCTTTTCAAAAAGTTTTACGTAATCTACTTTTTCCCATTCGCCAGACCAGTCTACTTCTTTGCCGTCGTGGGATATTTTCAAAGTGCCAAAAGTTTCGGCAATTACATATTGGTACATTTCCTTTGAGAAATCCATCAACTGCTCAAAATCGCCATATGCCCAGTAAAATTCCATTTGGGTGTAGTCCTGCAAGTGTTCAGTGGATATTCCCTCGTTCCTGAAAATCCTCCCAATTTCAAAAACTTTTTCGTAGCCGGCAACCAACATTTTTTTGAGTGGCAATTCTAGCGATATTCTAAGATAAAAATCCCGTCCCAGGGCGTTATGGTGGGTAACAAAGGGTTCTGCTTCGGCTCCGCCTGGTACAGCCTCTAAAACAGGCATTTCTAACTCCAAGAAGCCTTTTTTTACCAGGAACTCGCGCGTGGAACTCCAAAAAAGGTTCTTTTTTACAAAGGTTTCTTTTACAGCCGGGTCCATTAAAATATCCAAATACCTTTTGCGGAGTTTGGTTTCTTCGTCGGCAAGTCCAAAGTGTTCGCTCGGAAGTGGCCTCAGGGATTTAGCCAGCATTTTATAACCGCTGGCCTGTAAAGTTTTTTCCTCGGTTTTGGTTTTAAACAGCGTACCGGTAAATTCTACAAAGTCGCCAATGTCTATGTGCTTTAAAATAAATTTAAAATTGTCTGCGCCTAAGTCTTCGGACTTAATTAGCACCTGGATTTTCCCGCTGCCATCCTCAATATGTGCAAAAATAATTTTGCCCATATCTCGCCAGCTGCGGACGCGGCCGACCAGGGTAATGGGTTTGCTATTTAGAGAATCGAACCCCTCGAGCGCTTCTTTATTGCTATGGGTGCGGCCTGTGGAAGAAGTGTATGGTTCTAGCCCAGCCTGTTTTATTTCCTGGAGTTTCTTTTTCCTGCCTTCTAAAATATCTTCTAGTCTTTCGGACATGTGACTACAGAATTACTAATTAATTACACTACAGATGACTACAGAAGGCTACGAAATTTGAGTTTCTGTAGTTATTTGTAGTGTACCTATGCAGTTTCTGTAGATAATTATAACAAAAACCGCACTTTTGGGCAAAATTGATTAAACCCTTCCGACACAATCGTGCGGCCGCACGATTGTGTCGGAAAAGTAATCTTAAAAAACTGATAAACACCAACCGGCGCTTATCAGTAATTTTGTATATGCGTGTAGTATATGTTTACTCAATTGCCACTATTTCATATTCCATTTCACCAGATGGGGTGGTGACCATGAATTTTTGGTGGGCTTTGCGTCCCAAAAGGGCTTTGCCTACCAAAGATTCGTTGGAAATTTTGCCTTCCTTGGGGTTGGCTTCGTTGGAACCTACAATAGTGTATTTTTTTTCGCCGTTACTGTTTTTTATGCTTACAGTTGAACCGATGGTTACGGTAGTACCATGGGTCTGCTGGGTAATAATTTCAGCATTTTTTATAATGTCTTCTATTTCCTGCACGCGTCCTTCTATAAAACTTTGCTCTTCGCGGGCCTGGGCGTAATCTGCATTTTCGCTTAAATCCCCATGCGCAGCAGCTTCGCGGATGCGTTCAATAACTTCCTTGCGCTTGTCATTCACAAGGTGCTTTAATTCGGCATTCAGCTTTTCTAAACCTTCGTTCGTGAGTAAGTATTTTTTGGACATGGGGTTGTTCTTGTTTTGTCATCCCGACCGATCGAATGCATCTGAGGGAGCGGAGGGATCCATTAACTCTGATTTATATCGGAAGTAAAGGATTCCTCGGCTCGGATGCACTCGCTCGGAATGACAGAAACAGGTTATTTTTTAAATAGACTGGGTATATTCTACTGTTTATTTATTTTTGTGTCAACTCTCGGTTTTGGAGGTAGGGGTTCTTGCGCTGTAGCTGCTTTAAAAATATCTAAGATGCCCAAGATGAGTAAACCCAATCCGAAAAGTGCGATAAAGAAAGAAAATGTTATTATTTGTTTATGATCAGCTGAAACAATAGCTCCCGCACAGTCAGCTTCCGGGAGGCAAGCGCCTGCTAGCAGCTCATTTAAAAGTTTAGAAGCGCTAATAACAAGAATTAAGGAACCACTCAGAGCTAAAACCAGGGCTTTTACCATTTTCATGTATCGATTTTATTTTTTGTCGCTTCATTAATTCAGTATGAAAATCTAAATATCCAAATTTTTAACTGCCTTAGCATGGGTAGTTATAAAGCGCTTCCTTGGCGCAACTTCGTCACCCATAAGGATTTCAAAAATTTCAGAGACTTTTTCCGCGTCTTTTATGTTGACTTGGAGCATTACGCGGGCTGTGGGGTCCATTGTGGTTTCCCAAAGTTGGTCGGCGTTCATTTCTCCAAGACCTTTGTAGCGCTGGATGCCGTATTTTATGCCGTCTATGTTGCCGCCTGTGGTTTCTTCAACTGTTGATAATTCTTCAGCTTCACCTGCAACTGCTTCGCCTTTGGCTTTTTTGGCCGCTGACTTTTTTTCCTTAGCGCCGGCAATCAACTCTTTCAAAACCTTATCACGTTCGTCATCGGAGAATGCATACTTGGATTCCCTACCAACCTGGACTTTAAATAACGGAGGCTGGGCAATGTAAACATATCCATTTTTAATAATGTCTGGGAAGTATCTATAAAATAATGTTAACAATAAAGTACGGATGTGGGATCCGTCCACATCAGCATCTGTCATTATAACTATTCTATGGTAGCGCAATTTGGAAACGTCAAACATATCCCCTATGCCCGCGCCTAAAGCAATAATAATATTTTTAATTTCCTGGTTGCCTAACATTCTGTCCAAGCGCGCGCGTTCAACATTTAAAATTTTACCGCGCATAGACAAAATGGCTTGGTAGCGCCTGTCGCGCCCTTGTTTGGCTGTACCGCCGGCGCTCTCTCCCTCTACAATATACATTTCGCATTTTGCGGGATCGCTTTCCGAACAATCTGCCAGCTTGCCTGGCAGTGCCAAGCCTTCTAAAACACCTTTACGAATAACGCTGTCCCTAGCAGCCCTGGCTGCAATGCGCGCCTTAGCCGCCAAAATAACTTTTTCAACAATTTTTCCGGCTTCTTGGGGGTGTTCTTCCAAATAAATTTCTAAAGCTTCGCCAACCACAGCCTCTGTTGCTGTCCTAACCTCAGGATTCCCTAACTTAGCCTTGGTTTGTCCTTCAAACTGGGGATTTGGGAGTTTTACGGAAATAATTGCGGAAAGTCCTTCGCGCATATCTTCACCGGTCGTCGCAACCTTGTCGTTTTTCAAAAGATTATGACTCTTGATATAATTATTTAAGACTCGAGTTAAAGCTGTTGAAAATCCCGTCAAATGAGTGCCACCATGTCGCGTGGCAATGTTGTTGACATAGCAG
>Ga0134121_10005626_pt1 | contig 10169 bp, 7 predicted proteins | sample KB301_FD_96463 | JGI IMG/M metagenome (GOLD analysis project Ga0134121, IMG submission 96463) | Terrestrial soil microbial communities without Nitrogen fertilizer from Kellogg Biological Station, Michigan, USA - KB3-0-1 | ecosystem: Environmental > Terrestrial > Soil > Unclassified ... | reverse complement strand
GCCATTGATGAAGATGCCTAGGCCCGTCGCGATCACGAATGAATTTGAAAACGTCGTGCTGTACGGAACGTAGAAGGTCCAGCCGGTATCAACACCACCGGCCAGCAGCGCATAGATCGTAATTACGCCGCCCACGATGTAGATGTACCAGCTCAAGAGATTGATGCGCGGAAAGGCCAGGTCCTTCGCGCCGATCATCATGGGAATCAGAAAATTCCCAAGCGTCGCGGGAATGGATGGGATCAAAAAGAAGAAGACCATGATGATCCCATGCTGCGTGAAGGTCTTGTTGTAAGTGCTCGACTGCATTAAGTCGCCTTGCGGCGTGAGCAGTTCGAGCCGAATCATCATGGCGTAGATGCTGCCGATGAAAAAGAAGAACGTCACCGCGCCGAGATACATCAGCGCGATGCGCTTGTGATCTTTTGTCAGCAGCCACGACTTCAACCCGTATTCGGCGTTGAGATAATTCGTGCGCGGCGGTTTTGGTATTTCGAATTCTTCCATAAGAAATAATTCTTCTTCGTTTAGAGTCGGGCTACTGCCCGACCTCACTCGGCGGGCAGTAGCCGCCGCTAAACAATTTCATCTCCTCGCCGGACTCGCTTTTGGAGTCGCACTGGGTTGCGCGGCCGGCGGTGGCGGCTTCGCCGTCGTAGTTTCGGGCTTGGCCGTTGATAATGACTTAACGTAGGCGACCACCTGCAGTAACTGCTCTTCGCTGACTTGTCCCTGGAACGAAGGCATGATTGGCCCAAAACCGGTGACAATCTTTAGCTGCGGATTCAGAATCGATTCGCGAATGTATCCCTCATCGGCAGTGACGGGCTGGCCGCCGCTCAAAACGACTTTGCTTCCGTAGACGCCAATCAGCGCGGGCCCGCGACCACCTTCCGCGTTCGCGCCATGACACGACACGCAACCCAGCGACTCATACAACCCGCGACCGGCGGCCGCCGGCGACGTCTGCCCCGCATTGCCGCTCAACCAATTCTCGTACGCGGTCGGTTCCATCACTTCGACGAAGCCGCGCATGCCTGAGTGATTCATGCCGCAATATTCCGCGCAGAACAGGTAATAGCGCCCCGGTTTGGTCGCTTCGAACCACTCGGTCGTGTACTTGCCGGGAACGACGTCAGCTTTAATTCGAAACGCCGGAATGAAGACGTCATGAATCGCATCCTCGGTCGTCATGATCAGCTTGACCTTGCGACCGACCGGAACGTGCAGCTCATTGATCTCCCGCTGTCCCGTCGCGTGCTGGAACTTCCACATCCACTGTTTGCCGACGACATAAACTTCGATCGCGTTGTTTGCCGGGCGATACATTTGGAAGTAGACCTTCGCGCCCCAGACAAAGAACGTCATGGCGATGATTAGCGGAATCACCGACCAAAGCGTTTCGAGTTTGTGCGAGCCTTCGATCGGCCGGGGAATTTCGTACGGATTGCGGCGGCGATAGCGAATAACGAAGAAGGTGATGATGCCGGCGATCAGCAGCGTGAAGAAAACGGTTACGCCGGAGATATAGAAATACAGCGCATCGACCTCGCTCGAGACCGTCGAAGCACTTTCAGGAATAAATGGAAACCAGGATTGCATTCTTAAATCTGTAATTTTGAATCTGAAATCTTAAATCCCAAGTTCTGATGTCGCATCATTGGCCGCACCAATAATAGAAAACTGAGCAGTGCATAATCCGCTCGCTATCGCTCGCGGTACTTGACACTTCTTACGGTCGGGCTTCCGACACGATCAACTCTTTCCGCTTCGCAATCTTTCTCAACAGAAAGAGCAATGCTGCCATCAAGATCAGCGTAACCACTCCGGCCACGCGCATGACGTTCATGATCACGACGCCGTACTTTCCGGTCGAAGGATCGTAGTGATAGCAGTACAGCATCAGCTGATCGACCGGCGTGCCAATCTTGTTTGCTGATGCTTCGACCAGCGCGAGCCGCACGTCTTTCGGTGGATAATCGATGCCATAAAAGTAACGCGCCAGTTTGCCTTCCGGAGTCGCGATCATGATGCCACTGGCGTGCGCGTACTGCCTGGTTTGCTCGTCCCACAAAAACCGAAGGCCCACGGCATCGGTTAATCGCTTGATGTTTGCTTCGTCGCCCGTCAGAAAGTGCCAGCCCGCAGCGCCGCTCGCGCGGTTGTATGCCTTGACATAAGTCTCTTTCTTTTTCGAAGCCAGGTCCGGCGTCTCCTTCGGATCGAAACTCACCGTCACAACTTCGTACTGCTCGCCCAGGTTGAAGGACACTTGCCGAAACGATCCCAGCATCCCGTTCAAAACCTGATTGCAGAGCATCGGACACGTGTAATAGACGAGAGCAATCACGACCGGCTTGCCTTTGAAAAACTGTCCGAGCCGCACTTCCCGGCCCTGCTCGTCTTTGAAGACGGCCTCGAGCGGCACTGGCTCGTTCAGTTTTTGATCGATGCCAACCTTCTTGAGGGCCGGCGGTAATCCGGTCGCCACCTCACCCGGCTTTAATCCACCTCCGTACAAAGGCGAGTTCGGTTGCGGTACGCCGGGCTGGCCTTGGGCGAGAAGGCAGTAAGCAGTAAGCAGTAGGCAGTAAATAACCAGCCGCCCAGCGACTAACGCATACCGCCAGCGTGGTGCTTTCTGCCTGCTTTCTGCCTTCTGCATTCTGCCTACTGCTTTCTGCCTTCTGCCTACTGCGTTCTGCTTCCTGCCCTCTGCTGTTCCAACTGCTTCAGGACTTCTTCCTTCGCCTTTTCGATTGGCATGCCGTAGCGCTGGCCATTCTCATCGACGGGTCCGTTTTTCAACACGTCGTTCCATTGATCGCGCACCACGCGAATTTCCCATAACGGATCTTTTGGAGCCGGAGGGGCGTTCTTGATCTCATTGCCCGCTTCCGCTTTGTTTTCCTTCTTAGCTTGCGCGGCCTTGTCCAACTCTTCGGCAAAGCCGGGCGCACCTTGCAGGCGCGGCTCGGGCGGCAGACGGTCCTTCTCGGTCAAGGCCATCGGCGAACGTGGAGGCTCAGTAATTCGCGAATTCAACGTGCGGAACATTCCCCAGACGATCAAGAACGACGCGACCATCAACACCACCAGCCCGACCGTAAACTTGGCGATGCCGCCAATGTAGACGTCGCTGACCTCGTGCGTCACATCGATGTTCTTGATGTGCGACGTGTCCGGCGTTTCTGTAACGTGTGGTTTCGCCATCGTGATTAATTCAAGCTTACGAATTCCCAATCGCCACTTATCTCTAACCCTCTAACCTCTTACGATCAGTGTCCCGCGTGCACCGTCTCAAGCGCCGCTTCAACCTGCGGATCGTTAATCGCGATCAGCGGTCGCTTCTGCAACTGCCACGTGAAAACTGAAATCCACAATCCGCCCATGGCGATGGGAGCGACCACGTCCATCCAGCTCAAATGAAAACGTTCCGCGTTGTAGGCCGGCTCAATCAGCCAAATCACATCCACAACTCGCATGATGAGAATGAACAGCGCCAGCGTGGCCAGGCGCTCTGAACTCTTCTTGGCCGCGCGCGACAGCAACGTCAGAAACGGAAACGCAAATTGCAGAATCACGATCGCCAGGGCAATTACGCCCCAGCCGCCATGCTTGCGCGCCACATACCAGGCCGTTTCCTCGGGCAAGTTGCCGGACCAGATCAGCAGGTATTGCGAGAACGCGAAGTACGTCCACAACATCACCAGGGCCAACAGCAGGTTGCCCCAATCGTGAAAATGACGCGGCTGCACGACCTTGTCCATCGGCGCACGTCGCGACAGCCATGACATCGTCAGAATCGCGAACGACAGCGCGCTCAAGCTCCACGCCGCCACGAAAATCAATCCGAAGATGGTTGAGAACCAGGCCGGCTCGAGCGACATCACCCAATCAACCGAAGCGAACGTGATTGAGATAATCAGAAAGGCAAGGCCGGGTCCGCTGACCATTTGCATGCGCCGGCGATAGCGCTTGCGCGCGGTGCGATCCTGTTGCAGCGAAAACCAGTTCAAAGCCCACGTGCATACAGACCAGAATGCAAAGTAAATCGCGGCGCGAATGATAAAGAAGCCCGGATTTAGATAGCTGGCTTTCTGCCTTAACGATTCGACCGAATTCATCCACGCGGAATTGGTCCACGGATAAATCAATTTCAACCCGACGATGATCGGAATGAAGAGAATCAGAATCAGTGGCAGCGTGCGCGTGGCCGCTTCCAACGCGCGCCGAATCACTAATCCCCAGACGCCGCCGGTCAAATGCTGCAGCATGAGCAGCGCCAAACTGCCCAACGTTATGCCTGTCCAGAAAATGAAACCAACCAGATAGCTGTGAAAGAACTGTGCGCGATCGATGAACGCGCCCATCAGTAAGATCACAGTGAACACAACCCCAACGATCAGCGCGCGCATGCTCGCGCTTTTCAGTTCCGCTGGTGGTGTGTAACCGAGGTTCATTTGCTTAATAAACAATTGCCACAGAGGCACAAAGTCACAGAGAGAATAGCCGCGGATGAACGCGGATGGACGCAGATAGGAAAACAGAATTGGGCTTTCTTGTATTCATTTCTATTCGCGCTTATCTGCGTTAATCCGCGGCCAAGTCTTTTCTTCATCTCAGTGTCTCTGTATCTCTGTGGCTAAACCGCTTTTCATCTGGCTCAACTGCAGCGCGCGAATGTACGCGACGATGCGCCAGCGATCTTCGACGGAAACCTGCTGCGCGTAAGTCGGCATCGCGCCCCAACCATTTGTCATCACGTCAAAGAAATGACCGACCGGCGCCTGGCGCAGACGATCCTGGTGATAGTTCGCCGGCGAAGGTCGATTGAATCCGCGCCGCGCGATCATCCCGTCGCCATATCCCGTCGCGCCGTGGCATACCGAACAGTAAATGTTGTAGCGCTCTTCGCCACGATCCAGATCGCCTTTGGTAATCTTCATCGGAATCGTGTCGACATCATCGGGATAAAGCCCGGCTGCGCTATTTGCCGACGCCTGCGTAGACGGCGTCTGCGGCGATTGCGGGGTCGCCTGCGCCATCGCCTTCTTGCCAAAATAGAACGCGCGATCTTCTCTCAAGTAACCACGCGGCACAGTCCCTTCGACCAGCGGCCGCGAGCCGGTGCCATCTTTAAAGAAAGAGTTCTCGCGGTAAGCGATCGCCTTTGGTTGATCCTGCATGTCGCGCCGGCAACCGGAAACCAGAAGGCAGAAGGCAGTAGGCAGTAGGCAGAAAACAACAACGCGGCGCGCCGCGATCGCTGTTTTCTGCCTTCTGCCTACTGCCTTCTGCATTCTGCTTACTGCCTTCTGCCTACTGCCTTCTGTTCTCTACAATTCCACATCATTCACTTCTCTTGGATCCAGGTTCTTGAGGAACCGCACGGCTTCATCGTGATCGAACTTCGGATCCTTTGACTCGATCACTAAAAAGAAACTGTCGCGCGTCGCCAGCGCAAAGTTCGGCGCGTTAAAAACCGGGTGGTACGGCTGCGGCAACTTGTTTAGCGCCAGCATGCCCAGCACCGCTGCGAACGCCGCCACCAGGACGGTGCACTCAAACGTGATCGGAATGAACGCCGGCCAACTATTGAAGGGCTTCCCGCCCACGTTAATCGGATAGTCGATCACTTCCGTCCAATATTGCAGAAAGAAGCCGCCGAGCCCACCGACAATTCCCCCAATCAAAACGATCAGAGGCAAAGCTGACTTTCTAAACCCGATCGCTTCCGACAGTTCTTCAATCGGAAACGGCGAGTAACCATTGATCTGCCGGTACCCGGCCTCATACGTGTCCCGCGCCGCCGCCACCAACTGGCTCGGATTATCGAACTGCGCCATCACGCCGTAGAGATGTTTGTGTGCCTTGCCTTTCATAAACCAAATCAGCCACAGAGGCCCAGAGACACAGAGAAAACAAAACATTGAAAAGGACTACGTGTGCGCCTCTGCTCGTTTCTCGTGCTCTTCTTTCTCCGTGCCTCTGTGTCTCTGTGGCTTTCTATTCTTCAACCTCCGCTGACGGCAGAATCGTACGCATCTCAAAAATCGAAATCATCGGCAGGAACCGAATGAACAGAAACAGCAACGCAAAGAAAAATCCGATCGTGCCGATGAACATCGACCAATCCCACTGGGTCGGCTGATACATGCCCCACGACGACGGCAGAAAATCCCGGTGCAAACTGGTGACGATGATGACGAATCGCTCGAGCCACATGCCGATGCTCACGATGATCGCGATGATCCAGAGGAACAAGAGATTCGATCGAAACTTCTTGATCCACAGTAATTGCGGCACAAGGCCATTGCAGAAGATTAACGCCCAGTAGTACGAGGCATACGGGCCATGCATGCGGTTCCAAATCATGAAGCGCTCGTAGTGATTGCCGCTGTACCAGCCGAAGAACGCTTCCATCAGGTAGCCGTAGAAAACGATCAAGCCGGTCGCCAACATCACCTTCGCCATGTTCTCCATGTGGCGCATTGTGATGAAGCTCTCGAGGCCGTAGATCTTTCTCAGCGGAATCGTCAGCAGCAGCACCATCGCAAAGCCCGCGTAGATCGCCCCGGCCACGAAATATGGCGGAAAGATCGTCGCGTGCCACCCGGGAATGATGCCAACGGCAAAGTCGAAACTGACGATCGTGTGCACGGAGAGAACCAGCGGCGTCGCCAATCCGGCGAGCAGCAGGTAGGCCATTTCATAGCGATGCCAGTGGCGCGCTGAACCTCGCCAACCCATGGCCAGCATGCCGTAAATCAGCCTGAAAGGTTTGCTGTTGGCGCGATCGCGCAGCGTCGCAAAGTCTGGAATGAGCCCCACGAACCAAAACATCGCTGAGACTGTGGCGTAGGTAGAAACCGCGAACACGTCCCACATCAGCGGGCTGCGAAACTGCGGCCAGACTCCCATCGTGTTGGGATAGGGAAAGAGCCAGTACGCCAGCCATGGCCGGCCCAGGTGCATGATCGGATACATGCCCGCTTGCGCCACCGCGAACAGCGTCATCGCTTCAGCGAAGCGGTTGATTGACGTGCGCCACTTTTGTCGCAGCAGCAGCAGAATCGCCGAGATCAAGGTTCCGGCGTGCCCGATTCCGATCCACCACACGAAATTCAGGATGTCCATTCCCCAGGCCACGGGAACGTTCACTCCCCACTCGCCAATGCCGACGAAGACGAGCTTGACGATCGCCAGCATCATCAACTGGAAAAGCGCAAACGACACCGCAAAGCCGATGAACCAACTGATCGGCGTCTTCCGCTTCAGCACGATCGCGCTGATCTTGTCTGTGACCGAACCGAAGGTCAGCTCAGTCCCCACGACCGGAACCGTCGCGTGCACAGATGTATGAAGCTCGTCGTGTCGCTCGTCCATTTAGTCAGAATCAAATTAGCCGCGGATAAACGCGGATACACGCAAATCTGAATTAATTCTTCTTATCCGTAATATCCGCGTAAATCCGCGGCCAAATTCTTTCATGATTTGATGTCCGGATTCGGATTCCTCAACGCCGTCATGTACGTCGTCCGCGGCCGCGTATTCAATTCACCCAGCAACGAGTAGTCACGCTCCAGCGCCTTCAGCTTAGAAACTTTGCTGTTCGGATCGTTGATGTTGCCAAAAACGATCGCTTCCGAAGGACAGACCTGCTGGCACGCAGTGACGATCTCGCCTTCGCGCACGGGCCGCCCTTCGATCTCAGATTGAATTTTTGCCGCCTGAATACGTTGCACGCAGTACGTGCATTTCTCCATCACACCGCGGCTGCGTACTGACACATCAGGGTTTCTCATCAACTGATAAGTCGGCGTCTCCCAATCCTGATAGAGAAAGAAGTTGAAGCGGCGCACTTTGTACGGACAATTGTTCGAACAGTACTTCGTGCCGACGCAGCGGTTGTAGACCATGTCGTTCAGGCCTTCCGCGCTGTGCACGGTCGCATGCACCGGGCAGACGGGTTCACACGGCGCGTTCTCGCAATGCATGCACGGCACGGGTTGGAAGAAAGGCCCTTCGGCTTTGTTTTCGTCGCCTTTGTAGTATGCGTCGATGCGAATCCAGTGCATCTCGCGGCTGCGAGTGACCTGCTCTTTACCGACGACGGGAATGTTGTTCTCAGCCTGGCAGGCGAGGACGCAGGCGTTACAGCCGACACAACTGTTCAAGTCGATCGACATGCCCCACGCATAGCCGTTGCCCTGGTCTTTGTAATCAAAATCAGGATAGAGCGACCGCTCACGGTTCTCCTTCTCCTGGTCCTTGCGCTCATCAAGCCAGCGTTCTTTCTCGCGCTGATACTCATCGACTGTGCTCTCGCGCAGCACGTCACGCTTCACACCAGTCGGATCGGTCATCAAAAAGTGCGCTTGCGTCGAAGCGATGACGTACCGTTCGCCAGTCTTGGTCACTGATGCGCCCATGCCGAGCCAGGGTGAATCGGAATAGCGAATGTCATAAGCATTGAAGCCGCCGCTCGGTAATGGGCCATCAGGATCCGTGACGTATTGCGTGCCGACTCGACCCGACTTTGTTCGTCCATAACCGAGGTGCACCGTGATGACGTCGTCCGGCTGTCCCGGCAAGACCCAAACGGGGATCGATTGCGGTTTCGTTTTGTCGTCAGGTTGCGCGATGGTCCGGTCTCGAAGACGCAAATTGATTGTGTCTGTGTAAGCTTCGCGGCCGTGCTGGCCTTCTTCGTGATTCTGCGGCAGGCACCCCATCTTCTTCGCTGTGTTCGGACTGACCAGCGCGACGTTGTCCCAGGTGATTTTTGTCAGAGGCTTCGGTAGTTCCTGCAACCAGCCGTTGTTCGCGAAGCGCCCATCGTAAATCGACGGGTCGGGACGGAAGATGACTTCATAAGAATTGGGTGTAGGGGTTTGGGTGTTGGACGAATTCTGAAGCGAGTTCGCCAGATCAGGTTTCGCCGAAACAGTTTTCGCCGGCAGCGCCGTATTGGGAATGAATCCGTCGTGCAGGCACTTGCGCCACCACGATTCAAAATCACCTGCGGAGGAGTCGGGAGTCGGGGGCCGGGAGCCGGATGAATTACCCTGATTTGCTATAGCAGGTTTTGCGCCGTTGTTGGCCGAAGCCGCTCCGGCTCCTGGCCCCTGACTCCTAACCCCTGATTGTGCGAGCCAGTAGGCTCGCACGATCTCATAAGGCTTTTGATCGTAGTTATCGCTGAACAGCGCCAGCACTTCGTACGCGGTCTTGCCTTCATACAGCGGTTGAATCAGCGGCTGCACGATCATTGCCGTGCCGTCGTACGCGCGTGCATCGCCCCACGATTCGAGGTAATGCGCCGCGTTGATGTGCCAGTGACAAATCTCAGACGTCTCGTTGTTGTAGAGATTCAGGTGCGCGCGCAGCTTCACCTTGTCGAGCCGATTCTTGTCCAGGCGCAAATCGACCGGCGCGCTGTAAGCAGGATTGCCGCCGATGATGATCAGCAGATCGACTTTTCCCGCATCGATATCGCCAACAAGTTCGCGCAGCGATTGAGTTTGGGTGGGTGGATTCGCATCGATATCAGCAAACAACAATTGGTTCGCCAATCGCATATCTACTGAGTTCGCTTCCAACGGCTCAGTGTAGAAAACAGTCTTGCCAACATTTCCGAGCGCGCTATTCGCGGCGTGCGCCAGCGCGTGAACACTCGGAGGTTGTTCGTCGCCAGCGATAACGATGGACGCGCCCTTATGAAGTTGCAGATCCTTTGAAACTGCCGGCAGCCAACTGCCAATGTCGCCTGAGGCTCGGACGATCGACGCGCCCGCGATGCCCTGCGCGACCGCTTCCATCTCCGAAGGCTTCACTGAGAAGCGATGATCCGCATTCGCACCGGTGATCGTCGGCGTGCTCTCGACGACGTAGAGGCGGCTCATCTTCGGTTCAGCGGGGACACTGAGGCCAGTCGATTCGATGTCGCGCCGCTTCGCCGCATAGTCGCGCGCGTATCTCAGCGTCTTGGGCGATGACGCCAGAAAATCTGCACCTAACGACAGGATGCGATCGGCTTTGCTGAAGTCATAGGTCGTATTCACGTCCTGGCCGAACGCCATGACCGCGCCCGCGCGCGCGTTGTCGCGATTGACCGGTTCGTACTGATGCCACTTCGCTTCGGGAAAATCCGTGAGGATCTGCTT
>Ga0134121_10005624_pt1 | contig 10172 bp, 12 predicted proteins | sample KB301_FD_96463 | JGI IMG/M metagenome (GOLD analysis project Ga0134121, IMG submission 96463) | Terrestrial soil microbial communities without Nitrogen fertilizer from Kellogg Biological Station, Michigan, USA - KB3-0-1 | ecosystem: Environmental > Terrestrial > Soil > Unclassified ... | reverse complement strand
GCGATCGCGCGCGCGATCTTGAAAGATCCGCCGATACTTTTGCTCGACGAAGCCACGAGCTCGCTCGACGCGCACAGCGAGCTGCTCGTGCAGCAGGCGCTCGAGCGGCTCATGCAGCAGCGCACGACGATCATCATCGCGCACCGGCTCGCGACCGTGCTCAAGGCGAACAGGATCGTCGTGATGAATTACGGCCGCGTGGTCGCCACCGGCACGCATGCGCAGCTGCTGCAGAGCAGTCCGCTCTACGCGCGGCTCGCGGAGCTGCAATTCGGCGCCGCGAGCGCGGCGCTCGACGAAGGCACGCATGCGACTGTGGTCGGTTGAGGGAAATCGCCAGCGGCTCGACGGCGGCGCGATGTACGGCAACGCGCCGCGCGCGCTGTGGGAGAAATGGACGCCGCCCGACGCGCAGAACAGGATCGAGTTCGCGTGCCGTTGCTTGCTCGCGCGCGACCTCGACGGCAAGACCGTCCTGCTCGAGACAGGGATCGGCGCGTTCTTCGAGCCAAAGCTTCGCAACCGGTACGGGGTGCACGAGGACGAGCACGTGCTGCTGCGCTCGCTCGCGGCGCTCGGCGTCACACACGAGGACGTCGACGTCGTCGTGCTGAGCCATTTGCACTTCGATCACGCGGGCGGTCTGCTCGCAGCGTTCGAGGACAGCCGTCCGCCGCGGTTGTTGTTTCCGAACGCGCGCTTCGTCGTCGGCCGGCGCGCGTGGGAGCGCGCGCTTAAGCCCCATCCGCGCGACCGCGCGTCGTTCATCGCTGCGCTGCCGGGGCTGCTCGAGCAGAGCGGACGGCTCGAGCTCGTCGACGGGGAGCGCGCCGCGTCGCTCGGCGACAACGTCAGGTTCGAGTACACGGACGGCCACACGCCGGGCCTCACGCATGCCGAGATCGGCGGCGACGGCGGGGTCGCGTTCTGCTCCGACTTGATCCCGGGCCGGCCATGGGTCCACGCGCCGGTCACGATGGGTTACGACCGCTATCCCGAACAGCTCATCGACGAGAAGACCCGCTTCCTCGACGACAAGATCGCGCGCGGCGTGCGGCTCTTCTTCACGCACGACCTCGGCTGCGCGCTCGCGGCGCCGACGCGGGATGAGGCCGGGCGCTACGGCGTGACGGCCGAGCGCGGCTCGGTCGAGGCTCTCGATGTCTAGAGGCTCGGGGTCCAATACCCCGACTCGTTCTCGGCGGCATAGAATTCGCGCTCGCGGCTCCAAATCAGGGGGAACCATGCTCAACAACAAACCACGCACGCTATTCGCCGCTGTGGGCGCCTTCGCAGTGTTGTCGCTCGGCGCGTGCAGCAAGCCGTCCGAGCCTGCGGCAGGAGCGGGCAAGCCGGCAGCGGCATCGGCGGCATGCAATCGTCAATGCCTCATCGCAGCCACCGATGCATACGTGGCTGCGATGGTCGCTCACGACATCGCGAAGGCGCCGTTGTCGGACGAGATCGTCTTCGTCGAGAACGTCACCAAGATGAAACCGGGCGAAGGGCTCTGGAAGAACGTCGTGAAGGGGCCGAGCACGTTCGCGATCCACGTGCCGGACGAGGTCAATCAGACGGCGGGATACCTCGCGATGATGACCTCCATGATGCCGCCGCCGGCACCGCCGGGCTCGTCTCCCGAACAGCGTGCCGAGCTCGCCGCGAAACCGCCGGTCGAGCAGCCCGTGATCGTGGCGATCCGACTGAAGCTCGATCCCAGGGGCAAGATCGTGCAAGCCGAGCATCTGTTCTCGGGCGTGCGTGAAGCCCAGATCGCCAACCTGGAGTCGCCGCGGCCGGGAATCCTCACCGAAATACCGACGGCGCAGCGCAAGTCCCACGACGAGCTGATCAAGATCGGCGCCTCTTACTACGACGCGCTGGACGACAACAATGGCGAGCTCTCGCCGTTCGCACCCGACTGCGAGCGCCACGAGAACGGCATGATCACCGCGAGCGGCAAGCCGTCGAACGCCCCGCCTCCGGCTATCCCCGGCGCGGCGGCGACGTCTCCCGTGGCTCGCGACTGCCGAGGCCAACTCAACAGCAACACGTTCCAGTACATCGACAGGATCGAGAATCGGCGGGTGTTTGCTGCGGATCCGCAGACCGGTCTCGTGATGGGGCTATCGCACTTCCGCCACCCGATGACCAACCTGCCTTACAAGGTGAAGGCGCTCGACGGCTCCGAGATCGAGCGCAATGAGAAGAACATGCCGTTTGCCCCGTTCGACCTCCCGGCCGCGCACATCTTCAAGGTCGGGCCGGACGGGCAAATACACGAGATCGAAGCGATGGGCTTCACCGCGCCTTACAACTCGCCGACCGGTTGGGAGTAGACGAGGGCGGACGATTCCGCGGAATCGTCGGCGCCGACTCGAGCTGCGCGGCGCGAGCCGACGCGAGCGGCTCAGAAGCTCAGTTCCGGTACGCGCTTCAAGATCCGTTGCTCGACCTGGCTGATGAGCCCCGCGCCTTTGCGCAGGAACTCGGCGGTGCCCTGCGGGCCCATGGTCTTCGCGAGCGGCGGTGGACCGTCGAGCGGCGTGAAATCCGAGTAGTACATGTTCAGCGTGATGATCCCGGGCTCGCCGCCCTGCACCGAGGTCGTTACCTCCATGCCCGACATCGTGCCGTTCGCTTTGGCCTTGACCATCACCGGATACATCTCGGTGTGTACGAACGCCATGTAGTCGCCGGCTTTGCCCGGCATCGCGCGATAGCGGCTCACGAACAGGGCCTGCGCGTTGCCGGGATCGAGTGATATGTCGTCGAGGCGATTCTCGATCGAGCGGTGCACCGACTCTTCACAGTTGCGAAGCTTGGGGATCAGCGCCGCCGCTTTGTCGCCGAGCGCGTCTTCGAGCGCTCCTGCCCCGTTGAACTCGCCGAATGTCGGCAGCGGCCGCACGATCACGAACTCGTTCGTGTCGCCGATCAGCGTTTGAAACACGGTGTAGCGCTTGACGCCTGCCTTCTTGAGAGCGGGCACGACCTCGTTGCGCTCGAGCGCGAGCCACTCGGCGATCTTCTCGGGTTTCACGCGGACTTCCGTCACGAGCAGGCGCGTGGTTGGCGCGCCGCCGCCTTCCTGAGCGAGCGAGGTGGCCAAGAAGAGTAGAAGCGGCGCGGCAATCGCGCGCGGCCGGAGCTTGTATCGAAGCATCGGTTTTCCCCCAGCCACAGATGTCGCCGATGAAACTCTAGCCTTCGGCCGCAGATTGCACCATGTGCCGTGGCGGGCGCATCCTGAGCCAACAGACGAGGGGGTTCCAATGCGCAAGACATACGTCGCCGCACGCGCGCGGCTGCCGCTCGCGTTCCTGATGGTGTCTTCGGTTTTGGCTGGAGCGGCCAGTGCGGGCGGAATCTCGACGCTGGTGGCCGTGGGCGCCGAGAGCTTGTCGCTCGAGGCGCGCGTTCGTCAGCTCGAGGACGAGGCGACGATCAGGCGCCAGCTCGAGGATTACATGGGGCTGCTCCGGTCTCGCGACTGGGACAACTACATCAAGATGTTCGCGAAGGCGTCCCCCGAGCTCCACATGGCCGAGGGCACGGTCATCGGCCGCGACGCGATCCGCACGCGGATGGACAACGCGTCGAAGCGCATGGCCAACGCGGCCGCCGCGGCGAACCGGCCGCAGCTGCAGCGCGCCGACCTGTTGAGCGACGTGCGCGTTCAAGTCACCGGCGACTCGGCGACCGCGCGCTCGAGGTTCACGTTCCTCGGCGAGCAGCCCGACGGCACGTTCCGCGTGACGGGCTCCGGCATCTACACCGACACCTGGGTGCGCGAAGAGGGCGAGTGGCGCATCAAGAGCCGAACGGTCGACTGGGACCTGCTCGCGGGCGCGAGCGCGGCCGGCGCTCAGAACGGCTCGACGGGTGCGCAAGGCGGCGCGTCCGCGCCGGCGACCGGCGCCGCGCCGGCGAACCGGAATTGAAGCGGGCTGCGGCGGCCGCGAGCCGCCGTCAGTTCTTTTTCTTCTTGGCGGCCTGTTCCTCGAGGGCTTTCATCCACACGCCCTCGGTGCAGCCGTCCTCGAGCATCACCTGCTTCTCGAGCTTGCGGTAGATCGTCGTGACCTTGTAGTCCTTGTCCGCGTACATCACGGGATCGTTGATCGTCATCTCGTTGACGAGCACCTTGCCCGTGATCTTCGGCGGCGTACCGCCGGCGCGCAGCCCGGTGATCTTGAATTCGCTCGGGTCCTTGAGCGACCAGCGCTCGACGATCCGCATCTCGTTGCTGTGCGGCCACCGCGGCGCGTGCCACTCCATGATATTGCGCGTCTCGATCACGAGCGTGTCGCCTTCCCAGTGGCCGATCGAGTAGCCGACGCGCTGCTCCGGCACGTCGGTCGGAAACGCGCGGCCGTCGAGGAAGATTCGGCGCGATTGGTTCGCGAGCTCGGACAATAGCGTGACGCGCTGCGGCTGCTGGACGATCTCCATCGCGGCGCCGCCGATGCCCCACATCACGGTCGGCATGCCGGGCTCGACGCAATGCCCGTTCGCCTCCATCTCTCCCGTGACGTTGCCCTTGACGTCGTACTTCGCCATGAACTCGGTCGTGATCCGCTTGCCTTCGTCGGTGTACTTCGGCTCGATCGGGATGAAGAACGGCGCGCCGAGGCGGTCGTGCTGCACCATGCCCCAGACGCCTTCGAGATTCGGCGGCGCGTCCGCCGCGAACGCGCACGCGCAGCCGAGAACGAAAAGCAAACTTGCGATCGCGAGACGCCGCATGCGGACTCCGGTACTTTGCTCCGAGCGCCGAACACTGTACGCCGCACGCCGGATCTCGTCATCGCCATCGCGTCATCGAGGTTGCCCGACCTCGCACGATCTCGAAGGGTCCGCGCTCGCGGCGCGTTGACAGAGTTTCGTTAATTCGGGAAAATGCGAAATATGGACGCCGAAGTGTTCGCCGCGCTCGCGCACGACTTGCGGCTCGAAGTCTTTCGCCTGCTCGTCGCGACGTTGCCTAACGGCATGCCGGCGGGGCAGATCGCCCAGCGACTCGAGGTTCCCGCGTCGACTCTATCGACGCACCTCGCGCAGCTCGAGCGCGCGGGCCTGTTGAAGTCGTGGCGAGAGCAGCAGCGCATCCTGTACGCGGTGGACACGGATGGCACGAAGAACCTCGTGGGCTTCCTCGTGAACGACTGTTGCAACGGTCAACCCGAGCTGTGCGGTTATCCGGCGGCGCGGAAGCCGACGCGCGCAAAGCGAGCAAGCGGAGCGTGACGGAGAAGATCTACAACGTCCTGTTTCTTTGCACCGGCAACTCCGCACGCAGCATCTTGGCGGAAACCGTGCTGAACCGGCTCGGACGCGGACGCTTCCACGCCTACAGCGCTGGCAGCTATCCCCGCGGCGCCGTGAACCCGTACGCGCTCGAGCTGCTGCGCCGCCAAAACTGTCCCGTCGGCGCTCTGCGCTCGAAGAGCTGGGACGAATTCGCAGCGCCGGGCGCGCCCGATCTGGATTTCGTAATCACCGTTTGCGACGACGCCGCGGGCGAGGTCTGTCCGATTTGGCCCGGCCAACCGATCACCGCGCATTGGGGGCTACCTGACCCCGCGGCCGTCGAAGGAACCGAGGCGGAGAAACGTCTCGCGTTCGCGAACACGATGCGGCTGCTGCATACCCGCATCGGCTTGTTCGTGAGCCTGCCGCTCCAATCGCTCGACGAGATGAGCTTGCAGAATCGACTGGGCGCTATCGGGCGCGCCTCGTGAGCGCTAGCCGAGGTCGGCAGGTCGCAGCCGAGGCGATCGGCTCGGCGATGCTCGTCGCTACCGTGATCGGCTCCGGCATCATGGCCGAGCGGTTGGCGAACGGAAACGTTGCGCTCGCATTGCTCGGGAACACGTTATCGACCGGCTGCATGTTGGTCGTGCTGATCTTGACGCTCGGCCCTGTATCGGGCGCCCACCTCAATCCCGCAGTGAGCCTCGTCTTCGCGGCGCTCCGCGAGATGAGCGTCGGCCGGCTCGCGTCCTATGTAGTCGCACAACTCGTCGGCGCCGTCGCGGGCGCGGTGCTCGCGCACGCAATGTTCGCCGAGCCGTTATTGCAAGCATCGACGCACGTACGCTCAGGGCCGGCGCAATGGCTCTCCGAAGTCGTGGCGACGTTCGGGCTCGTCGGGACCATCCTCGGCGTCGCGCGCTCGCGACCCAACGCCGTGGCCTATGCCGTCGGGCTCTACATCGCTGGAGCGTACTGGTTCACCGCGTCGACTTCGTTCGCGAACCCTGCCGTCACGCTCGCGCGCTCACTGAGCGACAGTTTCGCGGGCATTGCCCCGACGAGCGTCGCGGGGTTCGTCGTAGCGGAGCTCGCCGGCGCCGCGCTCGCGTTGCTGCTCTTCCGCTGGCTCCTCGACGCGCCGGGACTGGCGGCGCAGGCAGAGTGAGCACGATGCGCTGCGCAAGGCGGCGATGTCGATCGCCGCGGCGCGCTGTGAAATGGTGGTGATGGGTGGGATCGAACCACCGACCTGCGGGTTATGAATCCGCCGCTCTAACCATCTGAGCTACATCACCGGGGGCCGCGATTATAAACCGACCGTGGAGCGGCGCGGGCGTCGGCGACCGAGCCAGCGCGGCTTGTGACGCTGCGACGCCAGCTTCTAAGATCCCCTGCGCCTTTGGCCCGAGGCCACGTAACCTCTTTTGACCACGAATCTCCTTTGGTTGCTCGTGAAGCCCAGCGATTGGATCGTCTACACGGCGGTCTTGGGGCTCGTGCTTTGGCGACGCGCGATCGGCAGGCGGCTCGTCGTCGCGGCCGTGATACTCGTGCTCGTGCTCGGCGTTCTGCCGACCTCATGGCTGCTGACCGTACCGCTCGAGCGGCGTTTCCCGGTGCCGGCGAAGCTCGATACGGTCGACGGAATCATCGTGCTCGCGGGCGCGGAGCGCGCGAGCGAGAGCAAGCTCTACGGTCAGCCGCTGCTGAACAGCGCCGCCGATCGCCTCACGGCGTTCTTGATGCTCGCCCGGCGCTTCCCCGAAGCGCGGCTCGTGCACAGCGGCGACACGGTGCCGGACAGCCAATCGGCCGTCGCGCGCGAGCTGCTGCTCGGGGCCGGTATCGACCCGGAGCGGATCGTCTTCGAGACCAAGTCGCGAATCACGTGCGGAAGCCCGCGCGCGACGCTCGACGTCGTCGCAGTCGATCCGTCGCAGCGATGGTTGCTCGTGACTTCGGCGATCCACATGCCGCGATCGGTCGCTTGCTTCCGAGCGGCCGGGTGGGACGTGACGCCGTATCCGACGAACTTCCGGGTCGGAGCGCACCCGTTCGGCTTCGGATTGCCGGAAAACCTCGAAGGTGTCGACGTCGCGGCACACGAATGGGTGGGCTTGCTCTATTACCGCTTGCGCGGTTACACGCACGACCTCTTTCCCGGGCCTTAGCGCCGCGCGTTTTTGCGCCGCGGCGCACGAACGAGCTATAAGACGCCCACGATCTCGACCCGTTCTTCGACATGAGACGAGGATCCCCATGGCAGCGTTCTTCAGATTCATCGCGGCGACCGCGGTTCTCTGCGCCGTCGCGCCGAGCGCGCACGCGCAGCTCAGCACGGCGAAGCTCGACTCTTGGCTTTCCGGCTATCGCGAGGCATGGGAGAAACGCGACGCGGAGCGCGCCGCGCAGCTCTTCACAGAGAACGCGCGCTATCAGGAAATGCCGTTCGATGCGCCGAAGAGCGGCCGCGCCGGAATTCGCGAGTATTGGTCAGGCGTGACAGCCGATCAGCGCGACGTCGAGTTCAAGTCACAGACGATCGCGGTGTCCGGCAACACCGGCGTCGCGCACTGGTCGGCGAAGTTCAAGCAGGCGTCGACCGGCATGACCGTCGAGCTCGACGGTGTCTTCGTTCTCGAGCTCGACCCGAAGACCGGCCTCTGCTCGATGTTGCGCGAGTGGTGGCACGTGCGCGGCGGCTGAGCCTCGCGAAAGGTCAGCGCCGCCGGCTGCTGCCGCCGAGCAACGAGCCGAGCACACCGCGGATCAGCGCGCGCCCCGTCTGCGATCCGACAGAACGCGCGGCGCTCTTCGCGAGCGCCTCGACGAGCCCTTCCGACTGACGCCCGCCGCGCGGGCCGCGGCGGCCGAATAGGATGTCCGATGCGAGACCGCCGAGCTCGCTTTGCTGCGGCGGTTGAGTCGGCTGCGCGGGCGTTCCGGCGCGGCTCGTGCCTGGAGCGGTGCTCGGTGCGGGCGTCTCGACGCGCGCCTTGAGCCGCTCGTAGGCGGACTCGCGATCGATCGCCTGCTCATAGTGGCCGGCGAGCGGCGACGCGGCGATCAGCTTCGCCCGCTCGTCGGCGGTGAGCGCGCCGACGCGGCTGCCGGGCGGGATCACGAGCGCGCGCTCGGTCACGCCGGGGCGCCCCTGCTCGTCGAGCAGCGATACGAGCGCCTCGCCGACGCCGAGCTCGCCGATGACCTGCTCGATCGACAGTCCCGGGTTCGCGCGCATCGTCTCGGCGACGGCACGTACGGCCTTCTGCTCGCGCGGCGTGAACGCATGCAGCGCGTGCTGCACGCGATTGCCGAGCTGGCCGAGCACCGTGTCGGGGATGTCGAGCGGATTCTGCGTGACGAAGAACACGCCGACGCCTTTTGAGCGTACGAGCCGCACGACCTGCTCGACTTTGTCGAGCAACACCTTCGGCGCGTCGGCGAACAAGAGATGCGCCTCGTCGAAGAAGAACACGAGCCGCGGCTTCTCCGGGTCGCCGATCTCGGGCAGATACTCATAGATCTCCGAGAGCAGCCAGAGAAGAATCATCGCGTAGAGCTGCGGCGAGCCCATGAGCTGGTCCGCCGCGAGCACGTTGACGATGCCGCGCCCGGCGTTCGTCTGGATCAAGTCCGCGACGTTCAGCATCGGCTCGCCGAAGAAGCGGTCCGCACCCTGCGACTCGAGCGTGAGGAGCCCGCGCTGAATCGCGCCGATCGATGCTGCGGATACGTTGCCGTATTGAGTCGTGAACTGCTCCGAGTTGTCGCCGACGTGCTGGAGCACCGCGCGCAGGTCTTTGAGATCGAGCAGCAGCAGGCCCGCGTCGTCGGCGATCTTGAACGTGAGGTTCAGCACGCCTTCCTGCACGTCGTTGAGCTCGAGCATCCTCGAGAGCAAGAGCGGGCCGAGATGCGAGACGGTCGCGCGGAGCGGGTGGCCGTTCTTGCCGAATACGTCCCAGAAGACGGCCGGGCACGCGGCGTAGCTCAACTGCACGCCGAGCTGCTGCGCGCGAGCCGTGACCTTGGGGTTCGTGCCGCCGGCCGCCGCGATGCCCGCGAGGTCGCCTTTCACGTCGGCCATGAACACCGGCACGCCGATCCGCGAGAGCTGCTCAGCGAGCGTTTGCAGCGTGACGGTCTTGCCGGTGCCCGTCGCGCCGGTCACGAGGCCGTGCCGGTTGGCGAGCCCCGGCAGCAGCGCGAGGACCTTGTCGCCGCTCTTTGCAACGGGCAGCCCGTCGATCATGCGGTCACGCTACCACACATGACGCGGGCGCGAGACGCTCGCAGCGGCCGAGCTCGTCGAGAGCAGCCGCCGGTGCCGAACGACCGGTTCCGCTCGACGGCGCTGCCGTTCCGACTACGCCGGATGACGAGTAGGGTAACGTTGGCGCGGTGTTCCGCGCGTATACTTTCGCTCGCAGCGCATCACCTACATTCGGAGAACAACATGAGAATTCGGCTCGCGTTTGTGTCTGCGTTCACGTTGCTGATCGGCGCCTATGCTTGGGCGCAGCCGCCGGCGGGATTCACTCCGCCGACGTTCGATGGGCTCGACAAGGACAAGAACGGATCGTTGTCGAAGGCGGAGGTCGAGGCGTGGGTCAAGTCCCTGCCGGAAAACCCGAACGGGCCGCCGCGCAACGCCGACGACATCTTCGCGCGTTGGGACACCAACAAGGACGGCAAAGTCTCGAAGGAAGAGTTCGATGCCCGGCCGCGCGGCGGCGGGGGCGGTGGTGGCGGTGGTGGTCCTCCGGGTGGCGCTCCTCCGGGCGGCGGCGCACCCCGCTAAGCGCAACGAAGCTAAACGCGCGCGCGACGACGACGTCGCGCGCGCTTTTCTTTGGGCCGCTTACTCAAGGCCCGACGAGCGCGCCTGCTCTCGGGCGAGCACCGCTTGG
>Ga0134121_10005623_pt1 | contig 10172 bp, 7 predicted proteins | sample KB301_FD_96463 | JGI IMG/M metagenome (GOLD analysis project Ga0134121, IMG submission 96463) | Terrestrial soil microbial communities without Nitrogen fertilizer from Kellogg Biological Station, Michigan, USA - KB3-0-1 | ecosystem: Environmental > Terrestrial > Soil > Unclassified ... | reverse complement strand
TGGCGCGATTAGCGTTGAAATCAACGGCCTTCAGCGTTGAGCCGGCGGGGGACACGGCGAGTATTTGATCTGCTTCCCAGCGTGTGAATGGCAGACGCGGGATTGAGAGTTGACCCGGGCCGCCGGGACCGTGCTGGATGATGCGCGTCACAGCCGGTTCATTCACACGCGCGCCGGAGCTCAGGCGATCATCGTTCGTGGAAAACACCGGGTCCGCAATCACCGCGACAGTCTCGGGCGCGAGTGGACGGTTCGCTAGAATCTGACGCTGCAGCGCAAATGCTGACGCCGACGGCAAACTCACAAGCTCGTGATCGATGATCAATGGTCGATTCGGCGCGACTGCCAAAGCCGCGAACGGCACATACTCCAACGCGCCATCCGCTACGACAACCAGTCGTTTCTTTCCAAGCTCACCATACACAGGCGCGAGGATCATTCGGCTTAGCTCGCTCGCTGCCTTCTGATACTCCGCGTCGGCGCTCGCGATTCGTGTTCTACGCTGCGCGGGTGATTCGGGTGTCACGATGGTGCGTGCTGCGAGCGATCCATTAACACGGCGCACAAGGTCCGCGATTTCTTCCCGCTTCGGCAGCGCGTAAGTTTTCAACGAGCTCTGCGTGATGACCCAAACGTAGCTGCGCTCTTCGCCAAGCGAGTATTCGAGCAACACGGTATCCGGATCCAACTCGCGCTGAATACCCTTCAAGTCGAGAGGCTGCGGTTGAGTCAACGCGGAGTACTGTGGGCTGCTCTTCCTGATTGCCGCCAGCACTTGCTGGTACTGATCTTCAAGCTCGCTAAGCTCGCGCTGTAGCCTCGAGATCTCAGCGGGGCTGCCCTTGCGTGCCTTGAGCTGCATCTCGCGTTGTGCTTTTACGTTGAGAACGCGCGTGAGATCGCGCTCCTTTTCGATCAGCGCGACATCAACTCCCTGGCGAATATCAATTCGTGCCTCGCTGAGTTGTTCCAGCAGGCTACGCGCACGACCGCGCTCACTCGCGTGCAACGCTTCAGCATCGAGCTTCTGCTGCATCAGGACGTCGATATAAAACTCGTAAGCCTTCTCGACCGTCGCGCGATACGACGCTCTCAACTGCAAACTACCCGAACGCGTACGCACCGTCTCGCGCAACGCCAGCGACTCTTCAATATATTTACGCGCATCTGCCAGCTTGCCGCGTTTCTGCTCCGCGCGCGCGATGCCTTCAAGCACGAGCGCCGTGCTGCTCAGATCGTCGATGTTGCGAAATATCGCGAGCGCCTGGTTGTATTGCTCAACTGCTTTCTCGGGCTCGCCCGAAAGCCTGTAGGTGTCGCCGAGACTCATGAGCGCTACTGCTTCTCGCCGAACATTTCCCGTCGCGCGTTGGATCTCCAGCGATTGGCGATGACGCGCAAACGCTTTTTCATACTGGCCCTGTGCCGAATAGACGAGGCCAAACTCATCAAGCGTTTCACTCGCATCCGCGCGATTGCCTGTTTGCTGCTGGATCGCAAGCGCCTGCTCGCAATAGCTCAGCGCCTTCTCGAAGTCACCCATGCGCCGGTAAACACGCCCGATATTGAGGAGCGTGTAGGCTTCCGAGTTTTTGTTTCCGCCCGCGCGAATTATCGGCAGCGACTGTTCGAGATATTCGAGCGCCTTTTGCAGCTCGCCTGACTGGGCATAGGCAACACCGATGTTGCCGAGCGTGATCGCTTCATTCGATTTCAGACCGCTCGCTCTGAAAACGTCCAGCGCCTGCGCGTAATACTCGAGCGCCGTTTGCCAATCGGCGAAGTCGCTATAGATCCTGCCGATGTTGCTGAGAGCATTTCCTTCAGGCACGCGCGAACCGATCTGGCGCGCCAACTGAAGCGCACGTTGCTGGTGGCTCAAAGCCTGTGAAACTTCTCCCACCGTGTGAAGCATGCCGCCGATGTTTGTTTCCATGGATGCTTCCAACCGCTGATCACCGACGGAAATTATCAATGGCAGCGCCTGGTTGAAATATTCAAGTGCGTTGCGAGGCTCGTTCAAATCGCGATAACACAAACCAATCGAATAAAGCGTGAGCGCCTGTCGCTCTGTGTCTTGAGCCGCTCGAAACCCCGGCAACGCGTGTTCATACTTCTCGATTGCCGATCGCTTTGCATCAGCCTTTTGTTGCACGCGGAGTTTTCTGGCTTCGTCAAAGATCAGTTGCGCAGTCGCGTGGTCTTTATCGATCGCGCTCGCGTCACGCAGGGCGATGATTTTGATTTGATAACGACCGGCCGGAACTTTGGGATCCGGCGCACTCACAGTGACGCGATACTGGCCGGCGGTTGCGGCCACGATCGTCACCGGCTCGAGGCCCCAGTCACCAGTCGGACTGTCGCTCTCGGTTAATTGCTTGTTGTCAGGAGAAAATGCAGCCGTGACGATGTTGATTCCTTCCTGAACGACGACCGCGTGCAGGAACTGATTTGTAGCCAGAGTTATTCGATACGAATGAGTTTCACCGCCCTTAAGCTCGCGGCTCACTTCGGAGAGCACCGGTTGCTCAGTCATTTGCGTTTGCGCGAGCACCGCGCAGACACTGAGCAAGAGCACCGCAACTGTTTGCACCAGCAATTGAAGAAATCTTTTGCGCATCATGGTGAGCGGGGGTGACCAGGGACGGCCACCCCTACAAGCAAATCGTGAGTGTTGTTAATTAAACGTTCGCCGCGACGGCATTCTTGTCGTCCGGAACGGTTACGCCGGCCTGGGCCTGGTACGACTGATCCGGCTCCCAATTGTCGCCGTCTTTCCATCGTCCGGTCACGAGCTCACAGGAAGTTGTCTCGATGGTGAGTATCCAGTCTTTGTGTTCGTGATGGAAAGTAAATTCCGAGCCCTTTTGCAGGTTACTGGCTTTCTCCACGCCGTCCTGAGCAAAGAAACTCAAGCTCTCTTCTGGCTCGGTTACCCACAGGAAGAAAGCACCTAACAGCTCCTTTCCGACAGCTTTTCCCTTGAACTTGTCGATCGTTATCTGGGTCGTGGGATCGCACATGACGTCTTCTTCTCCTTTAGTTGAGAACTGAGTTAGGCACACACACTGCTGTGCTTGGGGGCTTTTTCCATTTCAATTATTTACGCGAGAACTGCCTGGGAAAACCACCACGCGAGGGAACCTTGTATTGGACGGGTAGAAGTTGCCACAAAGAGGCACAAAAGTCACATCAAAATTCGCATTGTGACTCTTGTGCCGCTTTGGCGTGTTATTTACAGCGTCGCTAGGCAGTGGCGGAGGCAGCGACAGTGCTCTCTTCGTACACGGGCGTTATGCCGGCCTGCGCCTGGTATGACTGATCTGGCTCAGGCACCACATCGCCGATGGGAAGATGTATCGGAAGACTTGACCAGTTTCCGCCCACAAATGTATCGGAACCGCCGGTGATGTTAAGCACCCATACCATGCCGGTAGATTGTGGCAGCACGAAGTTGAATGGTGGATCTCCCACCCGCAAATTTCCCACTCTCAACTGGCCCTGACTATCGTAGAAGTTGTAGACGTTTAACCCGCCGACTTCTGCTACCCACTCAAAGTAACAACCTATCAGTTCTGGCGTGTCGGGCTTGGTGTGGCCAATAGTAATATTTTTGATCGTGTCGCTCATGAAAGTCTCCTCCTTTACTGGGTTCGGGGTTGGAGTTTAAGCACAGCCGAGTTGGCTATGCGCTTACGGCGTTTCACTCTTCAATTATTAAGGCGAGAACTGTCCGGGAAAACCACCATGCGCCGCGAGGTTTAATGATGTTCGAGTTTTATGGGATAGATCAGGAGCTTGCCGGAGGCTTTCAGCGTTGTCAGTGACTCGCCTTTTTCTACTGCGGGTTTGGTAGCGGAATTTTTGTCGAGGAGATCTCTGATCGATTTGTTCAACGCCGGATCAGTGATGAGTCCGCCCGTTTGAACGCTGGCGAATTGCTTGACCGGTTCCAGTTCCGTCAATTCGTCTTCCGAAAACACGAGCCACAGTTTTTCAACGCCCTGCTGCGTGTCGAAGCGGAGCCACGACGTTTTCGGAATCAAGACCGTCTCGCCGGCCGGCACGAGCGAAGCGCCGTTGTTTGCAGTCGGTGTTGGGAAGACGACGTTGTATTCAGGTGATCCCGATGCCGGTCCCTCGTTGAGAATGTACAAGTAACCGGATTGCGTGGTGCGCACGTTGACGCGAATGCGATAGTTGGCTTCGAAGTTTATCTCACCGGCGAGTGTAAACGGATCCTGCGAAGGTTTGTTGCCTTTGAACTTCTGCACCGTGAGCCAGTAGGTCAGTGTGCGTTGAGCCGGCGCAGTTTGCGGCGTTGTTACCGGAGGACTGGCCGTTCTATGCGAAGACCGCCAGATATTGATTCCAAAGATTGCGGCAACGCCCAACCCCATCTCAAGCAACACGATGATCAGCACTCGTTTCTTCTGTCGCCGGAGATCCTTTTTCTCCGGTGTCACCATCGACGCGGTCTGGTCCAGCTCCGCGTCCATCTCCAGACGCTTCTTCAAGTGCCGCAAATCCGTCAGCATATCCTTCGCAGTTTGATAGCGCTTCCCGGGCTTCTTCGCCATCGCCTTCATCACGATGCGCTCCAACTCCGCGGGCGTTTCCACAAGCTCTGTCAGCGGCACCGGATCGTTTTCGAGAATCTGCACGATCGTATGACTCGTCGTGCTCCCGCCGAACGGGAGTTTTCCGGTGATCATCTCGTACATGATCACGCCCGTGCTCCAGATGTCCGTGCGCTCGTCAATATCATGCGCCTGCGCCTGCTCCGGCGACATGTAGTTGATCGTGCCCATGATGACGCCGGGCGCGGTACGGAATTCGGTTACGGCTTCAGAATCGGAATCGTGTTCGACAGTCGAGTATCTGTTCTCGGTTATTTTCGCGAGACCGAAGTCCAGCACTTTCACCAGGCTGTCGCGCCGGCGCAGCATCACGTTTTCGGGTTTGATATCGCGATGGACGATGTGTGCTTCGTGTGCGGCATCGAGCGCGGCCAGCACCTGCATGCTGACGTCGAGCATCTCGGCGAGCCGCAGGCGTTTGCCGTGCAGGTGCTCTCGCAAGGTCACGCCGTCGATGTACTCGGTGGCGAGGAAAGACAGTCCATCAACTTCGCCAAACTCAAACACAGTGAGAATGTTCGGCTGATTCAACGACGACGCGACTTTCGCTTCCTGGCGAAAACGCTGCATGCGTCGCTTGTCTTCGGTGATGTCGGGCGAGAGTACTTTCAGCGCGACTGTGCGATCGAGTCTCGTGTCGCGCGCGAGGTAAACTTCGCCCATGCCGCCGGAGCCGAGTGAGTCGAGAATGATGTAGGAACCAAACTGCTGTCCTTTATTAAGTATCTCGTGACGCCCGACTTCATCGCTGGTCAGTAACGGCGCGGCGGCTTCAGCGGCGACGCCGTTCATAAACTCATCATCGTTCGCCTTTCCGTGCGACTCGATCAGCTTCTCGACTTCCACACGCAAAGAATCATCACGACCACACTCGCTCTCGACGTAAGCAGCGCGTGCTTCGTTGTCGAGCAGGATGGCCGATTTGAAAATGCGACTGATCTGTTGCCAGCGTTCAGGCGTCAATTCGCCCCGCTCCCGGAGAGTTGTTGATACAGCCAGGCGCGCGCCATGTTCCAATCGCGAGTGACGGTGTTTTCGGAAATGTTCAGCACACCCGCGATCTCTTCGTTGTTCAGGCCGCCGAAGTAACGCAACTCGACCACCTGACTGCGACGCGGATCCATTTCGGCAAGAGTTTTGAGCGCTTCGTCGAGACGCAGCAGTTCACCGCTCGGATCGGGAACCACTATCGCGGCCTCTTCGAGTGAAACCTGTTTGGCGCCGCCGCCGCGCTTGGCGTACTGATGACGGCGCGCGTGATCGATCAGTATGCGCCGCATGATCTGCGCCGAGATCGCGAAGAAGTGCGAGCGATTGGCCCAGGCCACGTTTTTCTGATCGACCAGACGAACGTAAGCTTCGTTGATCAGTGCGGTGGTTTGTAGCGTGTGGCCTTTGCGCTCGCGGCTCATGTAGCGACGCGCGAGCCGGTGCAGCTCGTCGTAGACCAGCGGGTACAACTCATCGAGCGCGGACTGCTTTCCTTCGCGCCATTCAGCGAGTAGTTGGGTGATCTCGTGCTTTGGGGGAGGTGTTTTTGCCAAATCAGGTCAAGCTTGAAATTGGTTGATGTCGCCAGGTTTTCTCAGCATCTTGTTGACTTCGCCGACGTGGAGCTCTTCTTCCGCGATCATGCGGCGCGCGTAGTCTTCCAGTAAGACGGAGCGGTCGCGCACGAGCTCGAACAGTTCGCGATAGAGCGCGAGTCCTGTTCTTTCTGCTTCGAGCGATTCGATGAGAATGTCGTTGACGCCGTGTTTGTGCGTTTCGAGCAGCGCGCCGATCTTCAGCGACGGGTGTTCGCCGAAATGCGTGACCAGCTCGCCGGCTTCGTTTGCATGCGAGAGGCAGGTGTTGGCTTCGTTGCGCAGCCAGCTCACGATCGGAATGCGATTGTGACCAAAGATCATGAGCGCGTAATGCGTGTACCTGACAACTCCGGCCAGCTCCGCCTCCATGATATGGTTCAACAACTCCACCGCTTTCGCCTTGTCAAACGTTTCCTCCGACATATGCTCTCCTTTTTGACTTCTTATCCACAGATTACACAGATGCCAGAAAAAATCTGTGTAATCTGTGGATAAGTTTTAAAATCTCAACGATAGACAACTCAATCCGCCGTCCATCTTCTGAAACTCCGACATGTCCAACGATATTGTCGGATAACCCAGATGCTCCAACTCACGCTGCAACACCGGAAACCCACTTGCTATTAGAATTCTGCCGTTCAGTGACAGGCAATTTGCCGCGTACTCTTCGGTTGAGTTTAAGCAGATAAGATCGTAATCGGAAAACTCTGGTACGTTCCGTAGCGCGTCGATAACCACCAGACGCTTGCCGGAAAGATAAGCCATTCCACTCTTCAGATGAAGAATATTACTCAGACCACGGATGTCTATCAAACTGGAACTGTACCCGAACGAATTCAAGTAGCCGGCTAGTTGTCTGGCTCCCTGCTCGTTTGTACGACGCGAGATGCCGATAAAGAAATGTTCCCCGGCTTCGCAAACATCGCCGGCATCGAGTGTCCCGGGTTTTTTGATCCACTGAACGTTACTGAAATACTCCTCAACTACTTGAGCAATGCTCTCGACCTCTCCGAGCCGGCTCCTGGCGCCGGGCCAGGTGACCACCGCGCCACGAGGAGTCAAAACAGCCATGTCTTCGACAAACGTCGAGTCAGGATGTTGTGCATCCGGCGGCAGGCGTATGAGCTCGAGGCCGCACGATTCGAGTGCGTCGCAATACGCTCGATGTTGTCGCAGAACAACTTCCAGATCTGGTTTTCCCAAATCGACTGAAGTCAGTCCGTTTGCGAAGCTTTCGCATGGTTCTTTGACGATCGCTCGTGTAAACACTCAACTAACCTTGCCCATCAAGCGTTTCACAGTCGGCGTGAGCATCGCCAGAATCACCGCTGCGATCAACAAACCCGCCGCAATTCCGCCGTACAATTTCACGAGCTGCCACGAATTATTCGCAACGAAGAACCCTGACAGGTAACCCGCCAGCTTGCTGCCAAACGATGACGCGAGAAACCAAACGCCCATCATGATTCCGACGAGCTTCACGGGCGCGAGTTTCGTAACCGTGCTGAGCCCGACCGGACTCAAACACATCTCGCCGCAAACCTCGAGGAAGTAAAGACCGACCAACCACAGCGGGCTGATTCTCCCGCTTGCCGTCAACATACACGCAGGAATCATCAACAGGTAAGCAGCGCCGATGAACAACAGTCCGAGCGTAAACTTGACCGGACTCGACGGTTGTCGATCACCCAGCTTCACCCACAAAGTGGCGAACACCGGAACCAGCAGGATGACAAAGAACGGCGTACACGATTGCAGGTAGCTCGACGGAAATGCGACGCCGAAGATTTCCGTGCGCACGAGTTCTTTCGCGAAGAGGTTGAGGCTCGCGCCCTTCTGCTCGTACGCGCCCCAGAACAGGATCGTAAACGCAAAGAAGATCACGATCGCGGCGATGCGTTTCCAGTCTGAGGCTGTCAACGGTGCGTTCGCGGCAGCGTCGCTCACTTTCTCGACAGTCTTTTTCCTCGTCCGCTTGCCGACGTGCGCGAGCCAGCTTCCGAATAGCAGAAAGATCACGAGGCCGAAGAGCATGCCGACGCCCGCAGCGCCGAAACCCCAGTGCCAGCTCGTGTTCGGATCGAAGCCGTTGTTGGCGAGCGTTTGTTGGAAGCTTTTGCTCTGCGCGAGGTAGCCGCAGACGAGCGGCGCCAGCACTGCGCCGATGTTGATACCCATGTAAAAGATAGAGAAACCGCTATCGCGACGCGGATCGTTCTCGCCGTATAGACCGCCGACCATCGCGCTGATGTTTGGTTTCAGCAGACCGGTACCGACGGCGATGAGCACCATGCCGAGATAGAACGACGTCATCGATTGAAAGACCATCGAGAAGTGGCCGGCTGCGATGATGAGCCCGCCGAGAAAGACGGCCAGGCGCGCGCCGAGGAGGTAATCGGCGGCGAGTCCGCCCGGCAAGGCGGTTATATAGACTGACATCGTGTACCAACCGTAGATCGAGGCGGCGGTCTTTACGTCAAAACCGAGACCGCCCTGCGCCGGCGGCGCCACCATATAAAGGACAAGGATGGCGCGCATTCCGTAGTAGCTGAAGCGCTCCCAAAGCTCGGTGAAGAAGAGCGGGCCGAGGCCTTTCGGGTGTCCGATGAAGGCCGTGTCGCGAAGTTTTAGGTCGAGTTCAGTTTGTGCGGTCATAATTGCGCGGCAATATAGTTGAGAGCGACATCCACATTCAACCAAATAAGCACGGATTCAGCCCGCGAAGCGGGGGAAAATAAGATCTGGTGATTTAAGCCCGCGAAGCGGGTGAAAGCATAAAGCCTGGGGCGCAAGCCCCAGGATCCGAATTCAAAATTACGGTTGAGCCCGCGAAGCGGGCGACAGCGTGAAACATTTAGGGCTGTCGCCCGCTATCGCGGGCTTGAACATCTTTTTTTTGATCTGATCCTGGGGCTTGCGCCCCAGGCTTTATGCTGTCGCCCGCTATCGCGGGCTAATGTAACACCCCCTCGCACGCTATCGCCGGGCTTTTCCAACCCTTGCCCGGTCAGGCGCATCTATCGTGCACACCACTCTCCCGAACGCAGACTTCCAAACCAGGAATCCGTATGTGTAAAACAGGACTCTCGCTGATTCTGCTTTTGAGTGTGGCCTTTAGTCTCTACGCCCAGTCAGGTCGAAACCGGCCTGAAACAAAACAAACCAAGACCCAAACGACTAAATCCGCCGACGACGACCTAAACGAATCGAAGGTCGACCCCAACGGCGAGACTGTCGAAGGTGACGTGATTCGCTTCGACACCGCCCTCGTCACCGTGCCGGTTTCCGTCATGGATCGAAACGGCCGCTACGTCCCACTTCTTCGCAAGGAACAGTTTCGAATCGCGGAAAACGGCGTCGACCAGAAGATCGCTTACTTCGCCACCACCGACGCACCATTCAGCGTCGTCCTGCTGATCGATACCAGCGGCTCGACACAATGGCGCCTCGAAGACATCCAGGACGCCGCCATCAAATTCGTCGACAAACTAAAACCCACGGACAGCGTGATGGTGATGTCATTCGACGACCGCATCCAGGTCCAATGCAAAGCGACCGCTGATCGAGAAGTAATCGAGAAAGCCATCCGTCGCACACGCACGGGCGGCGGCACGCGACTCTACGACGCCGTCGAAGACATTCTCCGTAAACAACTCCAGACGATCGCGGGTCGCAAAGCCGTAGTCCTGTTTACTGACGGTGTCGACACGACGAGCCATCGCGCTTCGTACGACAGCACGATCCGTCTGGCGGAAGAATCCGACGCTCCGATTTACTCAGTTGATTACGACACATCCGGCAACGGCGGCGGCATCGGCCGTGGCACCTGGGGACACGGCACGATTTTCGGTCTCCCAATGCCGGGCCCCGGCGTTCCCGGTTCAACCATCCCCGGCTCGTCGTCCGGCGAATATCGTCGCGCCGTCGAGTACCTGCACGCGCT
>Ga0134121_10005617_pt1 | contig 10176 bp, 8 predicted proteins | sample KB301_FD_96463 | JGI IMG/M metagenome (GOLD analysis project Ga0134121, IMG submission 96463) | Terrestrial soil microbial communities without Nitrogen fertilizer from Kellogg Biological Station, Michigan, USA - KB3-0-1 | ecosystem: Environmental > Terrestrial > Soil > Unclassified ... | reverse complement strand
CGTCGCAACCCTGACCACCAGGAACGGACTGCCGTGCGATGCAGTGGATTCGCTAATGGAAGACGACGCGAATTCGGTCTGGCTGCAAACATCCTGCGGTCTGGTGCGCATTGCACGCTCCGAATTGGACTCCTGGGCCGCCGCTGTGGACAGAGACAAAGAGAAGGATGCGGCACGGTTTGTCCAAACCACGCTTTTCGACAGTTCCGACGGAGTCCGGAACGTCTACAGTGTCAGCTCCTACAACCCGCACGTTGCCAAGTCCTCCGATGGAAAACTATGGTATGCAGGTCCCGACGGCGTCAGCGTCGTCGATCCGCGCCACCTTCCCAGCAACAAGCTTCCACCGCCTGTACAAATTGAGCAGGTCCTCGCCGACCGCAAGCGCTACGATTCCACTTCCGATTCAACCGGGCGCCTCACCCTGCCCGCGCGGATACGCGATCTGGAGATCGAATATACGGCGCTCAGCCTCGTTGAGCCGGAGAAAGTGCTGTTCCGGTACAAACTCGAGAACCACGACCGCACTTGGCAGGACGTCGGCAGTCGCCGCCAGGCGTTCTACAATGATCTCCCTCCCGGCAGCTACCGCTTCCGCGTCATGGCCTCCAACAACAGCGGCGTGTGGAACGAGACGGGCACATTCCTGGATTTTTCGATTGCCCCCGCGTACTACCAGACGACGTGGTTTTCCCTGTTCGTCGTGGCCGGTATCCTGGCGCTGCTTGCCGCGCTCTATCACTATCGAATGCAACAGATCTCGCACCGCTTCAACATCCGTATGGAAGAACGTGTCAACGAGCGGACGCGCATCGCGCGGGACTTTCACGACACCCTGCTCCAGAGTTTTCAAGGAGTGCTGTTGAAGTTTCACGCGACGACTTACCTGCTTCCGGAGCGCCCGTCAGAGGCGAAGAAGACTCTGGAGGCTGCCATTGAGCAGGCTAGGGCGGCGATCATTGAGGGCCGTGACGCAGTGCAGGGACTGCGCTCTTCAGCTGAAGGGACTCAGGACATCGCCGCAGCGATAAACACACTCTGCCAGTCCCTCGCCGCCGACCGAAGCGGTCTGCATTGTCCCGAGTTTCGCGTGCACGTCGAAGGCAAACCCCGAAACCTCACTCCACCGCTTCCAGACGAGGTCTATCAGATTGCCAGCGAAGCTGTGCGCAATGCTTTCCGGCACGCAGACGCCAAGCGGATTGAAGTGGAAATCCGTTACGACTGGCGGGAGCTGCGCCTCCGCGTTCGGGACGACGGGAAAGGCATCGACCCCAAGGTCCTCGACGGAGACACACCCTCGGGGCACTTCGGTCTGGCGGGTATGCATGAGCGCTGCAAACTAATCGGGGGCAATCTGGCGGTGTGGAGCGAACTCGACTCCGGAACGGAAGCCGAACTCACAATCCCCGCCAGAGTTGCCTACACAAAGCGGCCTCCAGGCGCTGCAGGATGACTTCACGAAAGGGAACTTGATACGACAATGGATACGAACGCAGATACGATTCAGATTCTCGCAGTCGACGACCACCCTCTGTTCCGGCAAGGAGTAGCTGCACTCCTCGCCACCCAGAAGGACATGAACGTGGTTGCCGAAGCTTCAAACGGAAGAGAAGCTATCGAGCAATTCCGGGCATATCACCCGGACATCACGCTGATGGATCTGCAGATGCCCGAAATGAGCGGCTTCGACGCGCTGGTCGCCATTCGCAGCGAATTCCCCGACGCACGGATCATCATCCTGACGACCTATCCGGGCGACGCACTGATTCAGCGCGCGATGCAGGCCGGCGCTCGGGCCTACCTGCTGAAAAGTCTCCTCGACAAGGAACTGCTCGAGACGATCCGCGCGGTTCATGCAGGGAAGAAGACGCTTTCCTCCGAAGCCTCCTCTGAACTCGCCGAGCACGCCATGGATAAGCCCCTCACTCCAGCGGAGGTCGCTGTTCTTCGGCTAGTCGCTGCCGGGAGTGCCAACAAGCAAATTGCCGAGGCACTCTCGATCACGGAAGAGACCGTCAAGGGACGCGTGAAGAGCATCCTCTCCAAATTGGGCGCCAACGATCGAACGCATGCTGCGGTCATCGCAGTGAAACGCGGAATCATCGAGCCCTAGCAATCCCCATAAAGGGTTATTCCTTTCCACTCGTTAGGGGGTTTCCTTACCGTCCTCGATCCACTACCGTCCCAATTGGGGGGACCACCTTGCGCCGTCTATTTTCAACATTCGCACAGGGACCGCCGGGATTGGGTCTTCTGCTCCTGCGGTTGGTCGCAGGATTTGCCGTCGTGACACGCGGTTTGACAAGTCTGCTGGCCAAGACGTCTATCGAAACAGCACTTCCTGATGCCCTCGCGATCGCGACGGGCTTGTTTCTGGTCGCCGGCCTGTGGACCCCAATCGCAGGAGGCCTCCTGGCACTCCTCGCGCTTTGGAACATTTCGCAGCATGAAGAGCTTTGGGCCAACATTCTCCTGGGAACCATCGGCGCAGCCCTGGCTCTGATTGGACCCGGCGTGTGGTCCATCGATGCGCGTCGCTTTGGATGGAAGCGCATCGATGTTCGGGAACGCGAATAGGAGATCAATCTGCCGCAACTCCTGTCATCTTTCGGGCGAGAGCTGCACGGACTCCGGCGGCGTAATCGGAATGCGCTCTCCCGAAGAGAGCGAGCTGGCGTTCCACGATGAATTCCGGCACACCCTGCATCGCGTCGGCAATGTTCGAAAACAGCCGTTCCTTTTGCCCGGCATCGAAGAGATTAAACAGGGCTCTCGGCTGGCTGTAATCATCGTTCCCTTCGCGGTGGCTGTATCGGCCGGCATCCCCGGTGATCTTAAGCGGCGGTTCGGCGAATTCCGGACGCTGCACGGGACCATCGAACGAGTTAGGCTCGTAATACGCGTCGGGATTCGGATTGTTCTCGAAGAATCGCATCTGTCCGTCTTTGTGATAATGATGAACGGGACACTGGGGTGCGTTTACCGGCAGCGCTTCGTAGTGAGTCCCGAGCCGGTGGCGATGCGCATCCGCATACGAGAAAACTCGCGCCTGCAATACTTTGTCCGGCGAAAGACCAATGCCCGGAACGATGTTGCCCGGCTGAAATGCCGCCTGCTCGACCTCGGCAAAGTAGTTTTCCGGGTTGCGGTTCAATTCGAGAATTCCGACGTCGATCACAGAGTAATCGCCGTGAGGCCACACCTTTGTGAGATCGAACGGGTTGTATGGCGTCTTCTCTGCATCCGCCTCCGGCATGACCTGCACCTGAAACTTCCAGCGCGGAAACTCGCCCCGTTCAATAGCCTGATAGAGATCCTCCTGAGTAGACTCACGAGTCGCACCCACAACCTGCGCAGCCTCGGCGTTCGTCCAGTGCCTGTGCCCCTGCAGCGTCTTGAAATGGAACTTCACCCAGAACCGTTCGTTGCTGGAGTTGATCAAGCTGTAGGTGTGACTGCCGTAGCCGTTGATGTGGCGTACGCCGGTCGGCAAGCCGCGATCCGAAAACAGAATCGTGACTTGATGCAGTGACTCGGGCGAGAGGGACCAGAAATCCCACATCGCCGTTTTCGATCGCAGGTTCGTTTGAGGGTGCCGCTTCTGGGTGTGAATGAAGTCCGGAAACTTGTACGGATCGCGGATGAAAAACACCGGCGTGTTGTTCCCTACAAGATCCCAGTTCCCTTCTTCAGTGTAGAACTTCAGGGCGAACCCGCGGACGTCGCGCTCGGCATCCGCGGCGCCGGCCTCTCCCGCGACTGTCGAAAATCGCGCGAACATCTGCGTCGTGGTTCCGGGAGCGAAAACCTTTGCTTTCGTGTAACGCGTAATATCGCCGGTGACCTTCAGGGTGCCGTACGCGCCCCATCCTTTGGCGTGGACGGTGCGCTCGGCGATTCGCTCACGGTTTTGATGAGCGAGTTTCTCGAGAAGTTGGTAATCCTGCAGAAGGACCGGGCCGCGGGGCCCCGCAGTCAACGCGTTCTGATTGTCCGCGACCGGCGCTCCCGCGGTCGTGGTCAAGGTCGGTTTGTCTGGCATAACGATCTCCTTGTCGCCGGAAGTTCGAGCAACGCCACTTCCAAACCCAACTATTAGTAAGTGAATGTGATGACAGGGATTTCAGATTTTCTGGAGTGTCGAAGTGTCTGAAACACACGTCAACGGCGACCGACAAATTCAAAGGCCAAGCACTCTGTAAGTCGACGTTACCCCCAAACGTGTTACGGGCTGCTTTACAAAGAGTGTTAGCAAAAAACAGTTCTATGCCGTGATGTTTCTCCCGGTTCGAGAGGGGCATAGTGTTCCCATCAAATTTCGAAACGTTTCGAAATGCGGGACAGCGAATCCAATCTCAACGAGGGTCGTCATGAGCTTGAACAATGTTTCTTACTTCGATGTGGACCACTTCGATTCCACGCCGGTTCTTAAATTCGAGGCGCGTAGATGCGCCGATCAGGACATCGATCTCAGCGAGGACGCGCTTAGCGAATCGGTCTTCGAGGGTATCGTTGGACGAAGCGCTGCTCTTCAACAGGTACTTCATCTGGTTGAGACTGTCGCGCCAAGCGATTCCACGGTTCTTCTTCTTGGGGAAACGGGAACCGGCAAAGAACTGGTTGCGCGCGCAATCCATCAACTCAGCAGGCGTCGAGAACGCCCCATGGTAAAGCTCAACTGCGCGGCCATTCCGAGCGGGCTGCTGGAAAGCGAGATCTTCGGTCACGAGCGCGGCGCCTTTACCGGCGCGATCACACAAAAGACCGGCCGGCTCGAACTTGCAGACCGGAGCACACTGTTTCTGGACGAAGTGGGCGATATCCAGATCGAACTTCAACCGAAGCTGCTGCGAGCTCTGCAGGAACGCGAGTTCGAACGGCTCGGCAGCACGCAAACCAAGAAAGTCGATGTGCGCCTTGTTGCTGCGACGAATTGCGACCTGAACGAGATGGTCGCCGAAAAGAAGTTTCGCAGTGACCTCTATTACCGCCTGAATGTGTTTCCCATTCGCATTCCCCCTCTACGTGAACGCCGTGAAGACATTCCTCTCCTGGTACGGCACTTTGCCCAGAAGTACGCCTACCGAATGGAAAAGGACATTAAAACAATTTCCGGCGCGTCGCTGCGGCAACTCCTCCGATGGCACTGGCCTGGGAACATCCGCGAACTCGAGAATCTTGTGGAACGTGCGGTCATCATGACGCAGGGCACAACACTCACCATTCCTGCGCCGGAGCAAATCACAGGCCGTCGAGCGGATTCAACCGACAAGACAGGTGTATCCGAGGAACAGGACAGAGTCATCCGGATTCTCGGGAGACTTCTCAATCGCGCGGTTGCCCAGGGCGATGCGCCGCCTACCCGGCCGTCGAGCGACTTCGTCCTGCCCACAGAGACCCTGGCTGTCCACCGAGCTGAGGCCAGGTTTGACGAGCAAAACGCGATCCTCGGGATCCTCAGAGACACCAACGGCCGCGTCGGCGGCCCCGATGGGGCAGCCGCCCGCATGGGCTTGAAGAGGACGACCCTGATTACGCGGATGAAGAAACTGGGTATCGAGTCACGAAGAGTGTTTTGAGTCGAAATTGAGAGGAGCACAACATGAAAACTTCTGAGGACGTACGTGAATCTGGACTGTATTCCAACGACTGCTGCGACCAGAGGCTTGTTTTCGAATGTGGCGACACTTTCTGGCGTTGTCCGCGATGCCGGTGTCTCTGCCAATGGGAGATTGAATCGGAAACTGTGACAGAACCCGAGTCTCTCGCTCGCGTCGCGTGATGGCCGACACAACTTCGACACCCCCGACACCTTCCGCAAGATTCGTCGCTATCTTCTGCGAATCGAAGCACTACGTGGTTGGCAGACCGCTTGCAGTTTGGATGTGAAGTGCGAATCAGCCTGACCTTAAGAGGTGCAATGTGAGTGAGCCGTGGAAAGTGATCATCATTGGCGGAGGGTTCGGGGGACTGTGCGCCGCCCAGGCTCTAAAGTCGAGCTCCGTCGATGTCACGCTGATTGATAGGCGTAATCATCATCTGTTCCAACCGCTCCTGTACCAGGTAGCGACCGGATCGCTCTCGCCCGGAGAAATCGCCGCGCCGTTGCGCAGTGTCTTGAGCCGTCAGAAGAACACTCGTGTATTGCTGGGCACAGTCACAGACATTGATCCCGAATCGAAACGTGTATCGCTCGCAGACGGCGCAAGCCTTACTTACGATTCGTTGATCGTCGCCGCAGGCTCGCAAAGCTCCTACTACGGGCACGAGGAATGGCGCGAGTGGGCGCCCAGTCTCAAGAGCATCGAAGAAGCGACAACCGTACGGCACAAGATCCTGTACGCCTTCGAAATCGCAGAGAGGATTGCCGACCCCGAGGAACGAAGAGCCTGGCTCACCTTCGTCATCGTCGGCGGCGGCCCGACCGGTGTCGAACTTGCCGGAGCGATTGGCGAGATTGCGAGACAAACACTCAAGGACGACTTTCGTTCCATACATCCTGCAGAAGCACAAATCATTCTGATGGACGGAGCTCCCCGGATGCTGATGCCTTTCACAGAGGACCTGGCGCGCAAGGCCGAGCGTTCACTCGCGAAACTCGGTGTACAAGTGAAGCCCGGAGCGATGGTCAAGAACATCGATAGAGATGGACTCAACGTCGAAATCGACAACAGTGCAGTACGCATTCCTGCGAAAACGGTAATTTGGGCCGGTGGCGTGACGGCTTCGCCGCTAGGCAAACTCCTGGCCAGCCGGACAAAGAGCGAAATCGACAAAGGCGGGCGCGTCAAGGTAAGTCCGAATCTGACGATTCCAAACTATCCGGATGTTTACGTCGTCGGCGACCTCGCCTCCGCATCGGACGCCAGCGGAAAGCCTTTACCAGGGTTGGCGCAAGTCGCCATGCAAGGCGGAACCTACGCAGCGAAGAGCATCTTGCGAAAAGTGAAAGGGAAAGCAGCGCTTCCCCCATTTTCATACTTCGATAAAGGCTCTTTGGCAGTGATTGGACGTGCGTCGGCGGTAGCCAATGTATTCGGCGCACATCTCTCCGGCTTGCCGGCATGGCTCATCTGGGCCTTCATACACCTGATGTATCTGGTTCAATTCCAGAGCCGCGTTCTCGTCTTCGTCCAGTGGGCAATTCAGGACCTTACATTTAACCGAGGCGCTCGGTTGATCACCGGCAATGCCGCAACGGATTTCAACTTCAACAAGGAAGTTTCCACCCACCGCAATGCGACGGAAGGCGGAACTAAGGAAATCGCCAGTGTTCACTAACCGACCGATTAGATCCCTGATTATGTTGAGCGCGCTTCAGATCCTGGCGTGCCTGCTTTGGCCGGCAGCCACAGCGATGGCGGTCGAGACACCCACGGGATCGACAGGCCTCACCAGTATCTTTGCACCGGAAACCACACCGGCTCGTTCGATCTTTGATTTGTCGATCTTTGTGCTTGTCGTCACTGCAATCATTTTCCTCGTCGTCTTCACCTTGCTGGTCCTCTCCCTCGTCAAGTTTCGCAGTAGAGCAAAGGACGCGGACCGCGAGCCGCCGCAGGTATACGGAAGCACCCAGATTGAGCTCGCCTGGACGGTGATTCCGATTTTGATTGTTGTAGTCTTGTTTCTGGCGTCAGCTCGCGTCATTCATCTGGTACAGGATGCTCCCAAACCTGCGACAGCAGTCGAGGTCACCGTTATCGGACATCAGTTCTGGTGGGAGTATCGGTATCCGGCGCTGGGCATCGTCACGGCGAACGAACTGCACATCCCAGTGAGCGACCCCAGCCACCCCACGCCGACGTTCTTGAAATTGCTCTCGGCCGACACAGATCACAGCTTCTGGATTCCACAACTCGGAGGCAAGACAGACCTCATTCCGAACCACCCCAACGAGATGTGGATGGACCCCCAGCGTCCAGGAATATTTCTCGGCCAGTGCGCCCAGTATTGCGGAACACAGCACGGCAAGATGCTGCTGCGGGTGTCCGTAGACAGCCCTGAAGATTTTGATACATGGGTCCACTCCCAGCAGCATCCCGTATTTCAAGACAAGACAGCGATCGCCGGCCAACGGATTTTCGAAACCACGGCGTGCATTAACTGCCACGCGATAAGCGGCACGGCCGCCAACGGACTCTTCGGTCCAGACCTCACGCACCTGATGACGCGCGCCACCATAGCGTCGGGAGCTGCTGAGAATACAACCGGCAACCTTCGGCTGTGGATCAAGGACCCTGACGCGATTAAGCCCGGCTCGTTGATGCCGGCAATGAAACTAAACGACGCGGATCTGGACGAACTCGTGCGCTATCTCGAGACGCTCCGGTAATCGAAATCTGGAGAACCACCTATGTCATCGGAAACGATTCCCATTCAAGACGTGCAGATCGAGAGCCGCCCGTGGCTCGACACGCTCCATGAGTGGGTCACCACGGTGGATCACAAACGAATCGGTCTTCTCTACATCTTCTATTCTTTGTTCTTTCTCGTGGTTGCCGGGCTCGAAGCGATGGTCATTCGCATCCAGCTCATGTATCCGCACAACCACTTCGTTTCGCCTCAGGTGTTTAACCGAATGTTCACGATGCATGGGACGACCATGATTTTTTTCGTGGCGATTCCCATCCTGTTCGGCTTTGCGAACTACCTCGTCCCGCTGATGATCGGCGCGCGCGACATGGCATTTCCACGGCTCAATGCCTTCAGCTTCTGGATGACAGCGTTCGGCGGACTTCTGCTTTACTTCAGTGTCCTGGGTGGGAGCGGACTCTACGGTGCGGGCAACGCACCGGATATCGGATGGTGGGCGTACGCGCCACTAACCGCACCAGCATTCTCGCCGGGTCACAGCTCGGACTACTGGACGCTCTCTTTGCTCGTTTCCGGAATCGGCAGCATTGCGACGGCAATCAACATCATCGCGACCATTATCTGCATGCGATGTCCAGGAATGCGTCTCGGTCGCATGCCTTTGCTGGCCTGGCTCAACCTGACGATGTCCGCAATGATCCTCATCGTGATGACGCCGCTGTCGGCGGCACAGATCATGTTGCTCATCGACCGGTATCTGGGCGGCCACTTCTTCGACACACAGGCGGGCGGCTCAGCCACATTATGGATGCACTTCTTTTGGATCTTTGGGCATCCGGAAGTCTACGTCCTGATCATTCCCTGCTTCGCGTTCATGTCAGAAATCGTGCCGGTGTTCTCCCGCAAACCGATTTTCGGATATCCGGTTATGGTCGGCGCCACCGTGTGCATCGGCTTCGTGAGTATGAGTGTTTGGGCGCATCACATGTTCACTGTCGGGATGAACTCCTACGCCAACAGCTTCTTCACCATCACCACGATGGCCGTCGGCGTGCCGACGGGAATCAAGATCTTCAACTGGCTCGGCACCATGTGGGGCGGGAAAATCCAATTCAAGACAGCGATGCTGTTCTGCATTGGATTCCTCTTCCAGTTTCTCATCGCCGGTCTTACAGGAATCATGCTGGCCTCGGCGCCTTTCGACTGGCAGCTCAGTCTCTCGTACTTTGTCGTGGCGCATTTTCATTACGTGATTGTTGGCGGCATTCTATTTGCGATCTTCGCCGCGTTTTACTACTGGTACCCGAAGGTTACCGGCCGGATGCTGAATGAGACACTCGGCAAACTCCACTTCTGGCTTTTCGTGATCGGTTTTCACCTCACCTTTGACGTAATGCACCTTCCCGGGTTGCTGGGCATGCCGCGCCGCATCTACACCTACGAGCCCGGCCGAGGCTGGGACACGTTGAACTTGATCGTTTCAATCGGCGCATTCGTTCAGGTTGTCGCCGTTCTCATATTTGTCGTGAACCTCATCACTTCCTACTGGAAGGGAGAAAAGGCTGGGAATGATCCGTGGGATGCATGGACACTTGAATGGGCCACGACATCGCCGCCGCCTGTTTACAACTTCGAGGGCGCACCAATCGTTCGTAGCCGGCGCCCGCTGTGGGATCTGTAACATCCTGAGGATCCAGATTGGAAGTACGAGGAAAGTGAGAATTGATGCAATGATCAACGAAGCCCTCTTACATCCGAATGTGGCGACAACCGAATGGAAATTGCCGTCGAGCCGCAAGGTTGCGATCGTCTGTCTTATCCTGACAGAGACCTGCCTCTTTTCGATCTTCGTCGTTG
>Ga0134121_10005616_pt1 | contig 10176 bp, 10 predicted proteins | sample KB301_FD_96463 | JGI IMG/M metagenome (GOLD analysis project Ga0134121, IMG submission 96463) | Terrestrial soil microbial communities without Nitrogen fertilizer from Kellogg Biological Station, Michigan, USA - KB3-0-1 | ecosystem: Environmental > Terrestrial > Soil > Unclassified ... | reverse complement strand
GCCTCGCGGACTACTGGAAGTGGGGATACGAGTACGGCCACAACCTGAGTCCGACCGCGATCATCAAGGTGCCCGGCATGACGTACCAGCCGCCGCTCCTTGGTTCCAGGAAGCTGCTCAATTTCACGGCGACATCGTGGCCCGCCACTGGTGGATGGGCGCTGATCGTTGCCACAGTGCTGGTCGCCGGCGCGGTGTGGTTCGTGTTTACGCGCCGGCGCACAGCCGCCGCAACCGCTGGTCTCTCGCTCGCAACGCTCGCGGCATGCGCCCCGTCCAAGCCGGACGCATTCAGGCTCGGCGAGGACAGCTGCGAGTACTGCCGCATGACGATCGTCGACACGCGCTACGGCGGTGAAGCGATCACGACGAAGGGGCGCGTCTACAAGTTCGATTCGATCGATTGCCTGCTGGGATGGGCGCGCAAGGCGCCCAAGGGGACCGTCGATGCGATCTACGTGATCGACGTGCAGCACCCCGGCACGTTCGTGAATGTCGCGCAGGCGGGTTTTCTGCGGGACGTGCTCATCAAGACTCCAATGGGATCGACCGTCGCATTTGCAAGTCCGGAAGCCGCCGCGCAGCAGCGCGCCGTCCTAGGCGGCGAAGAGGTGCGCTGGGAGCAGATCCTGAACGACACGCTCGTTCACGCGGGCCACTAGACGTGTACGGCATTCTCCTGACGGCAGCCCTGCTGCGCCCGCAAGCGGCGCCCGCCGACATCATCGTGCGTGCGCAAGGCGAGGTGCGCACCATTACCGCAGCGCTCGGCCGCGCGCACCCGGGCGACAGGATCGTCGTGACCGCGGGCACGTACCGCGAGCCCACGATCGTCGTCCGCACGCCCCGCGTCATCATCGAAGGGCAGGGCTGGCCGGTGATCGACGGACAAAATGAGCGCGCGGTGCTGATCGTTGAAGCCGACAGCGTGACCGTGCGCGGCCTCGTGCTCGCGAACACGGGGGTGGCAAACATCGAGGACCGTGCCGGAGTGCGCGCGCGCAACGTGCGCGGGTGCGTGATCGAGCACAACCGGCTGCGCGACAATCTGTTCGGCGTGTATCTCGAGAAGACCACGGGGTGCGTCGTGCGCGACAACGACGTGCGAGCGCATGGGACGTCGCAGACCACGAGCGGCAACGGCATTCACCTCTGGTATTCGCCGGCGACGATCATCGAGCGCAACCGCGTCGAGGGCCACCGCGACGGGATTTACTTCGAGTTTTCCCCCAACGGCGTCGCGCGGGACAACGTCAGCGCGAACAATCAGCGCTACGGCCTGCATTTCATGTATTCGGACTCGTGCCGGTACGAAGCGAATACGTTCGACGCCAATCATTCCGGCGTCGCCGTCATGTACAGCCGCGGCGTCGTGATTCACGGCAACACCTTCGAGAACGCGGTTGGATCAGCCGCGTACGGCCTCCTCATGAAGGAAATCCTTGGCGGCGAGATCTCGAACAATCACTTCACGGCGAACTCGACGGGCCTCTACCTCGAAGGGTCGTCGCGCCTCGCTGTCCGCGACAACGATTTCGAGCAGAACGGGTGGGCGGCGCGCGTGCTCGCGGACGCCGAGGGGAACCACTTCACGGGCAACAGGTTTCTGGGGAACGCGTTCGATGTGACGACGAACTCGCGGTCGTCCACTTCGACGTTCGAGCACAACTGGTGGGATGCCTATCGCGGCTACGACCTGAATCGCGACGGCATCGGCGACGTCCCGTTCCATCCTGTGCGCCTGTTTGCGCTCGTGATCGAGCAGCATCCCGAGACGCTCGTGCTGCTCCGCAGTCCGCTCGTGACGGTGCTCGATGCGGCGGAACGCGTCATGCCCGTGCTCACACCAGAGGCCCTCGTGGACAGGACTCCCCTCATGCGGTCGCCGCGATGATCACGTTCGATTCGATCCGGAAGTCGTACGGCGTGCGCAACGTGCTGCGCGACGTATCACTGGGGGTCAGACCGGGCACCGTCACCGGACTCGTCGGCCCCAACGCGTCGGGCAAGACGACGCTCATCAAGATCGCGCTCGGCCTGACGCGCGCTGACACGGGCGAGGTGCACGTGGGACACGTGCTCGCTGATCCCGGTGGCGCCTATCGCGAGCGCATCGGATACATGCCGCAGATCGCGCATTTTCCGGAGAATCTTCGCGTGCACGACCTGTTCGATCTCATCGGCGAGCTCCGCCCCAGCACGGATCGCGATGAAGAGCTCCTGCGCGCATTTCAGTTGCACGCCGAGTTCGACCGCAAGCTGGTGACGCTGTCCGGTGGCACGAGGCAGAAGGTGAATGCCGCGATCGCCTTTCTCGCCCGCCCGGACCTGCTCATTCTCGACGAGCCCACCGCGGGGCTCGATCCCGTCGCGAGCGGCATTCTCAAGCAGAAGATTCGCACGGTGCGCGACGAAGGACGGACGGTGTTGATCACGTCGCATATCATGAGCGAGCTCGAGGAGCTCGCCGATGACATTGCGTTTCTGTGCGACGGCGCGCTGCAATTCACGGGCTCGGTGGATGCACTGCTGAGCGACACGCATGAAGTCCGTCTCGAGGACGCGATTGCGTCGCTCATGCGGAAGCGCCGGCCCATCCCGAGCGCGGGCGATTCCGGCGACGAATCCGCGGACCGTCCCAAGCTCCGGCTCATTGCTGGAACAGCGGGGAAGCGATCATGAGCGCGGCACGCAACGTCACGAGCATCGTGCTCCGCGCGGGTCTGCGCGATCTCTCGCGGAACCGCTGGATTGCCCTCTTTGCCGCCGGGCTTTTTGTCGTGACGCAAGGACTCTTCTGGTTCGGGGGTACGGGGCCGCAGGTCATGCTCAGCCTGCTCAACATCATGCTCCTCGTGGTGCCGCTGGTGTCACTCGTATTCGGAACCATGCACGTGTACGGATCGCGTGAGTTCGTCGAGTTGCTGCTCGCGCAACCGGTTCCGCGCGGACGACTGTTCACGGGCCTCTATCTCGGGCTCGCGCTGCCGCTCGCCGCCGCGTTCCTCGCCGGCGCCGTCGCGCCGTTCGCGCTCCACCTCGGCGCGGGCGCAACTGCCGGAGGCGTGCTGATGCTGGCGTTCTCGGGCGTGGCACTGACGTTCGCGTTCACAGCGATCGCGACGTGGCTCGCGCTGGTCGCGGAGGACCGTCTCAAGGGCGTCGGCGCCTCACTCGGAATATGGCTCGCGGCGACCGTGATCTATGACGGGATCGTGCTCGCGGTCGCTGCGAGCTTCGCGGCGTATCCGCTCGAAAAGCCCATGCTCGGCTTCATGCTCGCCAACCCCGTCGATCTCGCACGGGTACTCGTGCTCACGCGGCTCGATTCATCGGCGCTCATGGGATACACGGGAGCGCTGTTTCAGCATTCGTTCGGCACCCTGCTCGGTGCTGTCATCGGCATGAGCGCGCTCGCACTCTGGTGCGCGGGCCCGCTCGTACTGGCGTCGCGGAAGTTCCGCGTTCGCGACTTTTGACCCAGACCTCATTCACGCCTTCCGCCCTCACGGATCATGAACAACACTTTCCGACTTTTCGCCGCGGCCTCCGTTCTCTCATTCGTTGCATGCGGAGAGAAGCCGCAGACTCCCGCCACACAGGCGCCCGCCGCTCCCTCGAACGCCCTCCCAACCGGACAGGCCACCCCGTGTCCGACGTGCAAGGTCATCGAGATCACGATGACCTCGAACGACAAAGGCAATTTCTTCGAGCCGAACAAGGTTGAAGCGCACGCCGGTGACGTGCTGCGTTTCAAGGTCAACGTCGGCGTGCACAACGTGAACTTCCTTCCCGATTCAAACGCGGGAAAGGCGAACCTGCCGCCCGCGAGCCAGATGCTCCAGCTCCCGGGGCAGACGCAGGATGTCGTGCTCGGCTTCGGAAAAGGACACTTCTACTTCCAGTGCGATCCGCACGCGGCGCTCGGCATGCGCGGGCACGTGGAGGTAGAGTGAGAGGGCCCCGTTCCCCCGTTCCCGGTTAACCAGTTCCTCGGCGAACCTCCGCGCCCTCCTTTCTCCGCGTTGCGGTTTCGGGAGGAGATCCCTGACCAAGCTCAGCGGGCCGCTCCTGTCGGCGCGAGCGCGACACCCAGAACAGCCAGAGCAGGAGCGGCGGCACGACGAGCCAGAACGTGATCGCACCGATCGACGGCGCTGCTGCATACGTGACGTTGCCGTATTCGCGAACCACGATGTTGAACACCGTGTTGTTGAATCCGAGGCTGATATCGGACGTGTTATCGGGCAGGCCCGCCGCGTGCCGCGCAGCCGCAATGGCCGGCCCGAGCGCAATGACGCCGAGCGCGATCCAGTAACCCGCCCACGAAAGTACCAGGTGGCGGAGTTTCCAGCGGCCGATCGAAAAGAGTCCCATAGTTGCCATCCTGGTCCGGCCTGGCGTAGCCGTCTATTTGCTCTTCGGTTCCCAGAGCTCGAGTGGATTGCCTTCGGGATCGCTCAGGTGCGCAAACCGTCCGTTGGGATACGTCTGCGGATCGACTTTCACGACGATCCCGTTTGCCGTGAGCTGCTTCACCATCGCATCGAGATCGCGCACGCGAAAGTTGAGCATCCAGCGGTGGTCTGGTGTGCCGAGATAACTCGACGTCTCGCTGAACGGCTGAAACGCGGTCGCTCCGGCGTCCTGTTGCCAGGGCTTGTCCCCGGGACCCTTGGGCACGATCGAGATGCCGAGGTTTTGCTCGTACCATTGCACGAGCGCCTTCGGGTCCTTGGCGCGGAAGAAAAAGCCTCCGATACCGAGGACCTTCTCCGCCGGCCCGCTCGACGTTTGCGCGGCGGCCGGTAGCGCGAGGACCGTCAGTGCGACGAGCCACACCATGCGTCTCATTCCAAACTCCTTGAATCGGGAAGTCACGTCTTTCTGCGCAGGCTGAAGTATGTCACCCATGAGATCACGGCAAGCAAGCCAAGGGTTCCGAACTGCAAGGGCGCATCCTGCAGCAGGAGCCGCACGCTCGTGACGCGGCCGCCATCAGACTGAATCCTGATGCCGAGCGAAACAGCGGTAAAGAGCCAGGCAAGCCCAAAAGCCCACCGCTGCAGTGCGAGGCGTCGCTTTGTCCGCCGAAACGACTTGGCCTCGAGGTCGGGCGGCACCGTAATCCGGGCGGAATCGCTCGTCCCGTTCTGCTGGCGCACGAGTTCGGCGAGCCCCGGATCATGGGCAAGGTATTCGCGAACGAGCTCCTGTGTGGCTGCGCTTGCTTCACCCGACGCATAGAGGGGAAGCAGGTCGATGATCACATCGCGACTCACGTTCATCACTGTGTTCCTCCGATCCTCGCGCGCATGAGGAGCGCGCGCACTCTGTGAACCCGGACGCGCACCGCTCCCGGGGTCATCCCGAGGGCTGCCGCGATTTCTTCATACGTATTCCCGTCGGCGCGCATGAGCAGCGCCGTGCGGTCTTCGGCCGAAAGCGCCTCGAGCTGTGCATTCACGACGCGCAGCTCGTCGCGTGCCTCGGTGGCGCGGGCGCCGCTTGATCCATCCTCCAGCGTGTCGGGAAGCGCGACGAATTTCGCCGCGCTCCGCACGCGTTGCGCATGAATGTTTCGCGCAATGGTGAACAGGTACGACCGCACCGTTTCCGCGCGGAGCGGAGCAGGGGACGTCCACGCCCGCGCAAACGTCTCCGCCGCAATGTCCTCTGCTTCGGCAGCGTCCCCGCACAGGTACAGCGCGAAGCGGTACACGGCCGCGGCATGGCGGGCGTGGACGTCACCGAAGTCGCCCTTCGCGGCGTTCATCTCACCATCGAAGCAAGCCGGCGGCGATGTCTGTCCATGCGTGCGCGATCATACCGGGGCGCAGACTCCGTCGCCACCGCGCCACCGCGCCGAAGAGGAGCCCGTACACGACGATTCGGATGACGGGGAACAGGCCCTGATAAAAATGCAGCACGCCGAAGATGACAGCCTGCGCGAACACGCCGAGCTTTCGCTGCAGGTATCCGCGAAACAGCAGTTCTTCCGCGAAGCCCGCACTGACCGACAGCACGATCCACATCGCGGATTCGAGCGGCCCGTTCGGAAGCATGGACAGGGCGGCCGTGTTCGGGACGGCAGGCAGCATCATGGTCAGCAGAGAGGCGATACCGAGCCAGGCACCCCACATCGCCGCGGCGAGCACGATGTCTCGCGCGAGATCACGCCAGCTGCGCCAGCGGCCGCCGATGAGATCGCCAACCGTCTGTGCGTCGCGTGCCGTCCGTCGGCTGACGAGAAGGACGAACCCGCACTCGAACGCGAACAGAACCAGATAGAGCAGCTTGTGTGAGACAGCCATGCCAACGCTCCTGTTGACATGGATATCATCGAACCGCGCGGTTGTTACATCGCGTTATGCGCGCGTCCGCGCGACGGCGATGCGCATGTAGGCGGATCGGTCGACACGGGCGCGCCCGCCGGCGAACCGCGCGTTCCAGTCCTGCATGCCCGTATCGTCCACGACCCGAAAACCGGCTGCGTCGAGATCGGCCGCCATCTGTTCGGGCGTCCACGCGCTCTTCTGCGGCTCGCCGATGGCCATCAGAATGATCTGCGCCAGGAGGCGCCGGCGAACGATCGTGTGGTAGTTCACGATGAGCGTCGATCCCGGCGCGCTCCATTTGGCCACCGCGCCCAGCGTGGCACGCATGGCGTCGCGCGTGAGATACATGACGACGCCTTCCCAGATCCAGCACGTGGGAACCGCGGGATTGTGTCCTGCCATCGCAAGCACGTTCGCGAGCGACTCGCGCTCGAAGTCGATCGGCACGAATGCGACGGTGCCGATGGCCGCAGGGAGTTTGCTGACCCGCGCGCGCTTCTCGCGCTGTGTCGCCGGGTGGTCGACTTCGAAGACGCTCACGCCGGCAAGCTCCGGCATGCGCCAGGCACGGCCATCGTAGCCTGCTCCAAGGATGACCAGCTGTCTGGCGCCTCCAGCGACGGCATCTCGAACCGCCGCATCGATGGCCGACGTTCGGAGCGCCATGAGGTCACCCATGGAGCGCGTCATTTCGAATCGGGCGCCGCGATTCGGTTGTCTCGCGAGCTGCTCGAGCTTCGCAAGACTCCGCTCACCCTTTTCCGTCAGGAATTCTCGGGCGGTTGGATCGCGGAAGCCTTTGACATGGGTGACCCCGGCGTCCGCCACGGCGCGGCCGAAGGCGACGAGATGGGCGGTGCGGCTTGGGCGGTCGGCCTTCATGCTCACAACTCTAACTGCGGGAGCGCCCAGCAGCTCCCGCCGTTTGAGTCTTTCGGTCCCAGGCGGTATCATCGGAGATCAGGAGAACCCCCCTCGGAGGTTGAACGTGAGTATGCCGCGTGCAGTTGGCGCTGTCGGTCTCATCGCGCTGGCCAGTCAGTTCCTCGCCGCTCAAACGCCCGCCACACCCGTGGCCACGGAGTTTGAGCGTCTTCATTTCAGGTCCATCGGACCCGCCACCATGTCGGGGCGCATTGCGGACTTCGCCGTCTACGAAGCGAATCCCAGCGTCTTCTACGTGGGCACGTCGCACGGCGGCGTGTGGAAGACCACGAGCGACGGCAACATCTTCACGCCGCTCATGCAGGACAAAGGCCTGCTCTCGATCGGCGCGGTTGCGATGTCGCAGTCGAACCCGAATCTCGTGTGGGTCGGTACCGGCGAATCGAACAACCGGCAGTCGACGTCGTGGGGCGACGGCATTTACAAGTCCACCGACGGCGGCGCGACGTTCACGCACATGGGGCTCGGGAACTCCAAGCACATCGGGCGCATCGTGATCGATCCGCGCAACAACGACGTCGTGATCGTCGCCGCCGGCGGCCCGCTCTTCGGGCCCGGCGGCGAACGCGGCATCTACAAGACCACTGACGGCGGGCGCACATGGAAGCAAGTCGTCAAGGTCGACGACGAGACCGGCGCGAACGACGTCGCGATGTCGTACTCCGATCCGAATATTCTCTACGCCACCACGTACCAGCGCCGGCGCACGACGTGTTGCATGAATGGCGGCGGTCCGGGGAGCGGCATCTGGAAGTCCACTGACGGCGGCGACACGTGGACGCGTCTCTCCGGTAACGGCTGGCCCGCAGGCCCCCTCGGCCGCATCGCGGTCGACGTGTACCGCAAGAGCTCGAACATCGTGTACGCGGCCGTGGAAGGACCGGGTGGCCGAGGTGCAGCTGCCCTGACCTTCGAAGCGGCCGACCCTAATGCTGGCGCGGCTGGCGCAGCGGGCGCGGGCGCAGCGGGCGCGGGCGCGGCGGGTGGCGGCGGAGGATCGACCGGCGTCTATCGCTCCGACGACGGCGGCGCCACGTGGCGGCAGGTGAGCACCAACAATCCGCGCCCGATGTACTTCAGCCAGATGCGGGTGGACGGCAACAGCCCCGATCGTATCTACATGGGCGGCGTCGGCATGCAGATGTCGATCGATGGCGGCCGCACGTTCGCGACGGACGCCGCGCTCGTCACGCACGACGACATTCACGCGATCTGGGTCGACCCGAACAATGCGGACCACCTCATCATCGGCAACGACGGCGGCGTGTACGAAACGCGCGACATGAGCAAGACGTGGGTCTTCAAGGAGAACCTGCCGGTCGGCCTGTTCTATCACGTCGCGTACGATCTCGAGTATCCGTACAACATCTGCGGCGGCATGCAGGACAATTACGACTGGTGCGGCCCCAGCGCCTCGCGGCACAACCGCGGCATTTTCAACTACGACTGGTTCAACGTGCAGGGCGGTGACGGGTTCGAAGCGATTCCCGATCTCAAGGATTCGCGGATCATCTACACCGAATCGCAGGACGGCAATCTCATCCGGCGCAACAAGATCACGGGTGAGTCCAAGAGCATTCGTCCGACGGCGCAGAATGTGGTCAACGCGGTGGCAGGCGAACCGGGCTATCGTTTCGAATGGGATACGCCGGTCATGCTCTCGCCGAATGATCCGGGCATTCTCCTCGTCGGCGCGAACAAGCTGTTCAAATCCACCGATCGTGGCGATTCGTGGACGGCGATCAGCCCCGATCTCACGACGGGCGCCAGCCGCGACACCATCACGACGATGGGCCTCAAGGGCAGCGACATCAACATCTCGCGCAACGACGGTGTGTCGCAGTGGCCGGCGCTGATCTCGATCGCCGAATCACCGAAGATGCCGGGTCTGTACTACACCGGCTCTGACGATGGCGTACTCAGCGTGTCGAAGGACGGCGGCAAGACGTGGGCGAACATCACGAAGAACCTGCCCAACCTTCCGAAGGGACAGTATCTCTGGATTTCGCGGGTCGTTCCCTCGCGGTTCGATGCGGGCACGGTGTACGTCACGATCGAAAATCATCGCGAGAACGACTACACCACGCACATCTGGGTGAGCAAGGATTTCGGTGCGACGTTTACGTCGCTCAATGGCAATCTTTCGACCGAAGTCGCGCGCACGCTCACCGAAGACACGAAGAATCCCGACGTGCTCTACCTCGGCACGGAGACGGGCATTTTCATCACGATTGATCGTGGCAAGACGTGGAAGCGGCTCCGCGGGGACAATTTCCCGAACGTGCGCGTGGACGAGCTCACGATTCACCCGCGCGAGAACTCGCTGCTGATTGCCACGCACGGTCGCGCGATCTGGGTGCTCGATCATCTCGAGCCGATCCAGGAATACACGGCGGCGCAGACATCCGCGGCCGACGGCAAACTGTTCGCGGTGCCCACGGCGCTCGAGTGGAAGTCCAAGGACGACCGCAACGACGAGTTCTGGGGCAATGCGTTCTTCACCGGTGAGAATCCGAGCACCGAGGCGGTGATCGCGCTCTTCTTCAAGAAGAATGCGTCGAAGGCGTCGCTGCACATCACTGACGCCGCCGGCGCGCGCGTGCGCGACATTCCGATTTCCACCGGGAAATCGTCCACCGGCATTCAGACCGTGTGCTGGGATCTCCGTGTCGAGCCAATCGACATGCGTCCTGACTCGAACGCGGCCGGCGGGTTTGGTGCAGGCGGGCGCGGCGGCGGCGGCGGCGGCGGGCGCGGCGGCGGGCAGCAGGCGAATATCCCTGGCGTCCCGACCGACATCTCACCGGCGGGCTACATGCCCCACAATCCGTGCTCCGAAGGACCCGGTGGCGGGCGTGGCGGCGGCGGTGGCGGAGGCGGCGGACGTGGTGGC
>Ga0134121_10005615_pt1 | contig 10176 bp, 15 predicted proteins | sample KB301_FD_96463 | JGI IMG/M metagenome (GOLD analysis project Ga0134121, IMG submission 96463) | Terrestrial soil microbial communities without Nitrogen fertilizer from Kellogg Biological Station, Michigan, USA - KB3-0-1 | ecosystem: Environmental > Terrestrial > Soil > Unclassified ... | reverse complement strand
CGGCACGTTGATAAAATGCACGCATGACCACACTTTCACCCTCCACGTTGGTGGACCGCATGCTTGATCCAGTGGGCCGCTGCCTGAACGAAAGCGCGGCCAAGCAATTGGTCCGTCTCAAGGCCGACCCGAAGGTCCAAACCCGTGTTCGTGAATTGGCGGAAAAGTGCAATGAGGGGGAATTGACTCCTGATGAGCATCAGGAATACGAGACATACGTCATGGTGGGGGAATTTATCGCCGTTCTTCAAGCTAAGGCACGCGCTTTACTGGCCCGCCTTGGCACCAGTCGATGAAAATCTCATTGCGCAATAAGGCCCGTATTCGCGCCGGCCGGCGTTGCGAATACTGCAGGTTTTCGGAAGTCGACTTGCCTTATCACAGTTTTCACCTGGAGCACATCATCGCCCGCAAGCACGGCGGCACGGATGAAGACGAAAACAGGTGTTGGTCGTGCCAGCACTGCAATCTCGCAAAATCAAGCAATCTAAGCGGTCGTGATCCAACCACCGGAAATGTGGTGGAACTATTTCATCCACGCCGACAGCAATGGCAGCGGCATTTCCGCTTTAATGGACCGTACATTGAAGGCCGTACCCAATGCGGTCGCGCCACGTTAGCCGTGCTCAACATCAATGCTCCCCACCGAATTGAATTGCGCGCCGATCTCATCGCAGTTGGAAAATGGCCTCCTCGCTGAGCCATCCTCCGCGTCGCCAGACGTGTTCTACGGGAAGATGAAGTACCCCCCCGCCAACGCCGCCCCTTCCGCCGCCAAGCCCGTCAGGCTCAACTCCGGCGGATAAAGGTAAAACGGCGTCGGATCGCCCGGCAGGCATTTGCCGGCGCTGGTGTCGTATTTCTGGCAAGGTCGCGTGCCGCATTGATAGGGAAGCAAGGCCAAATCCCAGAAGAATTTGCCGACCGAAACCACGGGTGTGACGATGCCGAGGTCCCAGAGGCCGCGTTCCAGGTTAGGTTGCTCGAAATAGAGGCGGTCATGGACGACGAAGTTCGGTTCCACAAGCTTGACCTTCGGCGCCCAAAAGCGGCCGGGGTACGGCTCCTTCGCCAGGACCACTTCGGCAGGGAACGGCAGCTTTTCGCCGGCTTTCATGGCCTTTTGGATCCAGCGTTCCTTGACCTGGGCCTCGGTCTCCAAGCGAGTAAGGATTTCCAAGCCGGGTATCTCCTTGATGCTCATGTACTCCAATTCTTCGGGCATGACCTTGGGTTGCTTGTCTTGAAAGGCATCCATCGGCGCCGGCGCAGACAATGGGCCGGAAGCGGGAAGCTCGAAAGCGGTCATACCAGGTGGCGCCGACGGCATAGGCGCGGGGATTTCCCGGGTGTGAATGCTTGCATCCGGCCCGGGAGGGCCGGATTTGCTTTGTGCTAGTGTTGTGCCGGCGGGCAGCGCGAAACCGACGGCCAGGAGGCTAATCGCCATCCGAATTGGCCACCGCACCGCGCGAGCTGTAGTTGGGTGCTTCCTGCGTAATGAGAATGTCATGGGGATGACTCTCCTGCACCGACGCGCCACTCACCAAGATGAAGCGAGCGCGGGTGCGTAACTCCTCAATGTTCCTGGTCCCGCAATAGCCCATACCGGCCCGAAGACCGCCCACCATCTGATACATGAACGGGCCAAGATTGCCCTTGTAAGGCACTCTGCCCTCCACACCTTCGGGCACCAATTTCGCCTGGGTGCCGTCGGTCTGGCGATAGCGCTCGGACGAGCCGGTCACCATCGCTCCCAGCGAACCCATGCCGCGATAGGTCTTGAAGGTTCGCCCTTTGTAGATAATCGTCTGCCCTGGGCTTTCGGCCAATCCGGCCAGCAAGCCTCCGAGCATCACCGTATTCGCCCCCGCAGCCAGTGCCTTGACGATGTCACCCGAGTAGCGGATGCCGCCGTCAGCGACGATGGGCACGCCGCTACCGGCGATACCCTGGGCAGCGTTGTAAACCGCGGTAATCTGGGGAACGCCGACGCCCGAGATAACTCGCGTCGTGCAAATCGACCCTGGCCCAATGCCGATTTTGACCCCGTCCGCCCCCGCATCCACCAATGCCTTGGCGCCTTGAGCAGTGGCCACATTGCCCGCAATGACTTGAATGCCGTGGCGTTTTTTCAATTCCCGGACAGTGTTGATGACATTGCTCGTGTGGCCATGCGACGAATCGACCACCAGCACATCGACGCCGGCCTTGATGAGCGAATCTGCCCGTTCATGGTCATGCATGCCGATGGCGGCGCCGACGCGAAGCCGGCCGCGAGCGTCCTTGCACGCCGACGGGAAGTTGAGAAGCTTGTCAATGTCGCGGATCGTGATGAGACCCCTCAGTTTGTAGTTATCGTCCACCAGCAAAAGCTTCTCGACCTTATTTTCCGTCAAAATCCGTTCGGCCGCTTCAAGTGTCGTATTTTCCGAGGCCGTCACCAGATTATCCTTGGTCATGACCTCGGCAAGCCGTTGGCTGTCGTCTGTCAAGAAGCGCAAATCGCGGCGAGTGAGGATTCCACGCAAGAAGCCATTGACCGTGATCGGCACGCCACTGATGTTCTGCTGCTTCATGATGCGGCGAGCAGTGCCGACGGTCTCGTCGGGGGGCAGCGTGATCGGATCGGTGATGATGCCGTTTTCGCTGCGCTTGACCTTGTCCACCTCGCGGGTCTGCTCGGCAATCGACATGTTCTTGTGCATGACGCCAATGCCGCCCTCCTGCGCGAGGGCAATGGCCAAATCGCTTTCGGTGACGGTGTCCATCGGCGAGGAGACGATGGGGATGTTGAGCCGAATGTCACGCGTGAGCTGAGTGCGGACATCGACATCCTTGGGCAAAACGTCGGAAAAAGCGGGTTCGAGGAGGACATCGTCGAAGGTGATGCCTTGATAGGCGATACGCTCTTGCATGGCGACTCCTTGGGCTGGGGGTTTTCAACATTATAGGGCAAAGTGTGCCGACTTTCGTGTAAAGTAACTTACCGGCGGTGTATAATTGGCGAATGGCAGCCGATATCCGCGACGTTGACCCGGCTGAGTTGCGAGTTCCCCATTCTCGATCTTCTGGAGCTGATCCATTCAAGCTCCAAAGACAGATTGGGAGATTCGGTTCATCCACCGTTGGGATGCCGCCGATCTGGGTTTACGAGGGGTCCGACGGTGTCCTGAAAATCGTTAACGGTGTCACACGAGCGACGAGAATTGCCAAACTCGCGCCTGGCAAAACGGTCCAGGTGGAAGTACTCGGCAAGCTCCGCCAGGCTCACGGCCCGCAACCCAAGATTGGAGACTTGCTGTGAATGACAACCTCACCCAGGAATTGTTGCGCGGCCTTCAACAACTTTGTCCGTTGGCAGGCGACATGCGTTTCGGCCAAATCTTGGCCACGTTGGGAATGCTTGGGGAGGATATGGTCGGTCGGTCCCTGTGGGAAATCGCAGACAATGAGCTTCTTGAAGTTGTGGAGCGATTCCGGCAAGATCTCGACCGACGTGTGACGAACGTAGCGTGAGTATCTTGGTAGAAACGTGAATGATGCGTGTTTATTTTAGTTACGCTCGCCTTTTTATCGCCTCTTGGCTTTTCATGGGCGGGGTTGCGGTTCAATTCCTTCCTACATCGGCGGCGGTCGCACGAGACGCCCGCTGGCGAGAGCGGCAACTTCAGACAATTCAAGCCGAAAAGCGCGCAAAATGGATCGAGGACCGGGACATCGAAGATGCCAACAGTCAAGCGTACCTCCGGCTTTTTGGCGTCGTGCTGGGCGGATTCGGATTCGCTGCGGCCCTCCGCGAAGCGGCATACTTGAATGCTCGCTATAGCCGCTAAATCGCCCCGGCGTCAGTAATCAAACGCGATGTTACCCGGATTCACGTCCACCATCAACACGCCATAGCTTTCAAGATGCCGCAGGATCGCGTGGGCTTCGGGCCAGCGCGATCCGAATTGCTCCTGCTTCTCCACAGCCCAATCAGCCATGACCTCGTCGGAGAAATCGGGCGGTTTGTCGAGATAGGCGCCGCCGAAATCGAGGACGAAGGGACGCTTCATAATCGTCAATTCGACGATCCACAAATCATCGTCGTATCGGATCAGTTGGGGAACTCAGCTGCCCCGAATCTTAACAACACCGTGATCTTGAAGACGCAGATAAACGTCTCGCTCCAAGCAATAAAATGTCTCGCGGTAGTGCACCTTGATCGCCGACTGAGCTGGATGGGAGCCGTTTTTGGGCTAACTTTCGGCAACGAAAACGATACCATGAACCCCGATTCCAAGTTCCTCGCCCAGCACCTGACCATTGCGGCCGGTGTATTCCAGCGCTCGGCTCACCAATTCATCGCGATAGCTCATGAGCACAATCTCTCCGAAAGGCCGTATCTACTCAGCTGTTGTTCGTATGCACCTCACCGTCAATGGCCAGGTGTTTTCCATCGGACAACTGGGCCCCGATTTCTTGATCCTGGATGATCCGGTCGATCACCCTCCCGCCGAGGGCGAAATCACCTTTTCGGTCGATGGCCGCGTCAGGCGTTGGCTCGTTCGCCTGCCCGATGGGATTGTTGCCGGCAGCCGCGATACACGCATCGCCGATGTGCCGGCGCGGACGCTGAGCACGGAAACCGCTGTTGGCTGAACGTGGGCATTCACTTCGCGATTGGACCAGCCATGAAAAAATCGTGCTTACCCGCGGTGGCGGCAATGTTAACATTGCTTGCTAGCGGCGATCTCAGTTGCGCCCAACCGACCAAGCCTATCCAGCCGTCCGCGGAGCAACTTCAGGATGCAATAAAGGCGTTCGAGGCCATACAAGAAACTATCCACAAACGCGCCAATCCGCACACCAAACTGACGCTGTATTACGTTTCGATGGCACCGAACAACACCGACAACGATCTGAAGAAACTCCCCGCAGTTCCATTTTCATTTGGGTTGGACCTTTATTCCAAGACCCTTACAGACGAGGGGATGAAAGAAGTTGCCAAACAAAAGAACCTTTGGTCTCTCGGCATTTTTAACCGCCATGGGATTGGGTCGGCAGGTTTCAAAGAGCTTGCCATTTTGCCCAACCTCACGGAGCTTTACCTCGACCATGTCGTGGATGACGATTTGAAGGGAGTCGCAACCCTTAAAAGCCTGTCACTGCTTTATCTGAGTAGCTCAGGAATGACTGCCGCAGGGCTGAAGGAACTTGCAAATCTCAAGAATCTCACGGCGCTTTACCTCAATATGCCTTTGATCACGGATGCGGAGCTGAAGGAAGTCGCCAATATCAAAAACCTGTCGTCGCTGGGCCTGTATACCTTTCAGCCGATCGAAGCGGGGCAAGCGGGGCTGGCCGGCTTCCAAAACCTCTCTTCTCTTTACCTGACTGGCCATTTGGTAACTGGTGCGGAACTGAAGCAGCTCGCTAAGCTTAACAACCTAGCCACGCTGGGCCTGGGTGCAACCAAAGTGACGGACGGGGAGTTGAAAGAGCTTGTCAATTTCAAAAGCCTGTCTTCGCTTGACCTCACGGACACCAAAGTGACCGATGCCGGCCTGAAGGAACTCGCCAACCTCAAAAACCTCCGGTGCCTTGATCTCAAACAATGCCAAGTAACAGATGCGGGGCTGAAAGAACTCGCCAACCTCCAAAATCTGTCTGAGCTTCATCTTGACCTCACCAAGGTGACGGACGCGGGACTTAAGGAGCTCGCCAAGTTCGAAAACCTGGCATCGCTCACCATCGGGTACAACAAGGTGAGCGATGCGGGGTTGAAGGAACTCGCCAAGAGCAGGAACCTAAGTTCGCTCGGCATCAACGCGACGCTCATAACGGATGTAGGCCTAAAGGACCTCGCCAATCTCAAAAGCCTTTCTTCACTCTTCCTTGATGCAACGAAAGTGACGGATGCGGGAATGAAGAACCTCGCCAACCTCCAAAACCTCTCGGAGTTAGGCCTCAGTTATACACCGGTGACGGATGTGGGGCTAAAGGAGCTAGCCAACCTCAAAAAACTCTCATTCCTTCGCCTGGAAGGCACTAAGGTGACAGCCGCGGGCATGCGTGAGCTTCAGAATGCTCTGCCGAATTGCTTTATTGAGCGTTAAGTCCTTGATTGCGGAGGCCGTCTTGCAGCAATTAGTCGGATTGAAATGCATCAATTGCCAACGGACCGTCGACAGCATCGTGGAAGGCCGCTTCTGCGTGGGTTGCCAGTCGCCGGTTCACAAAGATTGCATAGTTCCGCCAGACGAAGCCAATGCTTCCGGCAGGTGCCGCGTTTGTGGTGCCAATCTGTCGGAAGCGGCAGAGCTTGCCAAGATTGAACGTCTAACGCGGCCGGAACCCCCTGCCGGGCTTCCTGCGATTACGATTAACGGAATCGGTGTCTCCTACTGCTTTGCCCGGGGCGCAGGCGACGTGGGGGGCGATGCATTACAGTGCTTTGTCGTAATGTTCATGCCATTGGCTGCCATGAAAGCAGTGCATTTGCTCAATGAAACACACGGTTTCGGAACACGCGGCTATCGGTCCATTCCCCTGAAGTGGTCCAACAATCTGGTTTGGCGCGTGTATTGCTTGTACTGGGCAGGCACGAATACGGCACCAGCGACCCCGCCATGTGGGCGGATGAGTTGGTGGCCGCAGTGCGATCTCCGGTGCACATGTTCGAGTCGGAGACTTTCGCCGCCGCGGTGCCCATGTTGCTGGAAAAAGGCGAACACAGTCGTGCCATGTGGGCAGCGCGGTTGTCGGTGGCGTGTGAGGATGCTGCCAAGGGGGAGTTGCTAACTACTACGGTCTTGGAAGCCAAGGCAGCGGCAACCGCAGCCAAATGAGCTACCGCAATGCCGCCGCTTCGTTGCGAATCTCCGCCGCTGCCGTTCCCATTTCGAGTTTCTCGTAACAGCGCAGCAAATCGGTCAATGCCCCACCGTAGTAAAGCGGCGGCAAGAGTGCTTGCTCGCGCTGCAGGGATCTCAATTGCTCCAAACACTCCTTGCCCGCACGGTAATCGCCGTTTCGTACATAGGCCTGTCCCAACACGCGCAAAATCCGCGCCCCTTGCAAATCGACCACCGTCCATTCCGCCGGTCGATGCACGTCCAGACAATCAACCGCCTTGCTGAATTCGCCGCGGGCCAACAACCGGCGAGCGTCACGAATCAACGCGTCGCCTGGCTGATTGCCGCGTTCGGACTGCAAGCCGCCACGTGGGTGTAATACGCTGTAGGTCCAAGACACCGGCTTGCCGTCGCGATAAGGCATCACACCATGAAACTGGCGTTCGTCGCGCTCAAACACCAGCGGCAAGAAATGCCGATCGCCTTCCCAAAGTGGCAGCGTCATGACCCGTTCGACATCGACCCAGGCCAGCGTTCCCTCGGCATTTTCCATTCGCGGTGTGCCGCTCCAGACGTCAATGCGAAAGATGAAACCGAACCAATCCTCGCCTTGCTTGCCGAATCCCGGCCAGCTGATGGTGCCGCGCAGCACCATGTTGACGCATTCGAGATCGGCTTCCTCGCGAATCTCGCGGCGCATACAGGCAATGATGTCTTCCCCGTCATGGAGCTTGCCGCCGAGGCCGTTGTATTTGCCGAAGTGCGGATCATCGGGGCGTTTGTTGCGGTGAATGAGCAACACCTGACGGCCGTCAGGCGAAAGAATGTAGCCGAGCGTGGCGAGGATGGGGGTGTAAGGCATGGGACTCAGTCTCTTGGTCAGCAATGCTAAGCCGCAAGCGGCTAATGCTCTAGTAAAACTAGCAATTTCCGGGCACAATGAAGGCCATGAGCGTTTCTCAGACATCGCCCGCCGTCGCGGCCAGCTTGCCTTTGCGTGCCTTGCCCCCCGGCCCTGACGGTCAGTGGTTGTTCGGCAGCCTTCGCGATTTCCGACGTGATATCCTCGGCTTTTACACCCACTGTGCCAAAAACTACGGCGACATCGTCCCTTACCGCCTCGGCTTCCAACGCCTTTGCTTGCTCAATCATCCCGATTTCACGGAGTTGGTGCTCACCACCGACAACAAAAATTATGATAAGCGAACCTACATCCTGAAGCTGCTCACGCCCGTGCTCGGCAATGGCCTGTTGACCAGCGAAGGCGATTTCTGGCTCCGGCAGCGCCGCCTCATTCAGCCGGCGTTTCACAAACAGCGAATTCATACCTACGGCAACGTAATGGTGGAATACACTCTGCGCATGCTGGCCCGCTGGCAACACGGCGAGTCCCGCGACCTGCACGCCGACATGATGCGTTTGGCCCTGGAAATCGTCGGCAAGACGCTGTTTGACGCCGACGTTGCCAACGATGCCAAGGAAGTCGGCGATTGCCTCGAAGTGGTGATGGACCGGTTCATCCGCCGCTGGGAAGGCCTCATCCCTGTGCCGGACTGGTTGCCCACGCCGGCCAATCTCCACTTCAAGCGCACCTTGCGGCAACTGGACGCCATTATTTACAAGATGATCGCCCAGCGCCGCCAAAGTGGCGAGGACCGTGGCGATTTGCTGTCGCTGCTGTTGCAAGCCCGCGACGAAGACGACGGCACGGGCATGACCGACTTGCAACTCCGCGACGAGGCGATGACGCTTTTCCTCGCCGGTCACGAAACGACCGCCAATGCCCTGTCGTGGACATGGTATCTGCTGGCCCAGCATCCCGAGGTAGAAACCAAACTGCTTCAAGAATTGGACACGGTGTTGCACGGCCTGCCGCCGACCGTCGCCGACCTGCCGCGTTTGGTTTACTGCGAACATGTGCTGATGGAAGCGATGCGGCTCTATCCGCCGGCTTACGGTTTTGGGCGTCTGGCCAAGGTCGATTGCGCCATTGGCGGGTATCGGATTCCGAACGGCACCACGGTGATCCTGTGCCCGTGGGTGACCCATCGCGACGCCCGCTGGTTCGACGATCCGCTCGCCTTTCGCCCCGAACGCTGGGCCGGCGATGCGGCCAAACGCATGCCGCGTTACGCCTATTTTCCCTTCGGCGGCGGGCCGCGGCAGTGCATCGGCAATGCTTTCGCCATGATGGAAGCCACACTAGTCCTGGCCACGGTGGCGCCGCATTATCACTTCACCCTGCGGCCCGATCCGCCGGTGACGCCACGGGCCGTTGTCACCCTGCGGCCGGCACATGGCATACCAGTAGTCATTAGCTGTCGGTGAACAAACATTCGCTGGCATTGAACTGCTCACCCTTTTGACACAGAGCCAATGGCGACCTAGGTTTGATGTGAATGTTTAACTCTTCACTCCAACGGGAGGCTTTTCCATGGACTATGGCGTCACCGCGGGTTTGATTGGCATGTTGGGTGTCATTGCGATTTATTTTTGGATCGTTCGCCGGGCAGAGCGTGAAGCCACGCAAACAAACGTAGAATGATGGTAAAGAGAGCGGCAGGCCTCTGCTCTCTGACGTACCAGAATGCCCCTTGCCTGCCGTGCTTTTTCCCGTTCTACCATGGCGTCCATTTATCTCGACAACAATGCCTCCACGCCGATGCTTCCCGCGGTCTGGGAAGCGATGCAGCCCTTTTTCGCTGACCTGCCAGCCAACCCTGCCTCCAGCCATCATGCGGGCCGCCACGCTCGCAAGGCACTCGAATCAGCCCGCGAACTAACTGCAAGTCATCTTGGCGCCGAGCCTTCGGAAGTCATTTTCACCAGCGGCGCCACGGAAGCCAATAACCTTGCCATTTTCGGTCTGGCCGGGCAACCGCCAGCACAACTCCTCGCAAGCCCCATCGAACATCCCTGCGTCACTGAGCCGCTGCAGGCGCTGCGAACTATCGGTTACAATCTCAAGTTTCTGCCAGTCAATTTGCAGGGCATCGTTGTTCTTGACAGTCTCGAAAAATCGCTGGATCCGGCATCCCGACTGGTTGCCCTGATGCTCGCCAATCATGAAACCGGGGCCCTACAGCCGGTTCGCCAATTGGCGGAAACGCTCAACGGCCGAGCCTTAATGCATTGCGACGCTGCTGCCGCCGCGGGCAAGATCGCTATTGATTTTCATGTACTGGGCGCGACCACGCTCACAATCAGTGCGCACAAATTTCATGGGCCTAAAGGCATCGGCGCTTTGCTGGTCCGTCAGGGCGCCAAATTGCAGCCCTTGTTGTATGGAGGGCATCAACAACAAAGCCGGCGTCCGGGAACGGAACCTGTTGCATTG
>Ga0134121_10005614_pt1 | contig 10180 bp, 14 predicted proteins | sample KB301_FD_96463 | JGI IMG/M metagenome (GOLD analysis project Ga0134121, IMG submission 96463) | Terrestrial soil microbial communities without Nitrogen fertilizer from Kellogg Biological Station, Michigan, USA - KB3-0-1 | ecosystem: Environmental > Terrestrial > Soil > Unclassified ... | reverse complement strand
TGGACGCGAACCAATACGGCGCGCACTTCCTGTTCCGTAGCGCCCGCGTCATTGTTCCAAAAATTCACCCGCGCGAGCAGGCGCTTTGCGATGCTCCGCGCAGTCCGGTCCAGCATCCAGTCGCTTGCCCCCTTGTGATAACTCATGGTCGCTTCCCCTCGTTGCCGAGACGGTCCCAAATTTCATTCGTCAAACACCGCAACGCGGACAGGGCATCCTCCAAGGTCAATCCCGTACGATCACCGCTCGCAAGGTGCCGCTCGATCACCCGACGGAGGTGTCCCGCCAGTCGCAGAGCCGGCGGCGCCGCGCGTCTCACGGGGGGGCTCCCTTCTCGTGGTTGTGGAATTGATCTTCAGAGAGCCGAGGTTCGTGGTTGTGATGGCGACGGCCCGACACCTTCTCTTCTTTCGGAGTCGCGTCGATCAATCCCACCTCTGCGAAGCGCAACGTATGCGCCTGGAATTGGAAACCGATCCGCGCGCCATGGCCGGGACCGTTCCGCGCTTTCAGAATGGCCACGCTCCGATTGACGCTCGCCGAGTTACCGCCGATGGACACGGACTTGCTATCGAATGCCTCGACCCACAAAACCGATTGCGCGAAGCGTTGGTATGCGGCGCCGCCCGCCATGTCGTCCAAGCTAATCACCCGCCCGCGCTGGCCTCGCTTGGGATGGACGACCAGCACCACCGATGCGCCGGTTTCCTTCGCTACCGCCTTGACTTTCATCATGAAATCAAGGCCATCGATCCACGGCTTGTCACTCGTCGCCGCCGCCGTGAGCGGGTCAACGCCGATCAAACGCGCGCCAGCCCGCGCTCGCCCCTCGATCCAGTCGGCCACCTCGGAGAGCTTCATGGGTTTGACGCTATCGAACACCTGCCGCCCGAAAGAATCCAGGAACCCGCGATGCGCTCCGTGCGCTGCTCGCACCTGTGCCGGATGCCCTCCAACCCAATCGTCATCGAACAGCAGGGAATTTCCGGCCTGCTGCGCGAACGCTCGGCGGAGGTGGTACGCGCGATCCTCTTCCAGTTCCAATAACGCGACGCGCTCCCCTTGCCCGTGCCAAGCGGCAGCGGCCTCCAGCAACAAGAAACTTTTTCCGCAACCAGGATCGCCGCAAACGATCGTCAAGGTTCCGGGCAAGAGGGAGCGGGACAAGCCCGTCAGGCGTGGCCACGGCCAAGCGATGGCCTTCCGCCTCCCGGCGATGGCGTCCTCCAGCAGGCGCCCGACATCGCCGGAAGCCCCGAGCGAATCCGCGTCATCGATCACGCCATTTACGATGCGCTGCAATTCCGCGTGATCCCGCCCGAGGCTGGCAACAAAGTCCACGACATCGCCTTTCGGGGCGAGTCCCAACTTGCCGGGGCTGATGATCGACAGGCGCGGCGGGTTCGGCAATCCCTCCAGAATGCGCCGCACGTCCTCCATATGCTTCGCGCCCGAGGCGTCGTGATCCGGCCAAAGGATCACCTCCTTGTCAGCGAGTGGCCTCCAGTCGGCGTGTTCCGCTTTGCCAGCGCCGCACGGCGAGGTCGTGGCCGCGATGCCCAGCGCCTCCAATGTGTCCACGCACGATTCCCCCTCGACCACCACCACGCGCGGCGCGGCGCGGATCTCGGCGCGGCGATAGAGCGGCCAAGGCTTCGACGGCGCCTCGCACTTCCAACCGCCTGCGCATGGGGATGCCTGCCGGAAGGTCTTTTTCCCGTCAGTGTGCTGCGCGATGCGGAACACCACCAGCTCGATCGCCATGCTATCGGGGTTGACGTACTCATAGCTGGAGACGATCCGTCCGATGCCCCCGGCGCCCCCGAGCATTGCGGAGATGACATCCAATTCCGGGTACACCTTCGGCGCGTTCAAGACCCTGGACGGCGGGTTCGGCATGACGGTTCTCCTTGGCGCGCGCGTATCGACTCGCAACGCTCGCAACTGATCCGCGACAGGCGCGGCGCCGGCCTGCTCGCGCAGGTCGAACACATCCCCGCTTCGCCGGCAGACGTGGCAGAAGATTCGCAGCGTGCCGTCGGCAGCCTCAAGGATCGATGCGGAGGGATTGTTGTCATGGTGCCAGGGGCAACTAGCCGACTTGCCCTTCTGGCGCACGCCAAGGGCCTCCAGCGCGCGATCGAATGCGCCCCGGTCGGTGCGGATGTCCTGGATGTGATCCGCTGTCATGGCGTCCGGCGCCCCGTGGCGAACACCGGGCAAGGCATCCCCTCGCCATCTCGCTCCAGTCCCGCCTCGATGGCGGCGGCGACGGCCAGAGCTTCCGGCGAAAGTTCCGGGAGGTCATCCAAGACCGAGTGCGTGCGCACCGTCTCCCTGGATCTCAACAGCCAGGCATCGATCGCCCCGAACATGCCACTTGGTCCCCGTCTCCATTCCGGGTGCGATGCGCAGTGTTTGGCTGCCTCGGCCAGGGCGCTATCGATGTCCACATTCGGGAACCGCGCGAACAGCTTCTCCAGGTGGCCCTTGCTCATCTGCCAAGGCTGTCCGTTGCTGTCGGTGAACACCGGCCCGACCAGCACGCGCGCTCTGCGCGATAACCTCAATCCCTCCCTCTTACCTCCCTTGGGGGGCGACTTCCGCCCCGGGTCTGTTGCGACTTCCGCAGGGGGTGGCCCCGCGACTTCCGCACCTGGGGCGACTTCCGCACCCGGGGCGACTTCCGCCCCGGGTGGTGTGAGGAAATGCCACTCGAACGTCTGCCGGCCGAATGGCCCGCGTAGATCGCCACGTCGGAGAAGGCCAGCGCGGACGAGCGCCTGGAAAGCTGGACCGAGTCGGGCACGATCGCAGCCGATCAATTCCGCGATCGTGCCGCGTGATTGATATGCGGTCCCATTTACCGCCGACAGCGCGAGGTGCGCCGCTAGGCGATAGCATGTCGCTGGCAGGTGGCGAGATGCCACGACGGCAACCCAGCGCAGGCGGTCCAAGGCAGGGATGGTCATTTTCTGCGGTTCATCGGAGGATGATGGCGATGCCGATCCGGATACCCCCGAGGCCCGGCGTCCCCGGCACCGCCACAATGTCGTCCGCTCGCAGGCACGAAGCATCCGCGATCAACGGCCGCTTGCGCCCCGGTCGATGGATGACCACAACTTCAGACGAGGAAAAGCACAGGATCGTGTCCCCGGTGTGGACGAGGATAGCGCTACCGGGCTCGCGTGGTGGGGTTGATGGATTTTTTTTCCGGGGTATGCTTGACATATAGAGCCTTTCATCGGGGTTCTGGAATCAGAGGCCGAGGGGCGGTAATCCCTCGGCTTTTTTTATTCGTGTGGCGGAGTAGCGGGACAGCCGGATTGGAACCATGCCAGCGCGGCGCGCGGCTCGATCCAATTTTGGATTCCACCTTTCCCGCGCCGCCGGCATGCAGGGAGCGCGCCACTGCGCACCGCGCGTGCAGCCGTGCCGCTCCGCAATCGATAGTGCTTATCGACCGCTTTTGCGGAGAGCGGCTGCGCGTCGCTCGTCGGCGGTGGCGGTGAAGGCATTGACGCGAGCGCCTTCGCCAATCGCGCGTCGATCAGCGCGGCCAGGTCGTCCTCGTCCAAGTCGATCACGCGACGGGGAGCGCTCATGACCGCACCGCCCGCGCCGCCCCGGCCCTCGCCGTTGCCAGTGTCAACACGTCGTCTCTAAGAAATCTCCACCGGCTCCCGAGCTTGGAGCCGATGCGATTCCGGATTGCGACGGTTGCGAGCGTTCGCGGGTTGACCTGAAGGAGCTTCGCCGCCTGTACCAGGGTCAGGACTTCGGGAGAAGCGGTTGAGGATGAGGCCATACGACACGTCCCCCCGGCGATAAATTCGCCGGATTTCGCGCTGGACGTGTCGGGTTGCCGGTCCCTGCCAGGGAGCGGTGCCGCCACTACATTCCGAAAAGTTCCCAAAACTGAACAGGCGGCATCAAAAACCGACCAGAGGATGTCTTTCGCCTACCTGACAGGCGGAAGCCCTTTCCAGCCGGGGCCCGTTCTAGAATTGGGGTTCCCTTTCGGCAGACAAAACAGCTCGGCGCGGCGAGCTATTTGATTACGAGGCGTATTCTAAGGGAGTCTTTCGCCGCGTCCAGCATCGATGGCTCGTGCTCACGGCGCCCTTAATCATCCCACGATTTCAGGGGCGCCCGGCAAATGCAGGAGCAAGGCCGATAACCTTGCGAACCGTTTTGGGGTTCCCGTTGCTGATCTCGTACAAGCTCAAATTAAGGTTATTGGCCGGTAGCTAGCTTCTTGAGTTGGCGATCCTGATAAACCTGAATGCGGGTGTACCACAATTTGAATCCATAATAGGTCAGGGAGGAACCAGCAATTAGCGAAAGGATACAGATAGTGAACAGTACTTTTAGCTCGCCGTTGTAATAACGGAGTAAAGCGATTTCGTTGTCTAGCTTCGCGGTGGCAATGGAGATGTCATAAACTTCCTCCATTGTCTGGTCGGTTCTCGCCTGCATCTGGTCAACCATGGCCATATCCAAGTCCTGGGGCTTTTTCTTCATTGCCCGATTCACATCGCTTTTCAAATCGTCCTTTAAGTCAGACAGTTTTTCGATTTTCACTTGTAGAAGTTTCTGGTCATACTGAGCTTGAATAATGTCTAAGGACAATTTCTTCTCGCTCACATATCCTGCACCAACAGTCAGGACGAGAATTGCGATTCCGACAAGAGCCATGAATTTATAGAGGCTCTCTGTAGGTAGTCGGACGATTTCATCTGGGTTCATAGTCACTTAGTTTCTTAATTATCCATTCACCACAAGCACCCTCGGGCCTTACCGGGCAGGACTATAGCCAAGCCAGGGTCGCGCTCGTGTCCAACCGATCGCCTATGCGCACGTCTGGATGCAGCGAAGGCGATCAACGTAATGCTGGCAGCGACTTGCGACCGAACCACCACCAGGGCTAGAATATGGTAGGCTCTCGCATGCGAACAGTGGTCCTCCTCGCTTTACTTACTGGTCTGGCATTGGGCGAGGATCTCACGCCATGGCGGGGGGTCAGTTACGTGGGTGTCGTCGTGAGCCATTCCGGCCCGCTGGCTGCGGACGAGGCGACCGTCATAGCGGCGATGGAACTCCAGCTACGGAAGGCCGGGCTTGTCTGCATCGACAATGAAGACCATCCGCCCGTCCCGCCCGGAAAAGGGGGACTCCTGGAACTTGGTGTGTCGACCTTGGAGGCCAAGAGCAAGGCGGGTGGCCCGCTGGGTTACGCGTACTCGATCAAGGTCACGGCCTCCATCGGGGTTCAGACTCAGGAAGGCGGACGGTTCCCAGCGATCATATTCACCGATGACACCTTTGGGATTCATTCCTTGGACTCGCCCTTTACTGAGCCCACTGTCTTTGCCGATGCTGTAGCGATTAAGATAGCCAATCTGTGGCTGAAGGACAACCCGCCACATCGCTAAAGGAACCCCCGCCTCAATACCGGGGCGGATCCTCCAAGGCTTCCCAGCTAGCAATGCACGTTCGTTAGGACTCGCTCAATCGGTCCTGTAGGTCGGACATCTGACGTTTCGCCTCCTCCAATCGCGCCCACAGACTTTCGCGGGAACCGATATCACCGGCGACGATTTCAGAAACCAACCAGTTCCGCAAATAACTTTGCGGCAGAGATGCCACAACAGCCCGCAATAAAGGATCCGTTTTCTGATTCCTGTTTTCCCAGCGCCCGGCGATTTCATCAGCGATTCTTACCGCGCGCTGGTGGAGGTCTTCATCGGGAGGCGGGCTCATCGCAACGACTCCATCAGCGCGCGGGTACGATCCTCGGTGAGGTCAGAGGTTCCGCCGCCCACTCTCTGGAGCGCGCGCTGGATGGCCGCGCGAGCCATGAGGCGAGCCTGTGCATCATCGCGGCCGAGGCGCACGCGGTAGAGGTTCACCAATTTACCGTAGGATTCCCGAATTTTCGCAATGTCCTGGTCTGTCGGTTCGCCCGTCGCTGTCCCGGCTCCGATGGCCGCACCGCCTGCCGCGCCGATTGCCGAGATACCAGGAATCATGTTGAGGCCCTTCGCCACCACCCCCGGCCAGCCGGGAATATATGAAGCGGCCTTGAGAGCGAGAGGCAACGCCAATCCGGTGGCGGCTCCCGCAACGCCACGGACGACCGGGCTCTCGACATCGCGGCGATGGAATTCCGCCAGGTCCGCTTCCATACCGGCCGCGATGTCTTCGGGCGTGACCGTGCCAGCGGAGGGCGGCAACTTGGAATAGTCGCCGCTGTTGTAGGCGTCCATCAGCGCTGTCGCATTCCCTGGCTCGGTGGCGAGGCGGCTGCGGATCATGTCGTCCATCATGCTGCTGGGCGCCGGGGCGCCGGCAGCCGAGAAGACTAGGCCGCGCAGATCCTGCGGGCGCAACAGCGGCGGCGCCGAGGTCGGGGTGACGGCAGCGGCGGCTTGAGCGTTCGGAATGGTTCCGCCAGCTTGAGGAATGGCGCTGCTGGCGATGTCCAGCAAGTTGCCCTGAAAGCCAGCACGGCGCGCGGCGAGGGCGGCCTGTGCCCGGACTTCCGGCGCCCGGTCGTCATACTGCCGGCCCCGGAGCGCGAGGTCGCCCATTGCCGGAGCAGTCTGTATCTGCGCCACGCCGGCCTGGTTCGCGCCAGTCTGTTTTGTCACGTCCAGATTGCCCGTATTAATCAGCGCCGTATTGGCCAACGTTTTGGCCCCTCGCTCGCGCTCCAACGCGAGGTCCGAGGCGGCCCGGTCGCTGAATTTTCCCTGGGTGAGGAGCGCGGTATCGTACCCGCGATTGCCCAAGCGTTCGCTGGATTGGATGCCCTCGCGCTGAACCTGCGCCGCCTGGTTGGCGAGCGATTGCCGGACCATCGCCTCCATGAGTTGCGCCTGGAGCGTGTCGCCGGGAGTGGCCGAAACTTGACCGAGGCCGTTGACTTGAGGCATGGGTTTTCCCTTGGAAATCCTAGTTATTCGACGGTTTTTATTGTATTTTTCGGCGCTACTTGGCAAGCGGATTGCATCGATGGGCATCGATACACAGGGACACGCGCAGCGATATGTTAACGATAATTAATTATCAATACGACCAACAGAGGCGAGCGGCCCGCATGGTTCTCGATTCGTCGCGGGACCGCTCGCCGTTGTGTGCCTCAGCGCTGAAAACTGGCCAGGGGACCGATCACAACCCGGATGCTCTCGATTTCGTCCCTCGGCAGCGACAGCGGGCGCGCGGATTCGTCGGACCATCGCAAGCATACGCGCGACTCGTCGTCGGCATCGGGGTGGTACTCGCGCAACCATTCGCTGCCGTGGGTTGAGGTCACTAGCACCAGCGCGCCGACACAGGGCGCCGTGCTCTTGGGCGCGAGTAGCACCCACTGTGCGCCGCCGATGGTGGAGGCCGCAAGATCAGAGACGCGCCGAACGGCACAACCAGGGCGCAATGATATATCCCGGGAAGGATCGGCCTCGGTTCCGACTGGAGCGGCAGACGCTCGACGCGCAGACTTTCGCGCGCCTCCTCGGGGCTTGGTGTGGTGCGGGCGGGATTGATGAATGGCCATGGTGTTTCCTCTGCTGACGGTCGCGGAATGCGATCGGATCCGTACAGCATAGGGAGAAAAATTTTAGATCGCAAGTAACGCAAGAAAGTCAACCGAGGCGGTGACGTGGTCGCCACGGCGGGCAGCTTACAGGTTGACGTGTTCAACGGTTGGACGGCGAGGGCAGGGAAAAAATTTTGAGGATGACTCGGATTTTATCGATGAAAGTAGGGCCAAAGTTTTTTGCCCTGGTCTAGATGTATCCAATTTTTCAGTCGGGGTCCAACCCCCACACCCGCCACCCACTGCGCGCACAACCCACGGCGGCGCGGCGCGAATCGTGCCGAGCATGAACCGCGATCCCGCGCATTGCCGCGCTCTCCGTCTCTCTGTCAGTGCCCCGGCATCGCCACTGGCGCGGTAGCGTTGGGGGCAGCGCTCGACAACTCGCGCCTGAGGTAGAATTCTCCCGCAGGCCAAGGCGCCACGTCCTTGGCGATCAACTGTTTCATGGCGCGATAGCGCAGAGTCGTGCTCGCTTTGGAATGCCCGGCCCACTGCATCACGTCATCCCACTGCGCGCCCGAGGCGAGCATCGCGGAAATGTACCAGTGCCGCATAGAGTGAGGGCTCAAGGCGTCGATGCGCGCGACGAGAGAAGCCTTGTCCTTCTTGGACAATTCCCCTTCGGCGTTGTCGATCCAGCAGCGGGTGAGATAGCGACGGAATGCTGGCGAGTAATCCGCATGCACGGGCTTGGCCCGCTTCCTAGGTTCGCGCTTCCCCCGCAGATGGATGTCGCTGCCGTTCGATCGTAGGTATTCATCCTCGATGATAAATCCCGTTGTCTTGAAGTGCCGATCTAAAATGTCCCGCAACTCGGGCTGGAGAGGCAACGCGCGCTCGCGCTTCCGCTTCAGCGAGTACACCCCGGCCTTGTGGCGGACGTGGATCAGCCCGGCCTTGAGGTCGATGTCCCTCCACTCCAAGTGCATCGCCTCGTCCACGCGGCAGCCGGTGTAGAGCAGCAGGGACAGCGGCAAATGCCAGGGATCCGCAGCGAATCGCTCGGAGACCAGCGAGGCGGCCTCGGATACGCTCGGGATCTCGCGGGCCTTCTCCACGGTCTCGTAGGGCTTCACGCCATCCAAGGGATTAAAGCCGATGGCGCGCAACTCCACCGCGTTATTGAGGAGTGATCGCAGCTCGCGGAGGATCCGGTTTTTCAGACTGCCGGAGAGGGCCAGCACCTTCTGGCGCTTGAATTTGAATTCCTTGGGCGCCCACCAGTTCGCTTTCAGGCCCCCTAGCCATTCCTCGACCCGCGTTCGGAAGGAGATGGCATCCTTGGGGTCTGTGATGCCCCGCTTAGCCAACGCCTGGACCACCCGCTCGATATGCTTCACGTAGGACTCGCTCCGCCCTCGGGCACGTAGGTTCGTGGCGTAGGCTGCCCCTATGCGCCTCAGATCGGCGCTAGGGAGGACGGCGACCCCGTCCTCCACGCGGGCCCGTTCCTGGTTGGCCCATTCTGCTACCCCGCGCTTGGTCAGGTCCGGTTTATCTGCGCAGGTCGTGGACTCGCGCCGGCCATCACGGTAGGCGATGCGGACGTACCAGCGATTGCCGACCTTGGCGCCCTTCCGTTTCCACAGATCGGTGACGGAGATGCCAGCGTACCCGGATGCGTTGCGACGGGGCATTTTCAAGCCTCCGGTGGCCCAGTATCCAATCCAGTATCCAATCGCAAGGTGTTCAACGGTTTTTGACGGTACCGAAGGAAATACTAAAAAACCCAGTAAATGCCGGTATTTCTTGGACAGACGTGGTTCCCGCTGGTCCCGAAAAACACCGTCGCGGAGGCTTCATAAGCCTTAGGTCGGCGGTTCGATTCCACCCAGCGCTACCATTGAGTTACATCAAAAAGAGGCCCCGGAAAAAGGGCCAATATCCAATAGGGTATCCAATAGGCTGTCGTTCGGATACGCTCCTGTGTCAAACAATGGCCCGTTTCGCACGCCGGAATCCAGGCAACGGAGCCCGATAACGGCACGGGAACCTAGCCGCATGCCCCCCTGGGCCCGCTAGTGCTCCTGCATCGCTGACTCACAACTCCCACCGCTCGATGCTCGGCGCTCTCTCGCCACTCGGGCGCCGGTCGAGAATCGTCCCGCTCGTCAGCCGATCGGCTCAGCGCTCGCGCTTGCGCGGAGGCGAGCCGGCACGGCGCCCGCATCCTCCAGGGCTTCGCGCGCGAGACCGCGCAGCCGGTCGTGGTTCATGTGACCGCCTCGCGCTCGCACGGCTGCGCACAGGCGCTCCACGCTCAGCGGCACGGCGAGCGATCGTAGATCCTCGATGACTTCCCGAAACGCTCGGGACAACTCTGCGCTCGGGGTCGGTAGCGGATTCGGCGCCCAGCTTTCGCGCGGTCGCAGTCGCGGCTTGATGGCCTCCACGGTCGGAGCTTCGGGAGGGGGTATCCGGTTTTGTGTTTTCATCGCAGCCAGCACCAAGGCCTGGACGCGAACCAATACGGCGCGCACTTCCTGTTCCGTAGCGCCCGCGTCATTGTTCCAAAAATTCACCCGCGCGAGCAGGCGCTTTGCGATGCTCCGCGCAGTCCGGTCCAGCATCCAGTCG
>Ga0134121_10005611_pt1 | contig 10185 bp, 7 predicted proteins | sample KB301_FD_96463 | JGI IMG/M metagenome (GOLD analysis project Ga0134121, IMG submission 96463) | Terrestrial soil microbial communities without Nitrogen fertilizer from Kellogg Biological Station, Michigan, USA - KB3-0-1 | ecosystem: Environmental > Terrestrial > Soil > Unclassified ... | reverse complement strand
TGCTCGACAACAACGGCCGGGTGCGATTTTCTGCCGGCGAAAAGCTGAGCACGGCCAGTCGCAATGAAGAACATCCGGAAGACATCGCGCTGATTCTTCATACTAGTGGCACCACCAGCCGGCCGAAGCGCGTGCCGCTGGCTCACGCCAATCTACTCACGTCGGCTCGCAACGTCGCGCACACTTATGAATTGAATCAGGAAGATGTGTCGCTGTGCGTGATGCCGCTTTTTCATGTTCATGGTTTGGTAGCTTCGACGCTGGCCACGTTTGCGACCGGCGGAACTGTGGTCGTCCCGCCAAAATTCAATCCGCTTTCGTTTTGGCCCACTGTCAGAGAGCAACGCGCGACCTGGTATTCAGCCGTGCCGACGATTCATCAGGTGCTGCTTTCCAGGGCCAAAGGCAAGCGCCCTGACGGGGCCGAGCAACTTCGTTTCATACGCTCGTGCAGCGCGTCACTGGCGCCGCAATTGATGGCTGATATGGAAAAAACATTCGGCGCGCCGGTACTGGAAGCTTATGGCATGACCGAAGCAGCTCATCAGATGGCTTCGAATCCGCTGCCACCTGGGGCCCGCAAAGCCGGATCAGTCGGACAAGGCACCTCAGTTGAGATCGCCATCCTTGATGAAGCAGGAAACCTTCTGCCGACGGGTGCGACCGGCGAAGTCTCGATCAAAGGAGCAAACGTGTTCGCGGGGTATGAAGGAAATGCGCAAGCGAACGCGGAATCGTTTTCAAATGGCTGGTTTCGCACGGGCGACCAGGGAATCCTGGACGATCACGGCTACCTAACCCTGGTGGGACGTATTAAAGAGTTGATCAATCGCGGCGGAGAAAAGATCTCACCGCGGGAAATTGACGAGGCATTGCTCGAACATCCGGCAGTCGCGGAGGCATGTTGTTTTGGAATTCCTGATCGTGTCTATGGCGAAGGTGTGGCGGCGGTGGTCGTGCTCAAAGATGTGGCGACTGAGAAAGATTTGATTGCGCACTGTCGCTCTTCACTTTCGGACTTCAAGTGCCCGACCACGATTTACATCACGGATTCAATTCCGCGGACTGCCACGGGCAAGATTCAGCGGCGGAATGTCGCGACGACGATTCTAAAACAAGGAAATTAGCCACCGAGGCACAGAGCCACAGAGCCAGAACAATCGAAGGATAGTTAGACCAACCCCTTTTTCTTCTCTGTGTCTCTGCGTCTCCGTGGCTGCTTGAATTCCATGAGATTCGCGATTGTCGGCGCAGGCGCAATCGGCGCATTCCTCGGTGCGATGTTGGCGCGCGCGGGCGAAGATGTCACTCTGATCGCCCGCGGCCCTCATCTGCGCGCGATGCAGCAGCACGGCATCCGCATCCGCAGCGAACTCGGAGAATTTCAAGCTGCGGCAAAGGCTACTGACAACGTCGAATCGATTGGCGAAGTCGATGTCGTAGTACTAACGCTCAAGACGCACAGCGTGCCGGCAATTGCCGCGAGTCTGCGGCCGTTGTTCGGGGTCAATACTGCGGTGTTGACCGCCCAAAATGGTTTTCCCTGGTGGTACTTCTACCGGCACGGAGGGGAATGGGAAGGTACTCGACTGGAGAGCGTCGATCCCGGCGGTGTGATTAGTCAGCACATCGACGCTGCGCGCGTCGTTGGTTGCGTTGTTTACCCTTCGACTGAAATTGTTGAGCCGGGCCTGGTGTGGCACGCGGAAGGAAATCGGTTCGCCATTGGTGAGCCGGACGGATCGAAAAGTGAAAGGTGTCGCCACATCGCCGACTCATTGATCAAAGCCGGTTTGCGATGTCCAATTCGCACTAACATTCGCCATGACATTTGGGTAAAGTTGATGGGCAATGTGGCCTACAACCCAATCAGCGCCCTGGCTCGGGCGACGCTGATCGACATTGTTCAGTGCGCTGAAACTCGCACCCTTGCCGCCGCCATCATGAAGGAAGCTGAAGCTGTGGCCGAAAAACTCGGCATCGATATTGGCGTGACAATTGAACAACGACTCGAAGGCGCCGAGAAGGTGGGTCATCACAAAACTTCCATGCTGCAGGACATCGAAGCCGGCAAGCCGACTGAGCTGGAGGCAATCGTGGGCGCGGTGATCGAACTCGGTGACAAGCTCGGGCTCGCGCTACCAAACACAAAATCGGTTTATGCCTGCGTGAAATTATTGGAGCAGCAGGCGCGGCATCATTAGGTCGAAATCATAAGGAGAACTCTCTATCGCGAAATGTTTCTATTTGTTCTTCGCTCCGCTAGGAGCGAAATATTTATAGCCACACTACCCTGAAATAATTCCTTTGCTCCTTTAGGAGCAACATTATCGAGGCGCTTGCTGCCACATTCAGCTCCTAAAGGAGCTAAGAACTATCATCAGGAACGACAGCTATGAACAGGTCGCTCCTAACGGAGCGAAGAACATGCGCGTCGTTTGGCACGGCCGAATGGTCACTACCCAAAACTGATGACTAATCCTTCAGAAGATCAGGCTCGACGCTGGCCGGTCCTTTTGCCATGCATCCTGGCGATGCTGGCGATCGCGAATCTTCAATACGCCTGGACCTTTTTCACCACCGACATCACCAGGGCTCTGCACGTGCAACTCGACGCGGTGCAATGGACGCTCACGTTCTTCATCATCGCGCAAACCGTCCTCTTTCCCATTAACGCTTATCTGATCGATCGGTTCGGACCGCGTTTTATCGTTACGCTGGCGAGTGTCCTGGTGGCCATCGGCTGGATTGGTGCCGGTAAGGTCGATTCACTGCCCGCGCTTTATCTCGTTTATGCGATTGGCGGCGTGGGCGCGGGTGCGGTCTATGGCGGCTGCGTCGGCGTCGCGATGAAGTGGTTCCCGGATCGGCGCGGTCTCTGCGTCGGCGTAGTCGCCGGCTCTTACGGATTCGGCACCGCGCTCACCATCCGCCCAGTCGCTTACCTGATTGAGCACAACGGCTATCGCACCGCCTTCATCATCTTTGGCGCACTGCAGGGACTGGTGGTTCTCCTGGCTGCGCAGTTCCTCCGCATGCCGCCACCGGGTTGGCTGCCCGCAGGATGGGAAGCCATCAAGGCGAAAGTTCAGCGCAAGGTGCAACAGTCAACGCGTGATTACCCGCCGAGGGAGATGTTGCGCAGCGGATCGTTTCACTTGCTTTACTTGATGATGGCGCTGGTTACGGCGAGCGGCTTGATGCTGACCGCGCAACTTAAACCGATCGGCGTGACCTATGGCTATGACAAGTATGCACTCTTCGGCGGCTACACGGTTCTGACTCTGACGTCGTCCCTGAATCAGATTTTGAATGGTTCAGCGCGGCCGTTCTTTGGTTGGGTATCGGACCGTATCGGACGCTACGATACGATGGCGATCGTGTTTGTCATGGAAGCGATCACGATTACGATTCTGACGCTCGTCGTCGCGCATCCGTTCTGGTTTATCGCAATTTCGGGTTTGATGTTCTTTGCGTGGGGCGACATCTATTCGCTGTTCCCCGCCGCGATCGCTGACATCTTTGGCAGCAAGCACGCAACGACAAATTACGGAATTCAATACACGGCGAAAGGAGTCGGATCAATTCTAGGCGGACCAGCCGCGGCGTGGCTGATGGTTAAGGCTGGCTCGTGGACACCAGTGTTTTGGAGCGCGGTTTTGTGCAACGTGATCGCCGCCGGACTCGCGTTGCTCTGGCTCAAACCACGCGTGGCCCGAGTCCTGCGAGAAGAAACGGACCTGGCTGAACCAGGAGCTGCGCCCGCGATAATCGCGGAGCCGCCTCGCATCGCCAAGGCTTCGGATTAGTGGGATTGAGCTTCGAGGCCTCGCAGATGCTCACGGATAGACAGATATTCCTGCTCTCGTTTCTCATCTCTCCGGTAGAGGCCATCCAATTGAGTAGCGACCTCGTCAAAACGTTGATTCACTTCACTCCGGAAAGGCCGAATCTCGGCTTGCAACTCTTCCCGCAGAAGTAACTGGAGAGCTGTCACCTCATCTTCCGTGAGTGCCATGCAAGCCTCTCTATCACACTGGTCACCTTCGAGCAATAGGGTATGTTTGACAAAAACAGTTGCAGAGTCGCGGATCTCGTTTTCGGCTCGGCAGAAGATCCAAAATCAGTTTTGATAGATCGCTTCGGCGGCTTCAACGCCTGAAGGACATTTGAATCCTTCCGCATTCAATGCCCGCTGCAATGAATCGAGCACCAGCACCACGTTCGCGCGAGTGCTGCCGGATCCCATCAAGCCAATTCGCCAGATGCGTCCCTTCAGAGGGCCCAGTCCACCGCCAATCTCGATATTTTCTTCCAGCAGGCGCGCGCGGACTTTCGCATCGTCGATGCCGTCAGGCACGCTCACGGCGTTCAAGCTCCAGAGACGGTTTTCCGCCGCCACCGCCATTTTCAAACCCATCGCTTCAATGCCGGCGACCAGGGCGCGATGATTCAGTTCGTGTCGCGCCCAACGCGCTGCCAATCCTTCTTCGCGAATCAGCCGCAGCGCTTCGCGCAAAGCGTAATTCATGGAAATCGGAGCCGTGTGATGATAGGTGCGATCGTCTCCCCAATAGCGCTCGACCATGGTGATGTCGAGATACCAACTCTGGACTTTGGAGCGGCGCGCGCGAATGCAATCCAACGCGCGCTCATTGAAAGTAATCGGCGCCAGTCCCGGCGGCGCGCCCAGGCACTTCTGCGTTCCTGAATAACAAATGTCAATGCCTTGTCGATCGACACTCACTGGATGGCCGCCCAGTGACGTAACCGCGTCGACAATCAGCAAAGCGTCCCGCGCATGGGCCATTTCGGCGAGTCCCGACAAATCCTGCAGCACGCCGGTCGAAGCTTCAGCGTGGACGAGCGTTAGCGCTCGCAGCTTTGACGACGACTTCAACGCAGCTTCGATCTTCGCCGGATCGATTGCCTCGCCCCATTTCGCCTCAACCACTACGGCCTTGCCACCGGCGCGTTCGACAATGTCACGCATGCGTTCGCCAAACACGCCATTGATGCAGACGACAACGTCGTGGCCAGGTTCGATGACGTTCACCAGAGCGGCTTCCATTCCAGCGCTGCCGGTCGCGGAAATCGGAATCGTGACGCGGTTTTCTGTCTCATAGACATAGCGCAGTAACGCCTGCACGTCATCCATGCATTGCAGAAAGAGCGGATCGAGGTGGCCCAGCAAGGGCGCTGACATCGCGCTTAGTACGCGTTCATCGACGGGGCTGGGACCCGGTCCTAGTAAGATGCGCTTAGGTGGTTGAAATCGTTCGTAGCGTCGTTCTTCAGCGACTGATGACTGTGTCGACATATGATTTAAGTGTAATTAGGTGAATGATACCCCGACTCCTGAGTTCTGACTCTAAGACTGGTACTTGATCAATGACCTGACATCATAACCGTCAAGCTTCTGCCTACCAGGAAGGAATTCCAACTCAACTACAAAGACCAGACCTTCAATCTTCCCGCCGAGGCCTTCAACCAAATCACAGACGGCCCTCGCGGTTCCGCCCGTCGCCAGCAAGTCATCCGCGATGATCACTCGATGGCCATTTTCGATTGCGTCGCGGTGAATCTGTAACGTGTCCTGGCCATATTCCAGGTCGTAAGAAATCGAAGCCGTCTCAGCCGGTAACTTCCTGGGCTTTCGCACCGGTACAAAGCCGGCGCCAAGGTGATAAGCGAGCGCCGGCGCGAAGATAAAACCACGGGCTTCGATCCCCACTACGGTGTCGATCTGCGCGCCTTCGTACTCCGCGGCCAAGGCATCAACCGTTTTGCGCAACCCTTCGGGCTGCTTTAGTAGCGTCGTGATGTCGTAGAAGTTGATTCCGGGTTTAGGAAAATCCGGCACCTCGCGAATCAGTTGTTTCAATTCATCCATAGTTTTCCACGATTCCAGCAGTAAGTAGTTTGATTTGGTGGAACTCTTCGATCCCGTTGCTACCGCTGCCGGTATCAATTCGCTCGTTATCGATTGCGATCGCTCCGGAGACTGACACGTTCAAGAAAGGCTCATGATATCATCTCCGGCGTTCTTTCCGTCTCCCTTCACTCGAAACCGCTGGCGCGATCAAAATGAAAGTTGCTCGCTGGATTAGTCGCACCGCTCTCTTACTCGCGTCTTGCTGTGCGCCGGCGACGTTCGCGCTGGCTCAGAGCCCAACTCAACCAAGCGACGTCGTCAAGGTCAACACTGAGCTGGTGCAGACCGACTTCACGGTCTTTGACAAGCAGGGCAGCTTTGTCGATGGATTGAAACGAGACCAGTTCACGTTAAAGGTTGAAGGCAAGTCCCGCGACATCACGTTTTTTGATCGAGTTGCGGCCGGCAGTCGAAACGAAGAAGCCCAGCTGGCCGCGGCGCGGGGCGCATCCGGCAAAGGACCGGCCGTGCCGCTGGATCGCGGACGCATCGTGATGTTTTTTCTGGATGACCTGCATCTTTCTCTTTCAAGCCTTAATCGCACCCGAGATTTGCTGAAGCGATTCATTGATCGCGAGATGGGTCAGAACGATCTCGCTGAGATTGTTTCGACTTCCGGCCAACTCGGCTTTCTGCAACAGCTCACGGACAACAAGTCCGTGCTGACCGCCGCGGCCGATCGATTGCACTACACCCAGATGACTCCGGGAGGTTCGGTCGACCGTCCTCCAATGTCTGAGTATCACGCGCTTTTGATCGAACAGGGAGACGAGGATGTGCTCGGATATTTTGTCGACTACCTCGTGAACCAGGAGCGACTCCAAAAAGAGCAGGCCGTCAACATAGTGAAAGGCCGTGCCTCGGCGCTGCTCAGGGATGCATCGTCGATTAGCACGCGGAGCATGACCACATTCCAAACGTGGATGAAGCAAACCGCTGCCCTGCCCGGCCGCAAGCTCGTGTTCTTTGTCTCTGATGGCTTTCTTCTCGATGAGAAATACTCTGACAGCTACACTCGGCTGCAAGAAATCACTTTGTCAGCCGCGCGATCGGGCATAGTAATTTATTCAATTGATGCGCGCGGGCTCGCGACTGGTCAACCAGAAGCATCGAGTGCTGGAAACTTCGATCCTTCCGGACGTTTGACGCGGGCTGAGATGGGCGAGATGCGCGCCACGCAGGACGTCCTGAATTCGCTGGCCAACGACACCGGTGGCCGAGCTTTCTTTAACAACAACAATCTGTCCAACGCGATAACCACCGGCTTGAAGGAGACTTCGGTTTATTACTTGTTGGCCTGGAGGCCCGATAACGACGAGCAGCGAAGTCCAAAGTATCGTCGCATTGAAGTCGCAATTGTGGGCCATCCTGATTGGACGGTTCGGTTTCGCCGCGCATCTGGGCCGGTGGAAGTTGAGCAGAGCGCCACTTCCAGAGAGCAACCGGTCCCCGATCCGATTGTCGCTGCTGAGAGAATCAACCGATTGCTGCGGGCGCCGTATCCCGCAAGTTCCCTGCCGGTAGCGATCACCTTGAACTTTGTCGACACCCCAGAGAGCGGACTGTCTCTGACCACCTCGATCGACGTGCAAACAACCTCTTTGACACTCGAGCCTGTGAACGGAATCACGACCGGGGTCCTGGATGTTGGAGGCGCAATCCTAAACGACGAGGGCAAATCGATTGCTACTTTTAATAAGCGCTTCACGATTCGCGGCCCGGCGGATCCCACAGTTGCCAAACCACCTGAACATATTCTTTACAATCAAGTGGCGTCGATCAAACCGGGTCTCTATCAGGTGCGAGTTGCCGCGATCGATGCGAAGCGCGGCACCAGCGGTGGCGCGCATGGGTGGATTGAAATTCCGGATTTGCAGTCGAAGAAGCTCACCTTGAGTACCCTCATCGTCAGCGAAAAAAAAGAAGATGTAGCCAGTGATTCAACCGGCGGGAATCTGGACAACGCGCCGGCTTCTTCGACCCTTACTAAAGTCGCGCTGAATGTCCGGCATCGCTTTGCGCAATCTTCGTCATTGCGCTTTTTCACGTTTGTTTACAACGCCACCTCAGCTCAAGGCGCCGACGCCGCGGCACCAACTCCGCCCGACCTGACGGTAATGGTCCAGGTATTTCGCGACAATCAACCTGTAATTACAACGCCGCTTCATCCGATCGCGACCGAAACAGCTAAAGACCTGCAACGAATTCCCTACGGGGCGGATGTCGCGTTGAACGACTTGAGCTCGGGCGCCTACGTGCTGCAAGTGACGGTGATCGATCGGCGCGCGAAAGCGAGTGCCACGCAGAGGTTCAGTTTTCAGATTGAATGAACGAGTTTGGAGGGATAACTGGATTAAGCTGCACTGAGGATCGCGCGAACCATGGGTGAGCTCGCAAGTGCTAATCGTTTGTCTCTACGACAACCTGCTTCTTCTCACGATTACGAACGATCGTTAGCGTGTGCTTCCGCTGCTGCCTAAAGGCGGGATTTACTATCCAGGTTCCGCGCAGAGCACGACCGTCGATTGACTCAATCACATCACCTTCACGAATGCCACCCTTGCTCGCGGCACCGTCGGTCTGCACCATCAGTACCAGAAGCCCATTTTGCGCGCCCATCTGCAAAGCGGCCTGCGGCGTCAACGGCCAGGTCTGGAGCCCGAACGTTTGCAAATCGATGAAGGGGGCACGAGGAATGCGCGGCATCTCAAAAGGCATTTCGGAAGGGGCAAACGATCCGCCGAGTGTAACTGGAACGGAAAAAGGCGCTGCGGTATCGGGACGCTTAACCGTGAATTCAACGCGCTCGCCGGTACCGGCCTCGCCCAAAAGCCGCGAGAACTGCTCTGCGTTCTTCACCTCAGTTTGATTCACGCGAATGATGATGTCGCCCGGACGTAGTTTGGCGAGCGCTGCCGGCGTTTGCGGCATTATCGATGTGAGGAGAATTCCAATCTGATCCTCGAGCAGGTCCTTCACTTGATCGTTTCGCCACCCGCGCGCGAGAAAAGCTGCTTGAGCCGCCAGTTCAACCGGCTCACCGCTGATTCCGAGCAAGGGACGCGGCACGCTGCCCTGTCGATCCAGCACCCGTCGCGTCGCCGCGCGAATAACGTCCGTTGACGCGATCATGGCCTTGTTATCTTCGATTGACTCGACGATGCCGATGGTTTCGCCAACCTGATTACACGCCACGCCGCCGATGAGATCGGACGACAACTTGCCGCCGCGCGCTTTCAATTTTTGCGGCGCACCATTTTCGTTTCGCACGACCTCAGCGACCGTAGCATTGAGCTTACCAAGCTTCACGTACGTGATGCGCGCGGTCGCTTCGCGTTCCGGCGTCGCAGGCTCAGGCGCAAAGATCTGAATTCCCTCACCCGTGGAAATTGTGGTAGGCGATTCCTTGCGCGTGCTGATGGTGACCAAGCCAGTCAGTTGCAGGATCGATAAACCTGTCTGCGCATCAAGGCCGATCAGGTGCGCACGAAACTTCCTGCCGTCAGCAGTGATCACTGTCAGGTCAGGCTCAGGCGTGCGCGCAAAGGTGAACGTCCCCGCAGTCGCGGCCCGCGCGTTTACTCCCGGAAAGTACTTTTCAAATTCAGTCGTTTCGATTTCCGCAGCTGCCTGCGGTAGACGCGCAGCGATAGTCTTTCCGTCATCCATCGCCCATCCGGCAATGATGCTCGCATGCGCGTCGCTCATTAAGGTCTTGGGATCGATCGTCTCGATGACGCCGCCGTCGCCTGCTTGTCGCCGCAGCATCCGCAACATCTTCACTCCACTAAGACGATGAATGATCGTGACTACTTGCGGCGCACCCTGCGAATCGCCGCGAATAACCGTGACGCGCGCGGGTGGCGTCGGCACGCGTCTCCTTGGGGTCGTTGCTTCGGTCGGGCCTGTCTGTGGCGCCGTTTGCGACACAGTCGTCGGGGCAGGTTCTTGCGCAAACACACCGGCACAAAGCGAGAACGTCAGAATAACGGAGTGCAAAAATTGAGATAAAATACGATTACGCATACTGCTGTTTCGTGATTACCAATCCCTCGTGTTCGTCATGCTCACCGGCGTAGTTTTGTCGGTCAGGCGCTGTGCACCAAAGCTAACCGGCGGCAAAAGTATCTTGCGTGAGCCACCCTTCTCGTCATAAACCGTGACCACCATCGGTTTGACCGGAGCCGTCAACGAAACCTCACCCGCACGATCGCTCATTTGAAAACTGGGCGCGCGCGAAGTATTGAAGT